>Ga0335079_10001470_pt1 | contig 26804 bp, 18 predicted proteins | sample Lox_Sample_33_FD_206719 | JGI IMG/M metagenome (GOLD analysis project Ga0335079, IMG submission 206719) | Soil microbial communities from Loxahatchee National Wildlife Refuge, Florida, United States - Lox_Sample_3.3 | ecosystem: Environmental > Terrestrial > Soil > Wetlands | place: USA...
GCGCGTCGCGAGCGCGAGGTCCTTGGTGGTGACGTCGTTCTGCCAGTCGACGAAGGCTTTGGAGCGCGCGCGCTTCGGCTGCGGCAGCGCGCCGAGGAAGCCGGCCGCGGCGGCGGTGACTGCGGCCGCGGGTGGCGGCGGGGCAGCGCTGCGCGCCGGCGCACCCGCGTGCACGCCGCTGCGACCGGGGGCGAGAGCATCGCGGGCCGCGGCGGCGCCCGCCGCGGCACCGTCGGCGAACGCCGCATCGAGCGTGAAGACTCCGCGGCAGGCGCCGGCGCTGCGTGAGTGCTCGGCGGGCTCGCCCGGCAGGAAAGCCTGAAGACCCTGATCCCAAACGAGCTTGCCGCGCGACTGCGAGTGCAGGTGCACGCTCGGGGTGAGCCCGCCCGACATCAGCACGAGATCACAGGGCTGGCTCGCGACATCGACCGCGCGCTCCGACTCGAGCCGCGCGAGCTCGATGCCCGTGACGCGGCGCCGCCCCTGCGTGCCGAGGACGGTGACTCCGGGGAGCACGGGGATGCCGGCCGCGCGCGCGCGCTGCGCCCAGGCTCCGTCGGCGCCCGTGCGCACGTCCGCGATGCACGCGATATCGACGCCGGCGCGCTCGAGGTCGAGCGCCGCGCGGCAGGCCTCGTCGCAGGCCGTTACCAGGACCGCGCGCGTGCCGGGGAGGACGCCGTAGCGATTGAGGAAGGTGCGCGCGGCCCCGGCGAGCATGATCCCCGGCCGATCGTTGCCGGGAAAGACCAGCGGCCGCTCGATGGCGCCGGTTGTGAGCACCACCTCGCGGGCCCGGACCTGCCACTGCCGCTCGCGTGGAGCGTCAGGCGCGGGCGAGGAGAGATGATCGGTGAGGCGCTGCGAGAGGCCGATGATGTTGTGCGGGAAATATCCGAACGCGGTGGTGCGGGTGAGCAGCGTGACGCGCGGGTTGCGCCCGAGCGATGCCACGGTGTCGCTGAGCCAGAGTCCCGCGGGCCGTCCCTCGAGCGCCGCCTCGTCCCCGGCCAGATCGGACAGCAGCGTGCCGCCGGGCTCTTCCTGCTCGTCGCACAACATGACCCGTGCGCCGGAGGCGGCGGCCGCGTGCGCCGCGGCGAGACCGGCCGGGCCTGCGCCCACGACCAGCACGTCGCAGTGCGTGAAGCGGCTGGCGTAGCGATCCGGGTCCGCGTGCTCCGGGGCACGCCCGAGGCCGGCCGCCGCGCGGATGCGGGGCTCGTAGAGCCACTGCCACGCGCTCCGTGGCCACATGAAGGTCTTGTAGTAGAAACCCGCGGGAATGAAGCGGGCGATCAGGTCGTTGACGGCGCCGAAGTCGAAGGCGAGGGCGGGCCAGCGGTTCTGGCTCCACGCCTCGAGTCCCTCGTAGAGCTCGAGCTGTGTGGCGCGGAGGTTCGGCGTGCAGCGCGCCGCGTCACGCCGGACCGTAACGAGCGCGCTCGGCTCCTCGGCGCCGGCGGCGAGCAGGCCGCGCGGCCGGTGGTACTTGAAGGAGCGGCCGAGAAGATGCACGCCGTTGGCGAGCAGCGCCGAGGCCAGCGTGTCGCCGGCGACGCCGCGGTACGCGCGGCCGTCGAAGCTGAAGTTGAGCGCACGCCCGCGGTCGATGCGTCCGCCGACGGGAGTGCGCATCATGACCAGCCGCCCGGCGGCTGCGGCGGCCGCTCGCCGACTCGGTAAGTCGCGAGGAAGCGGTCGGTGGTGGTGTCGCGCAGCGCGTTGAAGAAGCGGCCGCAGCCGTGGGTGTGCCGCCAGCGTTCGGCGTGCACGCCGCGGGTGTTGTCGCGCCAGTAGAGATAGGCCGCCCACTCCGCGTCGCTCGCTGAAGCCGGATGCGCCGGGCGCGCGATGTGCGCCTGCCCGCCGTAGACGAACTCGGGCTCGGGACGCTCGCCGCAGTAAGGGCATTCGATCAGCAGCATGGGGGCCTTCAGTGAGCCACCGCCGCGGCGGCGGCTTCGTCGATCAGGTTGCCGTCGCGGAAGCGCTCGAGCGTGAAGGGGGCGTTGATCGGGTGCGGCTCATCGTGCGCGATCGTCCAGGCGAACAGGTGCGCGGAGCCGGGTGTCGCCTTGAAGCCGCCCGTGCCCCAGCCGCAGTTGACGTACAGCCCCGGTACCGGCGTCTTGCCGATGATGGGTGAGCGGTCCGGTGACACATCGACGATCCCGCCCCAGCTGCGCAGCATCCGCAGGCGGCGAAACATCGGAAACAGCTCGCAGATCGCCTCGAGCGCGTGGCTCGGGATGTGCAGCGCGCCGCGCTGCGTGTAGGAGGTGTAGGCATCGGTGCCGGCGCCGATCACCAGCTCGCCCTTGTCCGACTGGCTGATGTAGGCATGGATGGTGTTGGACATCACGACACAGGGGAACACCGGCTTCACCGGCTCCGACACCAGCGCCTGCAGCGGGTAGCTCTCGAGCGGCAGCACCACGCCCGCCATTTTCATGATGACGCTCGAGTGACCGGCGGCGACCACGCCGAGGCGCCGCGTGCGGATCGGGCCGCGCGTGGTGTCGACCCCCTCGATGGCGCCGGCCGGGCCGAGACGGATGCCGGTGACCTCGCAGTTCTCGAGGATGTCGACGCCGAGCGCATCCGCGCCGCGCGCATAGCCCCAGGCGACGGCGTCGTGGCGTGCCGTACCGCCGCGCCGCTGCAACGCCGCGCCGAGCACCGGATAGCGGATGTCGTCAATCTTCAGCGGCGGACAGAAGGCCTGCGCCTCCTTCGGGCTCAGCCACTCGTTGTCGACGCCCGCGGCGCGGTTGGCGTGCACGTGCCGCTGCGACACCTGCATGTCGTGCACGGTGTGCGCGAGCATCAGCACGCCGCGCTGCGAGAACATCATGTTGTAGTTGAGGGCCTGCGACAGACCCTCCCACAGCTTCAGCGCGTGGTCGTAGAGCGCCGCGCTCTCGGCGAACAGGTAGTTGGAGCGGATGATGGTGGTGTTGCGGCCGGTGTTGCCGCCGCCGATCCAGCTTTTTTCCAGCACCGCGATGTTGGTGAGGCCGTGCTCGCGCGCCAGGTAGTAGGCGGTGCCGAGGCCGTGGCCGCCGCCACCGACGATGATCGCATCGTAGTAGGACTTGGGCTCGGGCTTGCGCCACTGCGGCTTCCAGCCGCGCTGGCCGCTCAGGCCTTGCCTGAGAAGCGACAAAGCGGAGAAAGGCGTCATGGTCGGTTCCGGAGAGCCCGCTCCAAGGGTGCGCGATCATGCGCCCCGCTCACCGGATAGACGAGCACCCGCGCGCCGGGCCGATTGAATCGGCGCGACATGATATCCCCGGATCACTCGCCGGCCGGACTGCCTACGGGGCGGCGCTCCCCTTGATGGGATTCGCGCCAAGGGACTCGTCGAGCTCGTGGGCGGCGATCAGCGTGTGCGAGGCGAGCGTGCCGATATGGTGGCGGCCTCTGAGGACGTACCACCCGAGGCCTGCTCCGAGAATCACGGCGATGTAAACGAACGCGCCCCAGGTGTTGTACCAGGGTGTGCCGTAGACAGCTTCGCGCGGCCACGCCAGATTGAGCGCCATTCCGGCGCCCCACAGCACCGCGACGACGTTGATGAACGTTCCCCACCTGCCCATGGTGAAATAGCCGCCGGCAGCGAGATCCGCCGGAGGCCAATGCCCCAGCAGGCGCTTCTTCAGCATCGGTCCCGTCACCATCAGGTACGCCAGATAGATCATGATGACCGCGATCGACGTCAGCACCGTGAAGATCTTCGGCTGCCCGATGTTGAGAACCAGGATCGCTTCCGCGATCACGCCGATCACGACGGCAGGAACGATGGGCGTCTGCGTCTCGGCGTTCACCCGCGCCAGCTTTTCCCCAAACGGCAGGGCGTTGTCGCGCGCCATGGCGAAGGCCAGGCGGATGGCCGCGGTATGCACGGCGAGCGAGCACACCGTCACCGCGACCACGATGCAGACCAGGAAGATCTTGCCGAGCGGTCCCCACATCACCTGCTCGACGATGTACTGCAGGCCGCCGTCGCCGCTGCCGATCTTTGGATCGTGCAGATCGGGCGCGGCCATGATCGCGAACACCAGGATGGCGCCACCGATGACGAACGAGGCCAGGATGGCGCGCAGAATCGCCCGCGGAGCGGTGCGCCGCGGCTCGAGCGTCTCCTCGCCGAGGGAGCTCGCGGTGTCGAAGCCGTACATGACGTAGCCGGAGGCGAGCGAGGCCACCAGGAAATCGCCCAGGTAGCTCCAGCCATGGTGCGTGCCGTAGCCGCGGATGGAAAAGAAGACCTCCGGACCCCGTCTGATGTTGAGCGCCAGGAAGATCGCGATGAGGCAGGCGGCGATCAGCTCGACGAACACGCCCGCGCTGTTGATCATCGCCATCCAGCGCACGCCGAGCGCATTGACGACGGTCGTGAACACGATCAGCACCGTGCCGAGGATCACCGCGTTGGTGGCGAAGTCGTAGGTGCCCGTGCCGTCGCCGATGATCTGGAAGCCGCTCCACAGCCGTGGCAGGTTGAGCTGCAGCGCCAGTACCACGGCCGACAGCGTGACGATCGACGCCGTCAGCATCAGCCAGCCCGAAGACCAGCCGACGGCCCGGCTGCCGAGGAGCTTCGACCAGTTGTAGACCGATCCGGCGATCGGGTACTTGGCCGAAAGCTCCATGAAGCACAGCGCGACCGCCAGCTGCCCGACGAGCACCATCGGCCAGGACCACAGATACGCAGGTCCTGCGGTGCCGAAACCGAAGTAGAAGAGCTGGAACGTTCCCGTCAGTATCGAGATATAGCTGACACCGGCCGCGAAGCTGCCGAAGGCCCCGATGCTGCGGGCGAGCGACTCCTTGTACCCGAAGTGCTCCATGCCGCTGTCGTGCCGTCCGGCAGGCTTGTTCTCAACCACGGAGTTGCCTTTCGTACTTGACCGAAGCGGCAGCCGACTTCATCATTCCCCTACGGCTTGAATAGCCGTTTAATTGATCACGTGTCAAGTTCCATAAACCGGGCAAGTCACTGAGCCGCCACGGGGTGTGCTCCCGGTGGACACGGCGTCACAGGGCGCTTTCCTGTTCCCGGGGCGAGGGTGACGGAGTCCCACATTGAACAGGCAGTCAATGTCTTTCAAAGACTCCCGGCACGGCCCCGCCGCCGTGCCACGCGATGAATTGGAAGACGCCCGCCGCGCCCAGCTCATCGAAGTAACCATCGACAGTCTCGCCGAGGTGGGCTTCGTCGGGACGACTCTCGCCGAGATCGCGGGCCGGGCCGGAGTCTCTCCCGGTCTCGTGGCGCATTACTTCGGCGACAAGGACGGACTCCTCGAGGGCGCCTTCCGCGCGCTCGCCCGCGTAGTAGCGGTGCGCATGCGCGAGCGATTCGCGCTCGCGCGCACCCCCCGCGCGCGCGTGCAGGCGGTCATCGATGCCAACCTCGGTCCCGAGAATTTCGACCGGCGTACCGGCAACGCCTGGCTCGCCTTCTGGGGTCAGGTGCTGCATTTCGAGGGACTGAAGCGGGTGCAGAAGGCGTATCAGCGGCGCATGTTGTCGAACCTGCGCAGCGATCTGCGCAGCCTGATGCCGGGCGACGAAGCACGCAGCCTCGCCGCCATGATCGCCGCCATGATCGATGGCGTGTGGCTGCGCGCCGCGCTGTCCGAATGGCAGGAAGCCGACAGCGAGAGCGCGCGGGCGCTGCTCACCGCATTCGTCGACGGCCGGCTGCGCGAGCTGGCGCGGACCTCGGCGGCCGAGGTACCGCAACCCGCGTCCGACGCCGAGCGCTCGATCCACGTCATCAACCCGGCGACCGGCGCGGAGCTGGCGGTGCTCCCGGTGGACGGCCCGGCGCAGGTGAACGCCGCCGTCGAACGCGCGCGACAGGCGCAGAAGGCCTGGCGCGCCATGACGGGTGCCGAGCGCGGCCGGGTGCTGCAGCGCGCGGCACGGCTGCTGCGCGAGCACAACGATGCGCTGGCCGAGCTCGAGACCCGCAACACCGGCAAGCCCATCCAGGAGACGCTCGCGGTCGATGTGATCTCGGGAGCCGAGTGCCTCGAGTACTTCGCGGGGCTAGCCGCCGGCCTTGCGGGCGAGCACATCGACCTCGGGCCGAAGGCGTTCGGCTACACCCGGCGCGAGCCGCTCGGAGTCGTGGCGGGGATCGGAGCCTGGAATTACCCGCTGCAGATCGCCTGCTGGAAATCTGCGCCGGCGCTCGCCTGCGGCAACGCCATGATCTTCAAGCCCGCCGAGCTGACGCCGCTCACCGCGATCAAGCTCGCGGAAATCTACCGCGAGGCGGGACTGCCCGAAGGGGTTTTCCAGGTGGTGCAGGGCTTTGCCGCGACCGGACGCCTGCTGACGCGACACCCCGGCATAGCCAAGATCTCGCTCACGGGCGAAGTGGGAACCGGCAAGGCGGTCATGGCCGATGCGGCCGCGAGCTTGAAGCAGGTGACGCTCGAGCTCGGCGGCAAGTCGCCGCTCATCGTGTTCGAGGACGCGAAGATCGACAACGCAGTCGCGGGCGCACTGCTCGGGAATTTCTACTCCGCCGGCGAGGTCTGCTCGAACGGCACCCGGGTGTTCGTTCACAAGAGCATTCACGCCGCCTTCGTCGAGCGGCTGCGCGAGCGCACCGCGGCCCTGCGGGTCGGCGATCCGCTCGATCCGCGCACCCAGGTCGGCGCGCTGATCTCCGCCGGGCACCTGGAGAAGGTGCTGGGCTTCGTGGCCCGCGGCCGCGCCCAGGGCGCGCGGCTCGTGATCGGCGGCACACGGCTGACGAGCGGCGAGCTCGCGCGCGGCTCTTTCGTCGCGCCCACGGTGTTCGACTACTGTCACGACGACATGGATATCGTGCGGCGCGAGATCTTCGGTCCGGTCATGTCGGTGCTGGAATTCACCGACGAGGACGAGGTGATCGCGCGCGCCAACGCCACCGAGTTCGGGCTTGCCGCGGGAGTGTTCACCAACGACCTCACGCGCGCCCATCGCGTGATCGCGCAGCTGCAGGCCGGCACCTGCTGGATCAACCACTACAACGTGACGCCGATCGAGCTGCCGTTCGGCGGCGTGAAGATGTCGGGGCTCGGGCGCGAGAACGGCCGCGCGGCGCTCGAGCACTACACCCAGCTGAAGAGCGTCTACGTCGCCATGAGCGACGTCGAGTCGCCCTACTGAGGGCGCGGCGTGACGCAGGAAACCGTCGACTACGTCATCGTCGGCGCCGGCTCCGCCGGCTGCGTGCTCGCGGACCGTCTCACCGAGGATGGCCGCGACCAGGTGCTGCTGCTCGAGTACGGCGGCTCGGATCGCTCGGTCTGGATCCAGATGCCGAGCGCGCTGTCGATCCCGATGAACATGCCGAAGTACGACTGGGGCTACTACACCGAGAGTGAGCCGCAGTTGAATGGCCGCCGCCTGCACACGCCACGCGGCAAGGTGCTCGGCGGCTCCTCCTCCATCAACGGCATGGTGTACGTGCGCGGCAACGCGCTCGACTACGAGCGCTGGGAGAGCGAGGGGGCTTCGGGCTGGAGCTACCGCGACGTGCTGCCGTATTTCAAGCGCGCCGAGAGCCGTGCCGGGGGCGGCAACGACTACCGCGGCGCGGACGGCCCGCTCGCGACGCGCCGCGGCCTGCTGGAGAACCCCCTGCACGCCGCCTGGCTCGAGGCCGGACGGCAGGCCGGTTACCCCTTCACCGAAGACATGAACGGTTTCCAGCAGGAGGGCTTCGGCTACCTCGAGATGACGGTCGGCGCCGGCCGGCGCTGCAGTGCCGCCAACGCGTACCTGCGGCCGGCAATGGCGCGCACCAACCTCACGGTGCGCACCCACGCGCTGGCGACGCGGATTCTGTTCGAGGGGCGGCGCGCGGTCGGCGTGCGCTACCGCCGGGGCGCGGCGCTGCACGAGGTGCTGGTGCGGCGCGAGGTGCTGGTGTGCGCGGGGCCCGTGAACTCGCCGCAGCTGCTCAAGCTCTCGGGCGTGGGGCCGCGAGCCGAGCTCGCCGAGTACGGCATCACCCTCGTGCACGAGCTGCCCGGCGTGGGCGAGAACCTGCAGGATCATCTCGAGTTCTATTTTCAGGTGGCCTGCCGCGAGCCCATCACGCTCTACTCGCAGATGAATCCCTGGAGCAAGGCGCTCATCGGGCTGCGCTGGCTGGCGCGCCACGACGGGCTCGGAGTTTCCAATCATTTCGAGACCGGCGGCTTCATCCGCAGCCGCGCCGGAGTGCGCTACCCGGACATTCAGTACCATTTTCTGCCGATGGCGGTGAGCTACGACGGCTCCTCGCTCGCGCACGAGCACGGCTACCAGGCCCACGTCGGGCCGATGCGCTCGCACAGCAAGGGCTGGGTGCGGCTGAAATCCGCGGATCCGCTGGAGAAGCCGCGCGTGTTCTTCAACTACATGTCGCAGCCGGCGGACTGGGCGGAGATGCGTGCCTGCCTGCGCCTGACCCGCGAGGTTTTCGCGCAGCCGGCCTTCGCGCGCTACCGCGGCCGCGAGATCCAGCCGGGCGAGAGCGTGCAGAGCGACGAGCAGATCGACACCTTCATCCGCGCCCGGGTGGAGAGCGCCTTCCACCCGTCCTGCAGTTGCCGGATGGGGCGGGCGTCGGATCCGCTCGCGGTGGTGGACGCACAGGCCCGGGTCATCGGCACGCAGGCGCTGCGGGTCGTCGACTCATCGATCATGCCCTCGATCACCACCGGCAATCTCAACGCGCCGACCATCATGCTGGCGGAAAAGGCCGCCGACCACATCCGTGGGCGCGCGCTGCTGCCGCCGTCGACCGCGCCGTACTACGTGGCGCCCGCCTGGGAGAGCACGCAGCGCTGAGCGCCCGGCGCCGTCATTCGCGATAGCGCGTCAGCGCATCGCCGAGCGCCGCGCGCAGGAGCCCAAGCCACGGCTCGTAGTGGCGCCACTGATCGAGACCCTCGCGATAGATCGGCTGGCGTACCTGCTCGGAGCTCGCGGTCCGTACGCTGCGCTCGGTCCTGTAGAACTCGACGCAGGCGCTCTCGTAGGCGAGGCCGCAGTGCCCGAGAATGCGGCGCACGTTGCCCTCGAGGTCGTCGACCAGGTCCTCGTGCTGGACGCGCAGCACGCGCCCCGGCAGCACCCGGTCCCAGTGATGCATCAGCTCGAGGTAGGTGCGGTAGTAGCGGGCGATGTCCTCGGCCCCGTAGGCGAACTCCTGCCCCTTGGCGAACAGCTGCTTGAAGTTGCCGAAGCAGCAGGCCATCGGCTCGCGCCGGGCGTCGATGATTGCGGCGTTCGGCAGCATCAGGTGGATGAGCCCGACGTGCCGGAAATTGTTCGGCATCTTGTCGATGAAGCGCGGCTTGCCGGTCCGGTAAACCCGCGTGTCGGCGAGGTACTTCTCCCCGAGGCGGCGGAAATCGCCGTCGCTCATCCCCGCGAGCACCGCGGGATAGCGCGCAGCGTCACCGTCCGCCCCGCGCCCCCCCAGCTCGGCGACGATGCGCGGGACGTCGGCGAGCTCGTGCGTGCCCTCGACCTGCGAGTGCGAGGCGAGGATCTGCTCGATCAGCGTCGAGCCGGAGCGCGGCAGGCCGACGATGAAGATCGGATCCGCCGCGGGCACGCCTGCGCCGGCGTGCCGGGTGAAGAGCTCCGCTGTGCATACCTCGATCTGCTGCCGCGTGTTCTGCTCGTGGACCTCGGGCCGATAGCGGCTGGCGGCCCGGCGCAGCGCGTTGCCGCGCTCGTAGAAATGGAAGGACTCCGCGTATTCGCCCCGGTCTTCGAGCGCCTTGCCGAGCGCGAAGCACAGGTGGAAGCGGTCGACGTCCGAGGTGGTGGTGGCCGCCTCGGCAGCGCGCATCGCCTCGAGCTCGCGCTCCTCGAAGCGATAGGTCTTGAGGTTGGCGAGACTCCACCAGGCGTCACCGAACCCGGCGCGGGATGCCGCCGCCGCGCGGTACTCGGCGACGGCCTCGGCCTGGCGGCCGAGGGTCTTCAGGGAATGCGCGATCGACAGATGCAGCTCCGCCGGCTGTGGCGCGCCGGCGAGCAGCTCTCGATAGAGCTCGATGGCGCGCTCGTGCTGTCCGAGGCCCACGCAGGCCAGAGCGTGAATCGTGCGGTAGTTGCGGCTGGCGGGTTCCGCGGCCAGGAGCTTTTCGGTCTGCTCCCGAGCCGGGGCGTATAGGTGTCGCTCGATCAGCACCTGCGCGTAGTCGACTCGCGCCGCCTGATAGTCGGGTGCGAGCTCGAGCACGCCCTCGAGCAGCAGCTGCGCGTCGTCGAAGACCTCGCGCGCGATGCCGATGCGCGCCAGCAGACGCATGGCCTCGACGTGGTGGCCCTGCTTGAGGAGGAAAGCGCGGATCAGCTGCTCGGCGGCGCCGAGCTCGCCGTCGGAGAACAGCGCGGTCGCCGTGACGACTTCCGGCGGCAGCCGCTTCAGCGTCGCTACATGAGCGGCGGCATCGGCTGCCGCGGCCTCCTGCCCGGTCAGGCGGAACAGGCCCTCGAGCATGCTCCAGCTCGCCGGCAGCGCCGGGTTGATGTGCACCGCCCTGAGCAGGGCACCGATCGCTTCCGCCGCCTGCTTCAACACCACCTGGCACAGGCCACGCTCCTCGTACAGGCGGCTGAAGCGCGGATAGAGGCGCTCGAGCTCCTCGAGCGTGGCGAGGGCCGCAGCGGTGGCGCCCGAGAGACGCTGCGCGCGGGCGCGCAGGTAGAGCGCGTCGCGGTTCTCGGGCACGGTCGCGAGCAGCGCATCGGCGGCCTCGAGCGCTTCGCCGAAGCGCCGCTGCCCGCAGAGCGCACGGATGCGCTGGACCTCGAATTCCACCGCAGAGCTCATGGACCGCGACCAGTGTACCCGCGCGCGCCGGACGGCGCTGCCGCGCGGCAGCGCCCTGAAGGCCCGTGATCCGCCCGCTGATCCTTACAGGCGGTATCCGAACTCGAGGCCTAGCACCCGTGGCCGCAGCGGCGTCTCGGCGACGATGAACTGGTCGTCGCTGATGAAGGTGCTGGCGTTCGAGTTGCCGAGGTTCTCGCCGTAGAAGGTGACTGTCCAGGCGTCCTTGGCGATACCGCAGGAGGCATCCCAGGTCGTATATGCCGGGTTCTCGAAGCGCAGCCGGGAGGTCGTGAGCCCCGCGGTCGCGATGGTCGGGTTCGCGCCGGCCTGCGTGAACGAATGACCCGTGTGGCTGACTCCCGCCTGCACGAAGGGCGTGTAGTCACCGTAGGTCCACTCATAGCGCGCGCGCGCGCTGAACTGGATCGGGGGCGCGTCCGCACTCGGGGCGCCGATCGGACCAAAGGGGTTGGTGATCCCCTGGCAGACCGGGAAGCCAACACAGGTAATCGGCTTGCCGTAGTTGGCACTGGCCGGGATACCGGCGATCTGGCCGTTGTTATTGTCGATGAGCGCCGGAGAGTTGGTCTGCTCGCTGTGGTTCCAGGAGGCGGCGCCTTGCAGCGTGAGCCCGGTCATCACACGTGCGACCAGCGACGTCTCGACTCCCTTGATGAGGAAGTCCTGTCCGTTGGTGTCGTAGAAGATATTGCCGACGACCCCGGGATCGAAGAACTCGACCTGCACGTTGTCCCAGTTCTCCCGGTACACGGCCCCGTTCCACTGCAGCCGGTGATCGAGGAACTCCGTCTTCCAGCCGATCTCGTTGTTCGTCAACTTATCCGACAGGTAGGACGTGGGAACCAGGTATTGCGCGTTGCCGTCCGCACCAGTCGCATGCGGCGCGTTGCCGTTCTGATTGAAGCCGCCCGGCCGGAATCCCTGCGAGAAGGTGTAATACACCATGATGTCCGGTGTGATGTGCCAGGTCAGGTTGCCGCGGCTCTTGAAGCCGGTCTCCGTGTCCGAGAGGTTGTCGGTGTTCAGGTTGTAGGAGTAAGGCATCACGTGGCAGCCGGGCGTCGTGGCCGGGGTACCGCCCGGCGGGCCGGCTTCGAAGCAGCCGAAGCTCGAGAGCACGCTGCCAGCCATCGAATTGTCGAAACGGAAGTAGCGCGTACCGAGGGTGAGCGTCAGCTGCTTCGGCAGCAGGTCGAAGTCGATCGAAGTGAAGAAAGCCGTCTGCTTGGTCTCGCGTACCTGGTCCTGGTAGAAGGACGTGTTGTCGCTTTGTACCCCCGGGTTCTGCACGGTCGTGCCGGGGAAGGCACCGACGTTCGTCAGGCAGCCGGTGGTCACGGTGGCCGTGCACGGCGGTACGGTCTTATAAGCCCAGGCGGTCACGTCGTAGAGCTTGTTGTCCTCCCAGTAGGCGCCGGCGATCGCCCGCAGCCGCCAGTCGTCCGGGGTACTCAGCCGGAACTCGTGCTGCTGGTGCTCGTTGCGCTCGGTGGCGCGCCAGGTGGAGCTGGGCGAGAAGCAGGTCGGCGTGAGAGTGGCGTCGTACGCCGTCGGGCCGTAGCACTGGTAGTAGTCGGCGTACTTGCCGCGGGCGTAATTGGTGTAGTCGCCCACCTGGTCGACGTGGCGCACCAGATAGCCGCCGGTGTACACGGCCTTGAGGTCTCCGAGCTTGCCGTTCACCGTCCAGGCGGTGCTCTCGAAGCGGTCGGAGTTGTAGTTGTTGTTGAATAGCGTGACCTGCAGCGGCTGCAACGGCTCGCCGTCGGAGCCGTTCGGCTGCTGGTAGAAGACGCCCTTCGATTCGAGGTCCTGGTATGACTGGGTGATCAGCAGGTCCCAGTCGTCGCTGAACTTGTAGAGTGCCTCTACACGGATTCCCTGGTAAGTCACCGGGTTGATGGCGCTCTCGGCAATGTTGTAGTTGTTGATGGCGGCGGCGCCGGGCGGCACGCAATAGCCCGTGATGTTGCTCGGCTGCCCGTTGGGGCAGATGCCGCTCGCCGGCACCGGATATTGCGCGTAATGGATGCCGACGTCGTCGTTGCTGCGCGTGAAGGTCGCGGGCACGTTGTCGATGTAGCCGCCGCGCCGGTCGTCGTAGATGACGCCGCGCACGGCCAGCTTGCCGGCGATGACCGGCAGATTGAGCACTGCGGTCACGTTACTGTTCGGGTCGCCGTGCGCGGTGGTGCCGTAGCCGGCCTTGAAGTTGGCCTCGGTCACGTCGAGCTTCGGCTCGTTGGTGATGTACCTGATGACGCCGGCCTCGGCGCCAGCGCCGAACAGCGTTCCCTGTGGCCCCTCGAGCACCTCGATACGGTTGAGATCGGCGGCGTAGATATCGAGATTGCGGTTCGGCAGCTGGGCGGACTGGTTATCGAGGTAGATGGCGACGTTCGGCCACAGCCCGGTCGAGCCTGAGCCCTGGCTCGCCTGCGACCCGGCGCTCAAGCCCCGCATGAAGACCTCGTTCTGGCCGGGACCGTTGCTCGCCGAAGTCACGTTCGGCAGCAGCTTGATGTAGTCGTCGAAGGTCGAGACGTTGAGCTGCTGCAGCGCCGCTGCCGTGAGCGCCTGCATCGAGATCGGCACGTCCTGGATGTTCTCCGTGCGACGCTGGGCGGTGACGGTGATTTCCGCCAGCGCATTGCCGCTCGTCTCACTCGCCTGGGCGCCGCCGGCGGGCGCGGGCTGCACCTGCGCGTTCACTGCGAGCGAGGCGCCGCCGAGGATGGCGGCGACCGCGTACGAGATCGGCGAGCGATGGTTGCGGGCGAGGGCAGGGTGCTTCGTATGCATGATCGACTCCCCTATCGACGTCAGGCCGCTCGATTAGAGCCTAGCGTTCCGACCTGCGATTGAACGGACACGTCAAGCGATTGTTATCAACACGCCTCGGTGCGTCATGGCTTTTTTCCGGCTGTAAACTCGCGTGCTGACGCGCGCACGCAACGGCCGCGCAGCTACTCGAAAACCCGGGCGCGCGCGGCGTCGCCGTTCACCGTGCGCTGGGGCTGCAGGCGGCGCGTGGAGGGCGACAGGCCGTAGGCATCCTTGAACTGGCGCGAGAAGTGCGCGCAGTCGGCGAATCCCGCTTCGTTCGCGATATCGGTGACCGAGCGATCGGTATTCTCGATGAGCCAGTTGGCGTAGCGCATGCGCAGCTGGCGGTAGAGCGACGCCGGTCCCATGCCGACGTGCTGCCGGCACAGCCTCTCGAGCTGCCTTGCCGAGAGCCCGAGCTCCGCGGCGACGGCGGCGATCGCAATCGGGCGCGCGAGATTCTGCTCCATGAGCAGCAGCGCCCGGCGCACGCGCGGCTCGGTCACCACTTCCGACATGGGCGGGTGGGGCTGAGTTTCGCTGCCCGAGCGCGGGCGGTCGAACAGCAGGACCTGGCTGGCCTTCTGCGCGAGCGCACGCCCCAGATGCTGCTCGATGAGGAACGTGGCGAGCGCAGCCGCTCCGGCACCTCCGGCACAAGTGATGCGCAGGCCGTCGACCAGGAACAGCCGGTCGGCGATCACCTCGTGGGTGGGGAAGGCCTCGAGGAAGTCCTGGTAGTGGTACCAGCTGACGCAGGAGCGCCGCCCCTTCATCAACCCCGCGCGGCATAGCACGAAGCTGCCCGTGCAGATGCCGATGAGCGGCACGTTGGTCGAGCCGACCTCGCGCAGGTAGCGCATGGTCGCCTCGTCAACCTGCGGACCGGCGTGCAGGATGCCGCCGATCACCACGACATAATCGAGAGAGTCGGGTGGCAGGAAGCCGCTGGTGGGCTGGAGGGAGACGCCGCAGCTCGCGGGCACCGACTCGGCCCGGCTCGCCATGATCGACCATTGCACGTGCAGCGGGCGGCTGCGGTCGCCTTCATCCGCGGCTAGCCGCAAGTGGTCGATGAAGACCGCGAAAGCCGACAGAGTGAAGTGGTGCGCGAGGATGACACCGACGCGCAGCGGCGGACGCGCGCCGCGCTCCACCCCGCTCACGCGCTGAGATCCGTTTGAGTGCGTCATTGAACGCTCACTCAATGGCTTGAGCCCCTCCCCTTTTCACTTATCTTCCGCCAAGCCAAAACGGGAAGCAAGAGCGCTCCATCTCGAGAAAAAGTCCAGCAAAAACAAAAAACGACACGCGAAGGCAAGAGCCTGGAAACCCACGAGGCCTCGCTGTACCACGCATTGAACGGCTGTTCAGGGGACGGGCGCCACCCGCCGAGGCGTGGCCGCGCGCCGCGCGTGCCGCCGCGCCGCCGGGTCGGAGGAAGAGGGCGTTTCAGTGCGCTGCTTCAGCGCAGAACGGCAAGCCTGGCGAGATTCGCCTGAACGATGGAGTTGTGACAGGCACTGCGCGCGTACCAGCGGCGCGCGGCGTCGATGAGCGCCGCGCAGATCTGCGCCCTCTCGCTGACCTCGGAGCCATCGGGCGGGTGCGACTCGTGAGAGAAGCCTCGTGGAGCGGTACGCACGTGGCGGCGCAACCGAAGACGCCGCAAGGCGCGCGCCGGAATCGACTTCGGCTCGATGGCATCCTGATGCTCGATGTGCTCGCAGACGGCACGACAGACGCGCTCGTAATCGAGGTGGTCGCTCGCGTCCTCCTCATCCGCCGGCCGGATCCACTGCTCGCACCAGCTCTTCTGCTCCTCACCCGAGCTTTGCAGCGTCGGGTCGGTCAGCGCGACCGCAATTCGCGGCAGGTCGTAAGCCTCGCAGAGGGCCGCGTCCCAGCGCTGCGCCTCGAGCAGCGTCTCGACATCGGTGAGGTAGCCAGCGACCATGCGCGAGCTCGAAGGCGGCGCGTGCGGCGCGCCGGCCGTCCCCGAACCGGGCTGAAGATCGGACATGAGCTTCAGGCCGCCCGTTCCGTGGTGGGCGTGCCAGCGTCGGCGGGCACCTCAGTTATCGATGCAGGCGGCCCAGCCGCGACTTCAGGAACGGATGTCGGCGCCACCGCCACGGGGACGCGCACTCGCGGCGGTCGCTTGACGGGCACGGGCGCCACGGGCGCACGCTTGCTGCGCTCCGGCCGCCGAGCGCGGACGGTCGATGCGTGCCTTTGGCGCCGGGCGCGTCGGACCCGAATCTTCGAGGAAGCGCGGGCGGGCGTGGGGCGGCGGGATGCGGCATGCCGGGAAGTGGCTGTGGTGCTCTTGGCGCCTTTGGTGGCCTTGGTGCTCTTCGTGGACTTTGCCGGCGCCGCGTCTTTCTGTGCGCGGCGGGCGCGCTTCCAGGCTTTGCGCGCGGCGGCGGACTGCTTGCGGGCGCGCTTCGCCTCGCGCTTGGCCTCCTTCAGGCGCTTGCGCGCGCGCTTCAGCTCGTCTTTCGCGATGCGTACCCGCTGCTTGGCGACCTCGGCCTGCAGGCGCGCTCTCTCAAGGGGCTCAGCGGGAAGGTCTGCCGGTTCGCTGCCGCTTTTCTTCATCTTGGCTGCCTGCGAAGCGCGAAGGGCGGCCAGTCTCACACAATCACCGGATCGTTTCCAGCCTCGATAGTTATCCACAGAATTTGTGCATAACCATGTGGACAGAGCGCGCGTCGCGAATGAAACGACGAGCGGCGGCAAGGGCTTGCGTCGCGGTGAGGGAGTTTTCGCCAGCTCTCAGGTGTTCGGCCCGTTGTAGCGCGTCGCGCTCACGCGATTGCGCCCGCCCTGCTTGCTGCGATAGAGCGCGGCGTCGGCGATCTTCAGGATGCGCCCGGCGAGCTCGCGCTCACCGCCCGGCACGCTGTCGAGCCCGCACAGCCCGAAGCTGGCGGTGACGCCGACGTCCTTGCCCTCGTGCGGGAAAGGCTGCCCGGCGACCGCGGCGCGGAGCTTGCGCGCGACTTCGAGGGCCTGCTCGTAGGCGGTCTCGGGCAGCACCACGGCGAATTCCTCGCCGCCGATCCGCGCCACCCAGTCCACCCCGCGGCGCAGCGCATCCTGCAGCCGCGTGCCGAATTGCCGCAGGATCTCGTCGCCGCAGCCATGACCCATGGTGTCGTTGATGTTCTTGAAGAAGTCGATGTCGCACAGGATCAGCGACAGGGCGCGCTGATAGCGCGCCGCGCGCTCGACCTCGCGCGGAAAGTGCTTGCCGAAGAAGCGCCGGCTCGCCACGCGCGTCAGGTCATCGGTCGCCGAGAGCTTGCGGTTCTCCTCGAGCGTGATCCGCAGCACCGCTTCGAGCTCGGCGATGCGGCGTGCGTTGGCGATACGCGCATCGATCTCGCGCTCCGGTGCGCGCCGTCCGACGCACTCGTCGGCGCCGGCATGGAGTCCGGACTCGCGCTCCGGTCCCTCGTCGAGCTCGGCGATGTAGAGCACGAAGGGATTGCGTGCCGTCTTGCGTGCGCGTAGCCGGCGGATGAGCTCGAGGCTGTCCGTGATCACGACCGGGCGGTACTCGGCCGAGAACTGCCGCAACGCTTCCTCGTCCGAGGCCAGGGACTCGATCTCGAAGACATCCGGCGCGATGCGGCGCATCAGTTGCGCGCGCAGCCCCGGATCGTGGCAGACGAGCAGCGCCTTAGGAGCGGGCAGTACGCGCAGCATCACCGCGACGGTCGCTGTGGTGCCCTCGTGTGCCTCGGCCGGGCGCTCGGCGCGCCGTTCGAGGATGCGTTGGATGACGGTGGTCTGGCCGCCGTACGCCATCAAGCCCCCTGCCTCAGGGTTTGCCGGCCCCACGCACAAGATTACTCGATACTGAGGGCAAAATACCCGTGCGCACGGCCGCCACACTATGATGACGGCCATGGAACCGCCGGGCATCACGCGACATCGACGCCCCTTCCTCGCGCCGCTGTGGCTGACCCTGCTCGCGTGGTTGATCGCGGCGGGCGTCGTGTACGCCGTGTACCGGGGGGCCGCGACCACGGTGGTGGTGCTGGCTTCTTCGGGCGAGAAGGATCCGGCGAGCATCGATGATCCGCCGATCTCCGCCGAGGGCGAGCGGCGGGCGCAGCGCCTGGCGCAGATGCTGGCGGCCGGGCCCGGACCGGGGCGGCTCGATGCGCTCTATGTGAGCGGCGAGCGGCGCGCGCAGCAGACGGCAGCTCCGGTGGCGGAGCTGCTGCATCTCACGCCCACTGGCTACGACGCGAAGGATGCCGCGGCGGTGGCGGCGGGCCTGACGCGCGCTCACGAGGGCGGCACGGTGCTGGTGATCGGCGGAGCCTGGGCCCTGCAGCAATTCCTGCGACAGCTCGCGGGCTCCGCCGGCGCAGGCCAGGCGGCCGCCGACCCTGACCTCTTATATATAGCGATCGTTCCGAGCTTCGGCCGGCCGCAGGTGCTGCGGCTCAGGTACTGAGCCGGCGCTCACCTACGGCTCGAGGCGCCGCGTGCGCGCGGTGGCGGGGCTCATCGCGACCGCCTTGCTGACGAAAGCCTCGTGCTGCGCGATGCGAAAGTCTGCCAGCACGGCATCCCGAATGTAGCGCGCCTGATCGATCAGGTAGGTGCCACGGCGGACGCTGATCCCGAGTGGCCCGCGCAGGTCGTACATGCGGATGACGGACTTGTCGCGGTCCGAGAGGAGCGTGAAGGGCAGCCGGTACTTTTCCCGGAAGGCGCGATGGCTCGCTGCGTCCTGGGGACTCACCCCCGCAACCTCGAGTCCTGCCTTCAGGATCTCGCCGTGCAGATCGCGCAGCGCGCAGGCCTCGCGGGTGCAGCCGGGGGTGAAATCCGCCGGATAGAAATAAAGGATCAGAGGGCCGTGCCGCAGCAGCGTGCTGAGCGACACGCTGTGGCCGTCCTGATCGGGCAACGTGAACTCCGGCGCTCGGGCGCCTATCGCCAGCATGCATGCTCCTCCCCGAGGGGCATCATAGCCGCATCGATGCTAGAATCGCGCGCCTTGCGGTGGGGCGGTAGCTCAGCTGGGAGAGCGTCGCGTTCGCAATGCGAAGGTCGAGGGTTCGATCCCCTTCCGCTCCATTTCCCCACCCTCTATCGACGTCCATGGCCTGCCATGGGCGTCCATCGCTGTTGCACTATCGTCAATCGCTTCAATAGGTTATAGTCAATAGGCGTTTACGGGCATCTCTCTCAGTCGATCGCAAGGCAAGCTCTAAACTGGGGTATCGGGTGGGGTATCGTGAAGTTCAAAAGACCGGTACCCCAATTTTTATGAGTCTCACCGAACTCGAAATTCGCGCTTCTAAACCGAGCACAAAGCCCTACAAGCTCTACGACGAAAAGGGATTGTTCCTCTTAGTGAAGCCGAGTGGCGTCCGTCTGTGGCGCTTTAAGTACGCGTACTCTGGTGTTGAGAAGCTTCTTTCATTGGGTGCTTATCCTGAAGTTCCGCTGAAGCGCGCGCGAGCCAAGCGCGACGAAGCGCGCAGACTTGTCGCCGATGCTGTAGACCCGAGTGCGAAGAGAAAGTCTGAAAGGTCTGTTCAGGCTGAAACCTTCGCTGCGGTGGCGGTGGAGTGGCTAGAGACAAAAAAGAAGACCCTCACGGAGAGTACCTGGGCGCGAGACCGCGACCAGCTCATGAAATTGGTCGGTCCCTATCTGGGTAACCGTCCGATTGCGCAGATCGAAGCGCCCGAGCTCCTAGCAGTTCTCAAGCGCCTCGAGAGGCGGGGTGTCTACGATACTGCCCATCGCGTCAGGGCCGTCTGTGGGCGCGTGTTTCGTTACGCGATTGCTACGGGACGCGCAAAGCGTGATCCCAGCGCGGATCTCAAAGGGGCGCTCGCACCCAAAGCGCCTAAGAACTACGCCGCGATCACTGATCCGACCAAGGTGGGGCAGCTGATGCGTGCGATCGCGGAATATGATGGACAGCGCGCGACACATGCTGCGCTGCGTCTCGCCCCTTATGTCTTCGTGCGTCCAGGCGAACTGCGCGCCGCGGAATGGTCCGAATTCGATCTGGAGAACGCTGAGTGGCGCATCCCGGCCGAGCGTATGAAGATGGGTGAGACGCACATCGTGCCGCTCTCCCGTCAGGCTGTTCTGATCTTGCGCGAAGTGCATCTCCTCACAGGCAACGGTCGCTACGTATTCCCAGCCATCGGCCGACAACCTCGGCCGCTGAGTGAGAACACGCTCGGCGCCGCGCTGCGGCGCATCGGGTACAGCAGCGAGGAGATGACAGCGCACGGATTTCGCACCTTGGCGAGCACGCTCCTGAACGAGCAGGGCTGGCATCCCGACCTCATCGAGCTGCAGCTTGCGCACAAGGAGCGCAACAAGGTACGGGCCGCTTATAACCGGGCCCAGCGGCTCGGTGAGCGACGCAAGATGATGCAAGCCTGGGCGGATTACCTCGACGGACTTCGCTCGGGCGGGAAGGTCATTCCGATTCGCGCGTATGCATAGGGTCGAGCTCTAGCTGCGGCCCGACTCGCATCGCGCTTTCACGGCGGTAACAGGGGTTCGAATCCCCTTGGGGACGCCATAAGATCAATAGCTTATGATCGCACGAATCACTAGTGTCCAATAAGTGTCCAAGGAAAATTAGGCTCTAAGACCACACAAACCCTAACGACCCAAGGCTGTACCGAAGTTGCAGCCTTGTCCCGCATACCTCGCCGACTTGCGACGACGGACGCCCCGAGGCGGCGAGTACCGGCCCGACATCACGTGGAATGCTGGCCCAGCATGCTGTGGAATTTGCAAGCGGCAGACCGAGGTCGAGGACTTTGTGGATTTCCTCAAGAGCCGCGAGGACGAGCAGCGCCTCACGCGCGCCGCCGCGCAGGCATCAGAACCGGCTTTCGCCAAGGTCTGGGACAACGAGGACGACGCCGAGTATGACCGCCTATAACTTCGGCGATGTCATCCTCGTCCCGTTTCCCTTCACCGATCAGCGTCAGAGCAAGCAGCGGCCCGCTGTCATCGTGAGTGGCGCGCGCTACCACGCCGAGCGTCCCGATCTCATCGTCATGGCGATCACCAGCCAAGTGCGCTCGCCGCCAGCCTTCGGCGAGGCCGCCGTGCGCGACTGGCAGGCCGCGGGCCTCCTCAAACCCTCCGTCATCAAGCCCGTCCTCGCCACCCTCGAGCAGCGCCTGGTCCGCAAAACCCTCGGCCGGCTCAGCGAGAGCGATCGCTCTGCGTTCCAAAGAGGCCCTCAAGGGCATCCTGGCTGATCCGCCCTCCAATCAGCTCAATCGCTGAGCCGTTTGTAGCTCCAGACCCGCTCCACCTTTACGCTTGAATCGACACGCACATCGTGCGGTTCGTCCTCATCTATTGAAGACCCTGGACATGCTGCGTCGGTGAGGAAAGCGAAATGCCGCATATCCGCCTGGTATACTGCCTGTACGTGCACGTGCTTTCCATCGAAGTCCGAGCCATGCTGGTTTAATTGGCAAACAGTGACATTATGCGGTTCTTGCACCGAAGCACCCCCAGAAACCAGTAGAGCCATGGTGCCCAGAAGAGATTTGCATGCTGCGCGCCAGGTACTCATCATTTGCACCCGCTTGGCGTTACTCCTAAACCTATTGTGAAGCGTTGCACCAGGCTGTTGCCGATTGCTCCGCGGCCCTTTGGATTGACCTAGGACCCGTTAGACCACTCTTGACCCCTAGGCCGTTGTAGGCACCCGCCTCGGTTTTGTAGGCGTTCTGCTCGGTACTCAACTCCGACTCCCTTGTCCTTGGCCAGCCAACCGTCCTGGCGTCAATCTCGTGCGTGGCTTCGTGAGCCAGACGCCCCCCACCCTGAGCATTTTGAAGATCGCTCAAGGGGACACCCGCTGACACAGGAGAATCTGCGAACCGCCCATTGCCCCATTGTCCCGACACCGTGGAAACTTGCTAAAGCGGCCGTTCGCCAATGCTCCATTCCGCTTTAAGCCTGGAGAAGTTAGTGACCAAGGCTACGAGCAAGGGGAACACGTAGGCCCCTGCTACGAAGTAGAAATTCATTGGGGACAGGACATGCCTGTACTCCACGTACCTCGATGAAGCTAGGATTGCTGACCCCACAAGAAGTGTCACCTCGACCAGCAAGAGCACCCGGCCGCTGAGCTTGATTGCGGCTGAGCTTAGTCTCGATGGCGATGGCCAAGAAGGGACGAAACCCATAAGCGCTGAGTAGAGGGTGACGGCAAACACTGATGTGAATACCACCGGCTTGCCGAGCTGACGCATCACAAGATCGAAAGTGACTTCAGCCAAGAACGATGCGACAGCTACAACCACGGCGAGCAATAGAGAACGCCATGCGAGTGTGGCCATTTGCATTAGGGGTCCCCAACTCTTTTACTGTAACACTGTATCTGAGAGCTTCTCGGCGGCTGCGCCCACAATGGCTCCAACGCGCTCGGCAGTCACAGTGTTGGCTCCTGGTGCGGCAACCCCGTTTGCGCTGCCAATGAAATTCCCGGTTGCATTTGCCAAATTCTGTCCACTGCTATTTAGTCCGTTGGTGATGCCCGAGCCCACAGCCCCTCCGATGGCACCGCCGACAGCAGCGCCCGTGGTCCCGGAAGATAACGGTTTCCCATCGACTGCGTTGTTGGCGGCCTGCGAAGCAGCGCCCAATCCAGCACCTGCGACGGCATTCCCAGTGGCATTAGTGGCAACGTTGACCGCCACCTTAACAGCACTGCTCGCTTCTATCGCTTTACTTGCAACTGCGGCGACCTCGGCCACCTTTGTTGCGATCCCTGCACCCGTTGCACCAGAGACCGCCGCTATTGCAACCTTGGCGAGCTCCGGGCCGGCGGCCCTCACGGCACCAGATACATCGCCGCGTGCCACAGCCGCTGCTGCGGCGCTGTAAGCGGCGCGACCCTCTGGAGTGGACAGCTGAACGATGACTTCAAGACCTGCGCCCAAGGCGGCGCCAACACATGATGGGCAGTTACCGGTAGGATCAGTTCTGTCTGTGGGATCGTTGTAGACGTAGGCGTAGAGGTTGAGGTCATCTTTTGTGTCTATTCCCCCAAGCCGCTTTCCTCTGTGACTACTCGGCGCCACCGTAATGGCCGTCTGGCACCGCGCTTCTGAAGGTACAACCGGTTCGGGTCGGTCAAGATCCTTAAGAGGCGCGAACACCCGTTGACGCCGCCGAGAAGAACGGTCGTCCGCGTGACTTGAAACTTACAAACACGTCTTGAGCAAACGGCCTGCGCCGCAGAGACAAGTAATAGCGGAGGATTGCATACGGGGCTATAAGATAGCCGACCAGTCTTCTCACTGGGCCGCACCTACCCCGGCGATATGTGTCGCAAATGAATAACAGCGCCGCCTTGTGCCCACGTTTGTGCGCACTCCACAGTAGACCAATTGCACGCGCAACATCAGGATGCCTGACACCAGCACCACTCAATACAAGACATCCCAGATCTGCCCAAGCAGGAAGAAAATCACCGGCAGTCGCCGCGCGGTTCATCCATCGAAAGGCTTCTTCGGGTCGCTGCTTCTCTAGCAGAGTCCACGCCAACACGTATTGCGCGTAAGAATCCCCCGCGCGAGCCGCTGGCAGACATCGTTGTTCTGCGCGGTCCAGCCGCACTCGCCCGTCGATTGCACCCTTGAGCTCTAGAAATCCCAGAATCGCCGCGGCCCAGTTTATCCCTAGGTCGGCTCGGCTGCCGAGGTCCGCAATAAATGGCTCTGTACCCTGCTTCGCCAATACCGCCAGCAAGTCGGAGCCATCGGGCGGGACAAAGAGCGGGTAGTTGAGGCGCTCCCATGCCTCCCGCTCAATGGACCCTTCAGTCTGCGATCGCATTTGTCATCGACGCGCCTGCGTAACGCTTTAGTTGATGACCCCGTCTATTGCACTCACGGAGGTGCACTCAGACGTCTTATCGCAGCCGTTCCCGATGCGTGTGCCGGTGCCGATCGAGTCGCGCTGCGTGGGCGTCCCCCTTGCGCAGGTGAACCAGTCTTTCCTGCACCTCCCGCACCTGCCGCACCTGCTCCTGCTGCCACTATGCTGCGGATTTTCGTCGGTAGCCTAGCAGCATCTGCTGCAATCTTGCGAGCTAGTGTACGGACACGCTTGGGGAAGTGGAGCGGCGAGACGACACCTGCGAAGTACGCACAAGTGCTTACCGCTCAATGTTCGCCTTCCTCAACGTTACACCCCCGGCAATTGCAAGGGTCGTGTACAAGGCGGCCGGGAGGAGCACCCAATAGCCAATGACGTCAGCGGGAAAAAGGAAACCAGAAGCGAGATACACTGGCCCCGCAAAAAGCGCAATCCGGGATATCGTAGGCCACTTGTTCAGACGATCGAACAGTCCTAGCCAGAATCTCGCGCCCAACATAAAAACCAAATAGAGACCCAACGCCAGCCAGTCGTAGTGCACGACGAATAACCCGTATGCCGCCGTGGTCGGGCCGTACACGACGTTGGCGACGGCAAGCGAAAGAGGGGTACGCTTCGGCGTGGTCAAGGGGCCGTTTCCGGGCCGTTTCCGGCACGTCAGTTAGTTACTAGATGCCCCGGAATTAGCAGATGTACCAGAATGGCAGGTCCCGTTTGTTTCGCACGTTATCTTTGTTGGAATCCGTGTCCCCGTTTGTGTCACGGAGCCCGTTGCGGAGCCGTTCGCGTTGACCTTCACCGAGTCGTATCCTTTCGCCGCCGCGACCGAGGTCGCTAGCGCCTTGGTCGTTTGCAACGCTTCGTTCCCCATATGGAGGCCTTCTTGTGCTGCCTTCACCGCCTGACCTATGGGCTTACCCTCTCTTGCTAGCACACCCGCTCCGGGGATTGTCGAGACTAGGTAGAGCCCGATGTCTGTCGCATCCAACGCACCGTTGTGAACAGCCGTGTCTGTAAGTGCAGCCAGCCCAATCAGCTGGGATAGTGGCTCCGTCACCTCACCCAACCCTGGTACCGGCGCGGTGGCCGCTAACGTCGTCGCCGCCCCATGAGCAATCACCTGACGGCCCTCGTAGGATACTGCGTACTTCGCAGCGTTTACTTCTGCATTTCGTTCGGCGATCGGAACTTGCGCCGTCTGCGCCATCGCATTTATATCTGCCCATGAGTAGCCTGTACCGAAAACGTCGGGGCCGTTACCGCTCGGATCCGTCTTGTCAGTTGGATCATTGTAGACATAGGCGTAGAGGTTGAGGTCATCCTTACCGCCGATCGGATCCGTCTGGAAAAATCTTCCCAGCTGCGGATCATAAACCCTGGCCTTGTAGTTATAGAGCTGAGCTTCGGGATGTGCGATCTGACCGGTGTAGCGGAACCGAGAGCCTGTCCAAGACGGGAGGGGCTCGCCATTCGGACCGTACGTGTAGATTGTGGGTGTCCCGCTGCTATTGGTCGTGGCGATCACGGATCCACGTTCGTCGGCATGGATCCAGTTTCGAGTGGTCATCGCGGAACCCTGATACCAGACCTCCGGATCGTCTGTCTTCGGTCCGTGGACGTAGCGCTGCAGAACTGTTGTACCTGAGTACTCCCCGACCAGGCGGCCTCCGTCGTAGAGGAACTGCGTGACGGTGCTCCCCGATGTCGTCTGCCAAACCCGTCCGAGTGGGTCGTACTGGAGGGTGAGCCCTGCGCCGCCCGCGACTGAGAGCAGGTGATTCTCCAGGTCGTAGGTCATGGTGCGGGCGCCGGCCGAGGTGAGGTTTCCGCGCGCATCGGAGCTGTAGCTCGTGCCCGCCACGCTCGTGTATTCGTTCAGGCCGTTCGCCGTATAGGCCGTGCTGCCCTCTGAAGGTGCCCAATCGTAGCTCGAGTTCGAGCTGGTGCGAGTTTGAAGCTGGCTCGCGGCCGTGTAGTTGAAGGATAGCGCCTCGCTCTGCGAGGCCATCGTGTGATTGAGCGAGGTCAGCCGCGAGGCGAGATCGTACTGAAGCGATGCACTGGTGCTGTTTCCGCGCGTCACACTCGTCAGGAGGGAAAGCGGGCTATAGGCATAAGTCACGAGCACTCCAACACCGGACGTCGCACCGTTCTCGCGAATGTCGTAGACGCGATCCAGCCCGTCAAAGTCGTAGTCCATGTAGTTGCCATCGGGCCAGGTCACGACCGTGCGATTACTCGCCTTGTCGTACTGGTAGGACATCGCCAGGGTCGAAGTGCCTAGACTATTCGTTTCACTCGTGACTCGCCTGGCCGTGTCATAGGTATACCCAATCCCCGTCCCGGTGCTGCAGACAACGTTTCCTAAGCCGGAAGTACTGCCGAAGTGAGCGCAGGTCGAACGGCCGGCCAGGTCGTAGCCGTAGTAAACCGTGTATGCCGCGCTTCCGGACCCCGCCGGTACAGTCTTCACCGTCTTCCTGTTGAGCGCATCGTAGGTGTACGAGATGACGTGCTGATCGCGCGTCCGGAAGGTCAGGCGGTTGTCATTGGAGTCGTACGTGTACGCCTCGGTATCGGTCGAATCGGATTGGCCAGCTGCCTCCGTTGGCAACGGGTACTCCGTCTGACTCAACCGGTCGACCCCATCGTAGCTCAAGGTCGTCAGGTTGTTGTTACCATCGGTTTGAGCGATCAGATTTCCGTTGGGCGACCATCCGCTCACCAACTGTCCATTGGCGAAGGATCCGTTCACCGCGTACTCGAAGGGACCGGAGCCGTTATAAGTCGAGGGCGAGGGGGTTCCGCATGTAGTCGGGGCAGTGGTGGAGTTCCAGGCGTGCCAGATGCATAGGGTGTGACCGGCAAGATCGTAGACCGTGCCGACCATGCGGTTCACCGGGTCGGTGACCAGATTCTCTCGATCCAACTTGTCATATGCGTGGGTTGTTGTGTCTCCGGCGCCATCCTGAACCTGATAGATTCTGCTGGTGTACGTGTAGCTGGTCGACTTCGTCGTCTGCCAGGTGGTCACGGAGGTGCCGGAGACGGCGCTCGCGCCCTGCTCGTTGGTGTCGCGCCCGAGAACGTCGTAGACCGTGTGTTCGGCGGAGAGGAGCGAAGTGGTGACCGCCCCGTTATAGTGATAGGAGTAGGTCTTGCGACGGTCGGAGTCGTACTGATTCTGGGTCAC
>Ga0335079_10001472_pt1 | contig 26789 bp, 25 predicted proteins | sample Lox_Sample_33_FD_206719 | JGI IMG/M metagenome (GOLD analysis project Ga0335079, IMG submission 206719) | Soil microbial communities from Loxahatchee National Wildlife Refuge, Florida, United States - Lox_Sample_3.3 | ecosystem: Environmental > Terrestrial > Soil > Wetlands | place: USA...
GTCCTTGAGCCCCTTGAGCGGCACCTTCTGTTCCATCACAGTGTTGCCTATCAGCCGCGCGCGACCCACGAAGATCATTCGGCCGTCTGTCAGCTCCAGGTAAATCGGCACCAGCATCCGGAAATTGGCATCCACATTCGACTGTGTCAACTTGAAACTCAGCACGGTGTCACCGTTGCTGTCTTTGTCAAAAGAAGAGTCAATGTTGTAGGTGGGTAGTGCCGTACCGTAGACATATTCGTTGAAAAACCAGTCCATCTTGCCGCCGCCCAGCGCCGCCATTTCCTGCGTCTGGTGTTTCTCGACCATGGCTTTGAAATCTTCCGTAGTGGCAGCTTTGCCCGAGTAGGTCTTCACGAAATCCTGCATGGTAGCCTTGAAATTCTGGTCGCCAGTCTGCCGGTCCCACATCATCATGCGGATCATGTGCAACACGTAGGCTCCCTTGGGATAAATCAAAGAGCGGGTCACACCGGAGCCGGTCCGGCTGTTGTTCAGGCGATAGCCCATCGTTAACGGCCCGGCATCGATGGCACGAAAACCCTCCTTGTTGCGATCCGTCAATAACTGACGTTCGTCGTTCCAGAAAGCGATGAATTTCTGCGGGCTCTTCTCTACCACCTGGAGAAAGAGCGAGGCAGACATATCGGCAAACCCTTCGCTCATCCACTGGTCACGGTAAGAACTGAATGCCACCGTATGCCCCCACCACTGGTGCGCTACCTCGTGCGGAGCGACGCTCTTCCAGTAGCCGCGATCGCCGAAATCCAAGCCGAGTTGGTGACGAACCGTGGCATCAAAGAAGGAGCATAACGGCAGCCAGACAAGGCCGGGCCATGCCTGCCCGTAGTCGCATGCGGTTTGCTGAGTCATAGCCAGGCGATCGAACGACAGTGGTCCGAAATAGTCCGAATACAACTGAAGCGACAGTTCCCCCTCCGCCAGTGCTTTTTTCTCCAGGCCAGTCGTGCCCATATTGCCGAGGGCCACCTCGGGACTCACGTGCATTCCGCTCCAATCGAGCTGCGTGCTGGAACCCTGTGCGGCATGCTGCAACTCCTGCACCCAGTCAGGGGGATTTTCATTAGCGAAGGACTGCACCAGGTACTGCGGCCTGGAGAGCTTCTCCTCTACCACCTTGAACTTGCCGAAATTAAAGCCGGCAACAGTCATCGGCACCGGACTTTTCCATACCGAGACGTTCTGGTCACCGTTATTAGTCTCGCTGACCAGCGAGCCTGTAGCGGCGATCTTCATTCCCTTGGGAATACGGAAAGTCATGTCATAAGTGCTGTATTCCCCTTGCGAGTCGCTGGCGTTATTCGGATACCAGTTGCTCCTTCCTACTGGGAAATAGTTGCCGCCGCCTTCATTCCTCACTGCCTCTTTACCGCTGTAAGTCGTGGTGATAGTGAATTTCTCCCCCGCCGCCAATCCTTTTGGCAGAATCACCAGGAAGTCCGGGTCTTCCTTCTTGTCCTCCTGAATGAAGGAGAGTGCCTGGCCGCTTTCTGTCGTTACGCTTTGCACCCGCAAGCTGCCAAACAAATCGAATGGAACAACCCGCAGACCGTTGGCCTGCGACACGAAGGTAGTAGCGGCTTTGCCACTGAGGGTCGCGCCTTTGTCGATGGTCGTGTCGAGTTGCTGATGCTCAATGTGGAGAAAGGCATTCCGCTGGGAACCAGTCGCCGTTCCGTCTTTGTACTCCGACGAGAGATGAAAGCAGGCCCATATGCCTAGCTTGTTGTCCTCATAAGTTACAAACTGTTCCTCTTCTGGACCTATCGCGATGACCAGGGGCGACCCTCCTTCAGGGTCAATTGAGAAAATCTCCTTGTCGCTGTAGTTCTTTCCGCGCACGAAGGCGACGAAGAGTCCGCCCGGCGTCGAACTGAGCACATCCTGCAGAATTCGGCCGCTGAGGTTGTAATGGATCTTCTTGCGAAGCGCATTCTGGATATCCTGGAGCGGACCGGGATCGCATCCAGCCGAGGCCTTGCCGCCGGCCTTCTTGATCTCGTCGTAGGTCGCGTCGGTGAAGCGGAGGACCATCTGGTTGAAGTCCTCGCTGAAATTCGGCTGCACCGTCAATAGCTTGAGGTTTTCCGCTTCCGAAGGAAGAGGCGGCTGAAGCACCAGGTTGCCATCTCCGGAAAATACCGCCCCTGTCACCTTCCCCTGTACGGCTGTGACAAAGCAGAATGTGCCGGAACGCAAGTGGAACGTCGCAGCGTCACGCTTGATCGTGAGATCCTGAACGGAGACGGCCTCCCCGCTCAGACCGATGTTGCGCAACTGCTGGTAGGTGGGGTCGGAATTGGGCGCCGGTGGTACGACATTTTCAACCGCAAAGGCGCCCAGGCAATATGAGAGACAGATTAGGGCACAGAAGCGAACAAAACGAGACGACAGTAGCATAGACCTCCTCCATTGGGGGAAGAAGGACTCAGTACAGTATCCCCGGCGTCTACGAAATGCAAGGATGCAGGTCACATTGGACCAAGAAAAACGGGCGGAATATCCGCCCGTTCAGGTCTCAGATCGTGACAACAGATCGGCTTACTTCGGCTGCGCCTCGAGCTCGGCATCAATGTTGACACTCCCGCCGGCAGCCTTAAACTTCCGCTGCCAGGGCTTGAAGCCTTGCTTGCTCACAGTCAGGGTGTGATCCCCAGGAGTCACGTCGATCTGCGAAGGAGTATTGCCCACAAAACTTCCATCCAACTCAATATCCGCATTGGCAGGCGTTGATGTGACCGTGATGCGGTCACTGACTGCCGGGCCTCCCGTCTTGTCCGATACGGCAATGAGTTGCGGCTTAGGGGCGGAAGCGGCCGCCGCCGCCAGTTTCGCGGACCGTCCCGGCCAGTCCTTCGCGATGGCGTCGCAGGCGTCTTTTACCGAACTCCCCAGAGAGCGGGTGGAGTGGCTTACGATGGCGTCGCCATCACCATTGAAGACAGCCACCTTGTTGTCGTGGGCCAGGATACTTTTGCCGCCTTCATGGTCAAGCACCACGACGTAGTCGGCCTTATCCTGCTTGTTGTTGACCACGACTTGCGGACAGCGCTCGCCGAAGGTTTTGATGATTTCCGCAGTCTGCGGCCGGGCGCCACCACTGATGTGGCCGCCGAAACCGTCGGCGGATCCGCCGCTGCTGCCGGACATTTGCCAGGACTGGCTGTCGGTAATGAAGACCCGGGCTTTCGCGTCAGATGTGGATGTTTGCGCTACCGCGGGAATCACCAGCAGCGCCAGAAATATGAACTTGGCCAACGATCTCATTCATCCTCCAAAGTGTGATCTTGGGGGAGAACCGGCCTATTCTGGCATCGGGCGGGCAGGCCGCCTAGTTACGCTCGGTGTTGTCCGGAAGGAGGATACGTTAGGTAGAGACAATCTCGCGTTGGACATTCCCCGGCCAAGCACCTGGCCTAATACTTAGGCATCTTCGGATCCACCCGGTCTGCCCAGGCCAGAATTCCGCCGGCCAGATTGTGGACCTTCTTGAAGCCCGCTTGCTGCAGGAAAGCTACCGCCTTGGCGCTTCGCACTCCAGACCGGCAGTGCGCGACGATCTCGCGGCTGGAATCGAGTTCATGCACCCGGTTGGGCAGGTCGCCAAGCGGGATCAGGTGTCCGCCGATGTTGCAGATCTGGTATTCGTGCGGCTCGCGCACGTCCAGTACGAAAATCTGTTCGCCTGCATCTAGACGCTGTTTGAGTTCTTCTACTTGCATTTCGGAAATGCCCGTCGTCACAGCTTTCTCCTCGCCGCGGATTCCGCAAAACTCGTTGTAGTCTATCAGCTTTGTGATGGTGCGATGCCGTCCGCACACGGGGCATTCGGGATTCTTGCGCAGCTTCAGCTCGCGGAATTTCATGCCGAGCGCATCCACCAGCAGCAGGCGGCCGATCAGCGAATCGCCCTTTCCCAGGATCAGCTTGATCGCTTCGGTCGCTTGGATCACGCCTACCAGCCCAGGCAGAATGCCGAGCACTCCGCCTTCCGCGCACGAAGGCACCAGACCCGGCGGGGGTGGTTCGGGATACAGGCAGCGATAGCACGGTCCTTCTTCGGTGGCAAACACGCTGGCTTGACCTTCAAACCGGAAAATCGAACCGTAGACGTTGGGCTTGCCGGTAAGTACGCAGGCATCGTTTACCAGGTAGCGGGTAGGAAAATTGTCGGTGCCATCGGCGATGATGTCGAACTCGCGGAACAATTCCAGCGCGTTTTCGCTGGTAAGCCGGGTCTCAAACGTCAGCAGGTTCAAAAACGGGTTGATGGCTTTCAGCTTCTCCGCTGCCGACTCCAGTTTTCTGCGGCCTACGTCGGCGGTGGTGTGAATGATCTGGCGCTGCAGGTTGGTAAAGTCAACCACGTCGAAATCCACAATCCCCAGCGTGCCCACTCCCGCCGCCGCGAGATAGAGACTCAGCGGTGATCCCAATCCCCCAGCCCCGATACACAACACCCGAGCCGCCTTCAGCTTTCGCTGTCCGTCCATGCCCACCTCCGGCATGATCAGGTGGCGCGAATAACGCAGAATCTCGTCGTTCGTCAAAATGTCGGTATTGGGTTTGACATCTATGGTTGCCATAACGACCTCAATTCAGATGTTGATTTCCAGGGGGGTTCTTTGCGAAGACCGGCTAGAAACAACAACAGGGCGAACAACAACACCAGCAGCAGGCGCTGCCAAAAAACACGCGGGAATGGGTCTGACCGCAGATCATGGCTTTACCGGCCTCCGGCGATCGAAGGCACAATCGAGATAGTATCACTATCTTTCACGGCCGTGGCTTCTTTCTGCAGGTAGCGAACGTCCTCGTCATTGAGGTAAATATTGACGAAAGCGCGTAATTTGCCCTCTTCTGTGTAGAGATGCCGCCGCAAGTCCGGATGCTGCGAAATCAGGCTGGACAAGGCTTCCGCCACGGTCCCTCCCTTGACTTCAACTGTAGCCTGCTTGCCCGCGTATTGCCGCAAAGGCGTTGGAATGTGAATCTTCAACATGTGTAGATGATGCCACAGGGCGCCCCGACGATTCATCCGGCGCCACCGGCTCACACCAGCTCAATGTTCTCGTTCACGAGTCGCTTGTCGTTCTCGTCGCTTCCCTGGAGCTCGAACGAGTTAGTGATCACCGCCTTACCTTTTTCTACGCTTGTGATCACATAGGAGCAGCCGATCCAGTGCGCCTCTGCCAGATCGGTTGCCGACCATTGTGCGGGGTGGTCGGGATGAGAATGATAGAAGCCAATGATATCCTCACCGCGCTCTCTACCTTCGCGCTGGATTCGAATCAGTTCTTTCGGATCGATGTTATAGCGATTCTGCGGTGAATCCGTGCGCGTATTTCCAGCGCGCACAGCCGAGCCTACAACCCTCTTACCGTCGCCCTCCATCCGGCCTAGCAGCACTCCGCAGCATTCATGAGGATACGTTTCCTCGCCGTGCTGCCGGATTGCCTTAAACGCGCTCTCGCTGATCTTCAGCATGAAGGACCATCGTCTTCCCAGAACCTCTCGCTCAAATACTTGTCCCCGGAATCGCACAGAATGGTGACGATCACCGCACGCTCTCCCTGTGCCAACTGTTTTGCCACCTGCACGCACCCTACGACCGCCGCCGCCGCCGAAATGCCCACCAGCAGCCCTTCTTCGCGGGCCAGGCGCTTAGCCATGGCATAGGCATCTTCGGTGGAAATTCCGAGATCGGCATCCGCAAGCGCGCGGTCGTAAATCCGCGGCACAATGGCGCTGGCCATGTGCTTCGCCCCTTCGATTCCATGAAAGGGCGAGTCCGGTTGCAGCGAAACACAACGAACGCGAGGATTCAGTTCTTTCAATCGCCGCGTCGTGCCGACGAACGTGCCACTCGTCCCCAGCATGCACACGAAGTGCGTGATGCGGCCTTCTGTCTGTTGCCAGATTTCGTTGGCTGTGCCATGGTAGTGAGCTTCCCAGTTGGCGTCGTTGGAATATTGGTCAGCGTAATAGTAGAGATCGGGATGCTTGGCCGCCAGTTCACGAGCCATGCGGATGGCTCCGTCGGAGCCTTCCGCGGGATCAGTGTAAAGAATATTTGCGCCGTAGGCGTGCAGGATGCGCTTGCGTTCTACCGACACGTTGTCGGGCATGCACAGGGTGACGGAAATTCCTTCTGCCGCTCCGATCATGGCGTACGCGATGCCCGTGTTGCCGCTGGTGGAATCGAGCAGAATTTTACCGGATGTTAACTTGCCCCCGGCGCGTGCCTGGGCAATGATGTTGGCCGCAGCCCGATCTTTCACCGAGCCTCCAGGGTTGAACCACTCGGCTTTGCCGAGTATTTCCACACCCGGCAGCTCCCGGGTAGCGCATTGCAGCCGCAGCAGCGGAGTATGGCCGATGCGCTCCACGCTCCGCTGGCCCAGTTCCGGCCTGCTGTCGCGCTGGAGTTGGTCTGATTGTTGCGCGATTTTTGGCGGCACGCTGCCCATGCAGGGAAAAAGCCGGTACCATCGTAACTTGGCGAACACGCCCCGGCAGGCGTAAACGAACTACTTGATAGATTATAGAAGCGCTTAGCGGATGCATTTACTAAGCCGGAATCACTTTTCCCGGCTGCGCGCATCTAAGTAGGCGAGGACTCGAAAAGGAAGCGATGGCAAGCAAACAACAACACCGCAGTTATGAAGACGCGCTTAACTGGTTGCGCGACCACGGTTTCGATCTGATTGAGGCTCCCGGCACGCAGGGCCGCGTGTTTGTGAAGAAGTATCACTGTTCGGCCGCGCTGGAGAGAAATGGCGGCGATGGTCTTAAACTTTTCGCTTATCCCGGCTATCTCGTTGGTACGGAAATCTCTAAGCTGGTCAACAAGGGATATCAGCAGTTTCTCAAGACCGCCAAAACCGAAATTCCGGCCACTGCCGATCATCTGAAAGCCCTACAGCAGTTCACAGAGGAACTGAAGGAAGGCCTCGGCCTCCCCAGCCTCTACAACGAATCATTGGGGACGGTCAGCGAGTCGTACCACTACGACCGCATCGAGAATCGCGACAAGCCGGCCGCCGAACGGCCGAAGCGTCCCTGGGAAGCCGCAGGAGCTATGGCCGCCGCGGCAATAAAAAAGAATTCTGCCTAACCGCGCACGACTTCAGAGCGCTCCACTCCGATAGAATCCCTCTGTTGTTTTCAATCTGAGGGATTTCTCTGCCAAGGAGGATTCGTTATGCGGCGTAACCGTGCGGTCGCTGCTCTGATAGCGCTGCTCTTTTGCTGTTCATACAACGCAGGCGCCCGCAATTCGGGCAAAACCGCGGCGGCCGCAATCGAGAGCGTACTGCGTCACCAGGCGGAGTGCTGGAACCGCCATGATCTCGATGGTTTCATGGCCGGATACTGGAACTCACCGGAGCTGACGTTCTTCTCCGCCGCCAAAGTAACCTCGGGTTGGCAATCCACGGTGGAACGATACCGCAAGACTTACCAGAGCGAGGGCCACCAGATGGGACAGTTGGAGTTTTCCGACCTCAACATCCAGCCTCTCTCGGCGGATGCGGCGTTCGTCCGTGGTGCCTGGCAACTGACCATGCCCGATGGCAAGAAGCCGCATGGGCTGTTTACTCTGATCTTTCGCAAATTCCCCGATGGCTGGAAGATCGTGCACGACCACACGTCGGCAGGCGAATAAATCCCGCTTTAGTAACCGGTTCGCCTCTTCCGCGATTTCTCGCCAAGCCGTATGCTGGTTAAGGGATCAGCCGCGTCGCGGTCATTCCTTCCCACGTCATGAACCCGTTTCGTCTCTATGTGTTCGCTCTTGGCGCCGGTGGCAGCCTGCTGGCCGCCTATTTTCTGCTGCGACGGAAACCCAAAACCGACGAGGATTTCGAACAGGAACGCCGTGAGTGGCTGAACCAGGTCGGCCGCATCACCGACGGTACAGTCATTGACGTTCAGGAAGTTTCGCTGGGAGAACTGCGCTCGCGCATCATGTTGATTTTCCGCTACGACGTTGCCGGCGTTTCCTATGAGGCGTCGCAAGATGTGACCCGTTTGCGTCCCTCGATCAACCTGCACTCTTGTCGTCTCGGCCTGCCGACCTCGGTCCGCTATGATCCCCAGAATCCGGGGAATTCCATCGTGGTATCGGAACGCTGGATGGGGCTGCGGCAGTAGCTAGCGGTTGAGTTCCGTAAACACGATTCGCGTGCCGTTTCGCAGCAGGATCGTCAAAGCAGAAATGAACTTCTCGGAGAGGGCCTCCCGCACCGTGGCCGGAGCTTCCCGTGTATCGCCATATTCAAAACGCGCGCCTTCGAACTTCACCAGCATGGCGCAATTGACCTTGAATCCGGCGGGAATCATCGCCATGACCTCCGACTCTGAGACCTCGGTGATCACGCCTTCGAAGGCACAGCGCGCGCCCGCCATCACAAAGTTGATGCGCACGGGCGCGGTTTTGTCTTTTAGTCCCTTCAGCAGCAGAACTGCGTCACCCGTGGAGATCACTTCGCGACAGGCCTTTCTTGGTTTCTAGGCATGGTTGTCAGTTCTTTCCGCGCAGGTAAGACACTTTAACAGCGGTGCATCGGAGTGAAAAACTGGAAACCGGGCCCGCAGCCGCGCTTCTTAGCTCCCGGCTGCGATTTCGACTGAATGCGCCACCGTCAGGCGCAAATATTTGTGCGGATTGACCGGCGTATCGTTGATGCGCACTTCGTAGTGCAGGTGGGGTCCGGTGCTGCGGCCGCTGAGGCCGACATATCCGATGGTATCGCCGCGACGCACCGCTTGTCCCGAGGTCACCGCGAAATTCGCCAGGTGGCCATAACGCGTCGTAATGCCGTGGCCGTGGTCAATGATCAGGGCGCGTCCGTAGCCACCCATGAAGTCGGCAAACTCAACCACACCATCGGCCGGCGCAATCACCGGCTGACCGTACGAGGCTGAAATGTCAACGCCGCTGTGAAATGCGCCTTCCCCATTGAACGGATCGGTTCGCTCGCCGAAGGATCCGGTCACCGGGCCTTCAACCGGCCACAGGTTTGGCGCGGAGTTGGCCCGCAGCCAGTCAGCCGGGGTCACATTCCGCGTGAGCCCCAGAAAAATACCGGTGGTCGCCGCGCCACTCAACGCCGTGGCCCGAAGGGTGTAAAGCCGGTCCAGTGAAGAGCTTACTTGCGCATCTTGAATGTTGCCGGAGGCCGTATTGGTCAGGATCGGGTCTGATTTCAATCCGTAAAGAGACGAAACTTCGCTGGCCAGCGAGCCCAGCGAGGCCACCTGCACATCACGCTCCTTGGCAACCTGCTCCAGGCGCGAATACTGGTTTTTGAGCTGCTCTTTTTCTGTACGTAACTGATTGAAACTGGAAACTTTCAGCAGCATCCGCACATAGGAACTGGCGATACCGGTCAGGCTGAGCGCCCCGATTGCGGCCCCCACCACAAGCACATAGAGATAATGAACGGGAATAGGAATCTTGCGCAGCTGCCCATCTTCGCCACGGGCCACAAAAAGTATGTAAAAGCGCTTACGCAATCTCTGTCCTTCCGAGAAGAAATCAGCTGAAGGACGGCTCGCGGTTACGAGAGTCCTCAGTGGTAACCCAGCTCCAGGCTACGTTCCCAATCGGGATGTGGCCTATACGTGCCTATGTCCTACCGGAACCGGGAAAGGTCCCGAATACCTCAGCGCCCGCAATCCATACCGGATGCAGCACTTAGTTCGGTCCAAGTCATTATGGAGACGCTTGGCCACGGTAACAAACTAGGTTCCCCCCTGTCAACGGCGCAGGTCACCCCAGGGGGTTACCAACGCCTCTGGTTACCCTGGTACTTGGGCACTATTCCACTCTGGACGGATTCCCGTTTTCAACGCCGCCGAGATCAACGCGATCGAAGCCTACTGGGACCACTGCGCTATAGTGGTTGCCACCTTGCCGCTCGCAGAGAAAGCGCTGATTTCCCGCATCCGCCGCAGCGCGGACGCTCGCCCAGCTGTGCGCGCCGGCATCGGAGAAGACTGCGCGGTAGTTGCCATACCCGCTGGCCACGAGGCTCTGGTCACAACTGACTTCAGCCTGGAAGGAATCCATTTTCGGAGGCGTTGGCACCCACCAGAGTCTGTCGGCCATCGCTGTCTTGCCCGGGGACTGAGCGATATTGCCTCGATGGGAGGCCAGCCGCTTGCGGTATTTCTTTCCCTGGCTCTGCCTAAGCAAACACCTCAGGCTTGGGTAGAACGGTTTTTCCGCGGGCTGCTCAGCTTGGCCAGGAAATGCGATGTCAGCCTGGCAGGCGGCGATACCGCAGAATCGCCCGCCGGCATACTCGCGGACATCGTGGTGCTCGGATCAGCGCCCAGGGGCAGATCCGTTTTGCGATCCGGCGCGCGGCCAGGAGACGCTATTTACGTTAGCGGGCGGCTCGGTGGTTCAGCCGCGACCCTGCGGAAGTTGAGGGCCAAGACCGACTTACGACCAAAAGACTTCCCTCAACACTTTTTCCCTCAGCCTCGCCTAGAGGTGGGCCGTTTCCTGCGCGAGAAAGGCGTCGCCTCGGCCATGATTGACACTAGCGACGGCCTTTCAACTGATCTCGCTCACGTCTGCCAGGAAAGCCACGTGGGAGCGGAAATTGAGGCTGAATGTCTGCCTCGTGCCTCAATCGGCAGGCCTCTGAAAGAAGTGGATCTCCAGTTCGCTTTACACGGTGGCGAGGACTACGAACTCCTCTTCACCGTGCAACCAGGTAAGCGCATTCCGAAAAGCATCGCGGGGATAAAGCTCACGCGCATCGGCCGAATCATCCGCGGGCGGGGCCTGACTCTTGTAAACGTGGATGGCTCCAGATCGAGACTTCGACCTCAGGGTTGGGAACACTTCCGAACCTGATTCTGCTGGTGACCTCCGTGCGGGCGTACCTAACCTTTCTATACCCGCGAGCCTGAAAGCGGTCTACAGTAGGCCTATGCAGTCCATCCGTTCCTTAGTATTTGCAGCCTTCCTGCTCACGTTTTCTGTCGTGATGCATGCGCAGCAGCCGGCGCCTGCGGCTTCCACCATCGACAACGAGTTCGTGCAGAAGCAGTTCGGGACGAACTGCACCATGCTTGCCATCCCGCCTGTCGCGACGGATCTCGACGGCGATGGCATAGACGATGCTGTGATCGCCGCGCGCTGCACCAGTCCCATGATGGATGAGACCGAAGATAGCTACCGCGTCATGGACCCATATAACAGCTTCTTCGGCTATGGCAATCCCAAAGTTACAACCCAGTTCTCTACCGAGGATCCGGAGCGCCGCGGCATTTCGCTGCTGGTGATTCACGGCTCGGGCCCGGACGCCTGGCGTTCCCCTACGCCAAAAGCAAAATTCATGCTGGTGAACCTGCCGTTTCGCGAGTTCACCGTGAAAAGGCTGTCGGTGAAGAAGAAAATCGTGATGGCCATCTACATCGCGGAGACCGGCGGCGACAAGATGACCTCGGCGGTCTTCTGGGACGGCAAGAAATACAAGTACATGCCTCTGGGCTCCAGCATGGAGTAGCCGCTCCGCACCCCAAAGCTTCCCGATAAACGCGGCCAGCCCAGGACTCGCCGCTGCCCCTGCGTGCCACCCACTCCCGCTATAATTCTCCCCCATGAAGAGCTGAAAAGGCGCGATCGTCTGGCCGAAGAGGGCGGCGGCACACAACGCCGCGAACGGCAGCACAAGGAAGGCAAGAAGTCGGCCCGCGAGCGCATCGAGTTTCTTCTGGACGACGGCACGTTCGAGGAAACCGATAAGTTCGTAACTCACCGCTCCACCGACTTCGGCATGTCCGAGCAGAAAATCTACGGTGACGGCTTCGTCACCGGGTATGGCCGCATCGAAGGCCGCCTGGTTTTCGTCTTTGCGCAGGATTTCACCGTCTTCGGCGGCTCTCTCTCGGAAGCCAATGCCGCCAAAATCGTGAAAATCATGGATCTCGCCGCCAAGATCGGCGCGCCCGTCATCGGCCTCAATGATTCCGGAGGCGCCCGCATCCAGGAAGGCGTGATGTCGCTCGCCGGCTACGCGGACATTTTTCTTCGCAACACCCTTTACAGCGGCGTGGTCCCGCAGATCTCCGCCATTCTCGGGCCATGCGCCGGCGGCGCTGTCTATTCACCGGCCATTACCGATTTCATCCTCATGGTGGACAAGACGTCGTACATGTTCATTACCGGTCCGGACGTGATCAAGACCGTCACGCACGAGGAGGTCACCAAAGACCAGCTTGGCGGCGCCATGACCCACAACGAGACTTCCGGCGTTGCCCATTTCGTAGCACGCGATGACGCCGAGTGCCTGTCCATGGTGCGCGAGCTTTTGAGTTTTATTCCTTCCAACAACCTCGATGATCCACCGCGCAAGCCCTGCAACGATCCGATCGATCGCGCCGACGCCGTACTCGACAAGCTCGTGCCGGACCAGTCCAACCTGCCCTACGACATCAAGGACGCCATCCATTCCGTCGTGGATGACGGATATTTCTTCGAAGTGCAGGAGCACTATGCCCGCAATATCGTGGTCGGATTCGCCCGGCTCAATGGGCGTTCCGTCGGCATCGTCGCCAACCAACCCGCGATTCTTGCCGGCACTCTCGATATCAACGCTTCCATCAAGGGCGCGCGCTTTGTGCGTTTCTGCGACTGCTTCAATATCCCGCTGGTGACCTTCGAAGATGTTCCCGGCTTCTTGCCCGGCGTGAATCAGGAATATGGCGGCATCATCAAGCACGGGGCGAAGTTGTTGTTTGCCTTCGCCGAAGCGACCGTTCCCAAAATCACCGTCATCACGCGTAAGGCCTATGGCGGCGCCTACTGCGTCATGGCCTCCAAGCACATTCGCACCGATGTCAACTACGCCTGGCCGACCGCGGAAATCGCAGTCATGGGACCGGAGGGCGCCGTGGATATCGTCTACAAACGCGACCTGGAAAAGGCTTCAAACCGTGAGGGGATGCGTCGTCAGAAGATCGAGGAATTCACCGACCGCTTTGCCAGCCCCTATGTCGCGGCGGAACGCGGCTACGTGGATGCCGTCATTCAGCCGCGCGACACCCGCAAGAAGCTTATCCAGGCGCTGGAGATGCTCGACACCAAGCGCGACAAAAACCCACCCAAGAAGCACGGGAATATACCGCTGTAATCCAGTAGGCGATTGCGAACACTAGGGCAGGCATGAGATACTTGGCGAATAAAAAGCGAATTAATAATGCCCGGACCGAAAATTGACGAAATCGGACCCTGGTCTGAGGTAAAGCTCGACATACTCAAGCGCTATGCTGTCGAGTACTCGAAGATCCTTTCGAAGCAAACTAACCCTACGTTTTTTCACGTATACATTGACGCCTTCGCAGGCGCCGGATATCACTTGTCGGAGTCGAGGGGAGAGATGGTGCTGGGCAGTCCTCTGAACGCCTTGCTCGTGCGGCCACCTTTTCGCGAATACCACTTCATCGATCTAGATGGTGACAAGGTTAAGGGGCTCGCCTCGGCAGTCAAGGGCCGGGAGAACGTGTTTTTGCACGAGGGCGACTGCAATAGCATCCTCCTTGGCAAAGTGTTCCCTCGTGTTCTGCGTAAGGATTTTAGGAGAGGATTATGCTTGCTCGACCCGTACGGACTGACCCTAGATTGGAAAGTCATTCAACGTGCAGGTGAAATGCAGTCCCTCGATATTTTCATCAATTTTCCCATGTATGACATCAACATTAACGTTCTACATCGCAACCCGAACAACGTTTTGCCACAGCATATCGAGCGAATGAACGGCTACTGGGGAGATCAATCGTGGCGTGATGTCGCTTATGAAAAAACTCCGGGGCTTTTCGGCATGATGGAACAGAAAGTCTCGAACGAAAAGTTCGCGGGAGCTTTTAGAGAGCGGCTGAAGAAAGTTGCGGGATTCAAGAGAGTCCCACAGCCGCTAGCGATGCGCAACAGCAATAATTCCGTTGTGTACTACCTTTTCTTTGCTTCTCAGAAGGACACGGCAGAGAAGATTGTTACTCATATTTTCAACAAATTCGGTCATCGTAACTGAGCATGTCACTCAATTCTCACATCGAATGGACCGATGCTACCTGGAACCCCGTCCGTGGCTGCACCAAAATCAGCCCCGGCTGCAAGCATTGCTACGCTGAGACCTTCGCGGAGCGCTTTCGCGGCGTGAAGGGGCACCCCTATGAACAAGGCTTCGATTTGCGCCTCGTTCCCGAGAAGCTGACCGAGCCTTTCACCTGGCGTACGCCGAGACTCGTGTTCGTAAACTCCATGAGCGACCTGTTTCAGCCGGGCGTCCCCGATGACTACATCCAGATGGTCGCGCGTGTCATGGCGACCGCAAACTGGCACACGTATCAAGTGCTGACCAAACGCTCCGGGAAACTGCAAAGTATGCTGACCCGCAAGCTCAAGTTTGCCGCCGAGAAGGAAAACATCTGGTGGGGCGTGAGCGTGGAAGACCGCAAGCATGGTCTGCCTCGAATCGATTGCCTTCGTGAGGCCCCTGCGCGAGTCAGGTTTCTCTCAATCGAGCCGCTACTTGAGGATCTGGGCGAGATCGATCTATCAGGCATCAGTTGGGTGATCGTTGGCGGTGAGAGCGGACCCGGCGCTCGTCCGATGAAGAAAGATTGGGTTGTTTCTATCCGCCGCCAGTGCGGGGAGCAACATGTGCCCTTTTTCTTCAAGCAGTGGGGTGGGGTGAGAAAAGCCAGGTACGGGCGCAAGTTGGAGGGCAGAACCTATGACGAATACCCCCGCCGCTTTGCCGCCCCCGTTCCGGATCGGAGCAGTTGCGCGGCTTTCACCGAGGCCGTTTTGAAATCCATCGAGAAAATGAAACCCGTCACTTCGCTGGTACAGGTTACGGCCTGAGCTCGCTATGCCGTCTTCGCATCCTGTCGACAGTGGAGATGCTCGACACCAAGCGCGACAAAAACCCGCCCAAGAAGCACGGGAATATACCGCTGTAGGCTTCAGCCTTCGCGGTCCGCTTCGACGAAGCACTCGAGGGAAAGCCCGACCCTGGTCGAGTTCCGAACCGAGCGCCGGGGGTGAGCGGAAGACTGGCACTTCTTCTTCGCCGCAGATTGCCACGGGTTCGGTACGAAATCGAGCTTCACAGGCTTGGGGCGCACGACTGGCGACGGCAACGCTGTCTCGGGAGCGATACGCGGCGGGAGCGGCAACTTCGAAGAAACTGCCATAGGGACTCAAAAATAAGAGTCCCGAGGTGGTGTTGAACGCATTCGTCTCGGCCAGTAGCTCGCTTTAGACCCTCGCCAACCTGCGGTTGTCGCTCACCTTGCGGCTAGCAACGATTGCGATTGTTCGCTTGGGCTCCGGGCTTACCGCCAACCGGATAAACCTGTCCAACGCCTCGGGACTCTATCTTGCCTTCGACATGATGTTCGCGTTCGCCTCGACCAGCGCTTTGCTATAGACCCTTGCGAACCTTCCTGGCTGCATCTTGCGATGTTGCCGGTGATCTCGCTTGAGCCCCGGACGCCGCACCAACCGGGTAAACCTTAGAACGTGTCAAAGAACGAGTGTGTTTTTACTCCTTCTATTGCAGCAGTCAATCAGAAACTCCGCTTTCTATCTGCCGTCAATTCAGTCGAGTGCAGCCACTCCACAATCCTATGACAGGATTTGGTGCAGTCGCCCGTTACGGTTCCAGCCATGTCTGCATCGAAAGCGCGATTCTCGCGGTCTGCGCTTGGTGACGAGCGCATGCAATGCACCGGATTTCTTTCAGCAGGAGCTGTGAAAAAGCCTGAAACTCCGCATGCCGCGCAGGTTTTCACCGAATCGCGCAGGCAAACAGAAACCGCCAGCACTCTCCCATGCTGGCGGTTTCAGGGGATCAACAACTACTTTCTTTTTGACGGTGGGATCGGAACGTGACCGTCCAGGTCATAGTACTTCATGGGCGGATGGTCCGAATGAGCGCCCGGAATCGGCTTGTCGCCCGCCGAACTGAACGTGGGCCCGCTTACTTCGTGCATGAACCCGAGCGCCGGCGTGTACATCGCCTGGTCGAACTTGGAACTCGGTTGCAGCGCCTTAGCAAACACGCCAAAGCCCTTGCCGTTCACGTAAGAGGTCGAGATGTAGTCGCCCACCATCACGCCCTGGCTGGTGCTCGCGAGCCATGACAGCTTCATCGGACCGGCAATTTTCTGGGCTGCGCTCCAGGTGGTGCCGCCATCTTGCGAAGAGATGAAGCCCACTGCCAGCTTGCAGCTCGAACTGCTGCAGTTGGAGACCGGGTAGAAATAGTAGGTCAGCCCCAGGTGGGCCGTGCTGCCCGCCGTCGCAGGATCCACCGCGATTCCCGGGATGAAATGGTCAATCCCGCTGTTGGTCGCATCGATCGGAATCCGGCTGACCGCCGTCCAGTTCCTGCCATCGGCCGACGTGCTCATTACGATATCGTTGGCCGAGCAACCGCTGCGGAAGCGGCAGTCCTGCCAGACCACATACACCGTTCCGGCCGAGTCAACTTCCGCCGAAGGTAAGGGAGACGTCCGCAACCCGCCGTTCACACCATGGTCGGAAATATTTCCCACGGTCACCGGGCTGCCCCACGTCCTCCCGCCGTTAGTGGAAGTGAACGCCTCAATCCCGCTGCCTTCGAACGGAACCACCACCGTCCCGTTGGGCTGCACCACAGGTTGTCCGCCAAGTCCGAAGGCGTTGTTGACATTGGCGGCATTGCTCCACGTCTGGCCCCCATCGCTGGAAACGCTCATGCGCACCTGGTCGCCGTTGTAGGCATCGTCAAATTCGACGTAGCAATGCCCGTAGTATGCGCTGGTCGGCGTGTTATCACACGCGATCCAGCTCTTGTCGGTGAACCCGCTGTTGTTGTTCACAATCACGGGATTGTTCCAATGGAGGGCGTCGCTGGAGTTACTCGAAATCACCGCCACTCCCTGCGCGTCCGTGATTGCGATCGAGGCAACAACCCACATGCTGTGCGCCGCGTCGAAGCTGACGGAAGGATCGCTTACCGCCGTGTAATGCCCGCCCTTGTAGAACTGCGTAATGCCCGGAAGAAAGCCGTGCGTCCAGCTCGAACCGCCGTCGGTGGAGGTCGAGAATCCGATGTCCGACGAACCTCCATCGTAGATACGCCCGGTCTGGAAGACGCTCACGATGGTCGATCCGAAAGCAAATGTGTCCGGCTCGACTTCAGTGGCGTGCTGGCTGCTGGAGTTGGAAAATGGGTCCGCGCTGATCTTCTTGATCTGCGCCTGCGCCGAATCAAGCATGGCGGCAGTGCTGATTATCAGCAATGCACCGAAAAAACCTCGAAGTCCCCGTCTCATCCCGCCCCCTCGCGATTGTTGCCTGGAAGATAGATGTTGAGAGCTGCAACGATTCGCAATAGTAGCAATCACGCGAAGGTTATCCTTGCACGTGCAGGCTGTCAATGTGCACGTTTTTGCACCTTCCACCGCGCCACGCAAGGGCTTTGCGGCGCGTCCGGTTAGTCACTTCGCTCACCCCCGATCGCTGGCTACAATCACGCCGGGGAGGTCAATCCTATGACGCTGTTCAACGACGAAGCCCATGGCAAAGTCATCAATGTCGGCGCTAGCCCGGCTCTGCGTCTTCTCGGCCTGGCGTTCGCCGCTTTTATCGCGGTCATATTTCTGTTTGCCTCGGTGGCGCGGGTGGAATCCGGTCACGTCGGCGTGCTGACCCTGTTTGGACGGGTCACCGGGGAAGTTCTTCCCGAAGGCATTCACCTGGTCAACCCGTTCAAGACAAATAACGAAATGTCCGTTCGTACCCAGGAGATTAAGGAATCGGCCAGCGTGCCTTCCAGCGAAGGCCTGGTTATGAACCTCGACACTTCGCTGATCTACCACGTCAATCCCGATAAAGCTGCCGAGGTTTACCAGAAGATCGGTCCAAACTACGTGGATGTGCTGGTCGAGCCCAACCTGCGGGCGGCCATTCGCGAATCGACTGCATCCCACACCGCCAATGCTCTCTACACGGGCGAGCGCGAAATGGTCGCTAAGCAGATCTATGATCAACTCGTGGCCACGCTGAGCAGTCGCGGGTTCACGGTCGAGAGTATTCTGCTCCGCGACATCCAGCTCCCGGCAACCCTCAAGTCCTCCATCGAAGCCAAGCAGCAGGCCGAGCAGGAAGCCCTGGCCATGAACTTCCGGCTGCAAAAAGAAACTCAGGAGGCTCAGCGCAAGCGGATCGAGGCCCAGGGCATTCGTGATTTCCAGCAGATCGTCGCTCAGGGCATCAGTCCTCAGCTTCTGGAATGGAAAGGCATTGAGGCGACGGAGAACCTGGCCAAGAGCGCAAACTCCAAAGTCGTGGTGATTGGCAACAGCAAGAATGGCCTGCCGCTGATTCTGGGACAGTAAGTTCGCAGGAATCCGCAGCTCAGCATAATGCGGCTGCTAGGATAGCTCTGTGCCCGCGCTTCTGGATTTGCGCCATCTGGGTGTTCAATTCCCTCGCCGGAATTCTGGAACGACTGACGTTTCTCGTGTGAAGGCAGTTGAGGATCTCAGCTTCTCCATCCCCGCTGGAGAAGTTCTCGGGCTGGTGGGTGAGTCCGGCTCGGGCAAGTCTGTGACTTCGCTCGCCGTGATGAGGCTCCTGCCGCCGCAAGCCCGAACCACTGGCCAGGTTCTTTTCGGCGACAACGGGTCGTCGCAGGACTTGTTGCAAATTCCCGAGGACAGCATGCGCCGGTTCCGCGGGTCCCGAGTCGCCATCGTTTTCCAGGAGCCTATGACCGCGCTCAATCCGGTCATGCGGGTAGGCGATCAGATCGCTGAAGCTGTCGCCGCCCATAGCCGCGTCAGCCGAAAAGACGCCTGGGATCGCGCCGTCGCAGCTCTCGACGATGTGGCCATTTCCGACGCTCCCCACCGGGCGCGTGACTATCCTCATCAGCTCTCCGGGGGAATGCGCCAGCGCGTCGTCATCGCCATGGCCATCGTAAACCGCCCGCAATTGCTGATAGCCGACGAACCCACCACCGCTCTCGATGTCACGATCCAGTCGCAGATACTCAAGCTGCTGGCCGGCTTGCGCAGCCGCTTCGGATTGACCATGCTTTTCATCTCTCATGATCTCGCAGTAGTCTCACAAGTTGCCGATCGCGTCGCCGTGATGTACGCAGGCAGTCTGGTGGAGTTGGGTCCCAAGCCGGAAGTATTCCGCTCTCCCGCCCATCCCTACACGCGTGGCCTGCTGAAAGCCGTGCCCACTCTTCGCACCGACCGCACACTCCCTCTAGCTACGATTGAAGGCACCGTACCGTCTTTGCACGCTGTCCCTCCCGGTTGCCCTTTTGAGCCACGCTGCGACTACCGCATCCCCGCCTGCAACCTCAGCATGCCGGCGCTGACCGAAGTCGCACCCGGGCATTGGGCCAGGTGCCCAGTGGTGAATTCCCCGAATGTATCGGTGGCAGATCGTTGATAGGTCTATAATCCCCACTTTATCCGGTGACTCGTGCGCGTCCTGCTGCTAAGCGACATTCACGCCAATCTCGAAGCCCTCGACGCATGTCTCGCAGTGGCCCCGCCACACGATCTGGCCGTCAATCTGGGCGATATTGTCGGCTACGGCGCGAATCCTAACGAGGCGATCACCCGCTCGCAGGAGTTGGGTAAATTCTTCGTCCGCGGCAACCACGACAAGGCTGTCTCCGGCCTCATGGACCTGAAAGATTTCAACCCCGTTGCCGGGCTGGCGGCGCTCTGGACTCGCGACCACCTTACGCCCGACAACATGGCATGGCTGAAGGCTCTGCCTACCGGCCCCATGCACATCGACAGCCTCCCCGACGTTCAATTTGTGCACGGTTCCCCCGTAGATGAAGACGAGTACGTTGTCACCCTGCACGACGCCGTGCAGCCTCTGCTCGTTTCCTCAGTTCCCATCACTTTTTTTGGGCATACGCATCTGCAAGGCAGTTTCTCGAGCAATGGTCCCGGCGGCGATGCCACTCATCCTGCGTATAAGACGCTGGGCAAATTCGAGACCTGCGAGTTCCCCATCCGCAAAGGCCATCGTTACCTGGTGAACCCGGGTTCAGTGGGGCAGCCTCGCGACGGCGATTGGCGGGCCGCCTTCGCCTTGTTCGATTCCGAGACACGCATCGTGACGTTTTGTCGCACCCCCTATGATCTAAAACGCGCCCAGGAGCGCATTCTCGAGGCGAATCTGCCTCCGCGCCTGGCCACCCGTCTGGCCGCCGGACGATGAACGCCGCCTGCAACGCTCGGAGGGAAGCCGGCATGAGCACCACGCGCAACATCTCGGCGAGACAAATTCTCCTGTCGCTGGCCATGAGCTGCTGTTTGCTCGTCTTTGCCAACGCCCAGGCTGAACCCGTCGCCCGTCGCTTCGGACAGGTGGCGATTTCGCGCGATGGAACCCAGGTCGCCTGGGTCGTGTCTTCGGTCAATGCGACGGGCGAGCCGGTTGCCGGCACGGAAATCTATATCCAGGACCTGAAGCAGGACGCAAACAAAGCCCCCAGGCAAGATCTGAAACAGGACTTGAAAAAGAAACCAAGCTCCCCGCTGCGCATCTACGCGGGCCGGGAACCGGCGCAGACCAGCGATGACAACGTCGCCTGGTCGCCCGATGGCAAACATCTGGCCTTTCTTTCGAATGCCGGCGGAACAACTCAGCTCTACGTCTTTGATCTTGATAGTGCCACCACACACCGGCTCACCAACTTGATCGGCTTTCTCGACAATCCTGTCTGGTCGCCCGACGGAAAAACCATTGCCTTTCTGTTCATCGAAGACGCCCCTCGCGCGTCCGGCCCACTCATGCCCATGTCCGCCGAGACCGGTGTGATCGAGCAAAAGGTCTACGAGCAGCGACTGGCGGTCATTGACGTGGCCTCCGGCAAGATCCGCCAACTTTCGCCTCCCGATATGTACGTTTATGAATACGACTGGTCGCCCGACGGAAAAAGCTTTGCGGCCATCGCGGCCCGCGGTTCCGGCGACGCGAATTGGTACGTCGCACAGCTTTACACCCTCGGTCTTGACGGCGGAGAAATGCGGCCGATCTATAAGCCGTCTTTACAGATTGCCGATCCACGCTGGTCGCCCGACGGAAAGAGCATCGCCTTCATCACCGGCCTCATGAGCGACGAAGGCTCAACTGGCGGCGATATCTTCTTAGTCTCTGCAACGGGCGGAGACGCCCGCAACCTCACTCCCGCTCTGACCGCGTCTCCATCCGCCCTCTACTGGTCGGCGCCCGATGAACTCCTCTTCACCGAAAATATTGATGGTCAATCTGGCGTTTCCCGGCTAGCCGTTCTTACCGGTCAGGTCACGCTGCTCTGGAGCGGGGAAGACGTCATCACCACCAGTTTCTGGAACGAGCCCGAGTTCTCCATCAGCGCCAACCTGCAGTCGGCCGTCATTCGTCATTCCTGGCACGCCCCTCCTGAGATCTGGGTTGGCCCCATCGGCGCATGGAAACAAGTAACCCACTTCAACGACTCCATCCATTCCGGTTGGGGCAGGATGACAAGCCTCCACTGGGAGAACAGCGGCCAGAAAATTCAAGGCTGGCTGCTCTACCCCCATGACTACAATCCCAACCAACTCTACCCGCTTGTGGTTGTTGTCCACGGCGGTCCGGCCTCCGCGGCGCATGCAGGATGGCCCAGTGGCTTCTTCAATACTTACGAACTCTCCTCCCGCGGCTACTTCGTGCTCTATCCCAACCCGCGCGGAAGTTACGGTCAGGGCGAGACCTTCACCCAGGCCAACGTAAAAGATTTCGGCTACGGCGATTTCCGCGACATCCTGGCCGGCGTCGATGAAGTCATCCGCACCCAGCCGGTCGACCATAATCGCATCGGCATCACCGGTTGGAGCTACGGCGGATACATGACCATGTGGGCGGTCACGCAGATTCACCGCTTCCACGCCGCCGTCGCCGGGGCCGGCGTCGCCAATTTCCAGAGCTACTACGGCCAGAATGACATCGACGAGTGGATGATCCCTTACTTCGGCGTCTCCGTTTACCAGGATCCCGCCATCTACATGCGCAGCTCGCCCATCAGCTTCGTTGATAACGTCAAGACCCCGACTCTCGTTCTTGTCGGCGAACGTGACGGCGAATGCCCGCCGCCACAATCCCGCGAGTTCTGGCACGCACTCAAGAGCCTCGGCGTAGACACGCAACTCGTTATCTATCCCGGTGAGGGCCACGTCTTTCTTCTGCCGGAACATCGTCGTGACGTCATGGATCGCACCATCAACTGGTTCGACCGCTATCTCAAGGCCCCAGCTGGGAATCCCTGAAATCCCCTTCCCGCGTGTAAACTTTCGGCATGCTTTCTCGCTCGAGGGTTCGATCTCAAGACCTGTTTGCCACCCAGTCCGAAAGTGTTCCCACTCATCACCTGGTCGCCTATAGCGATGGCGGCGCGCGCGGCAATCCCGGCCCCGCCGGATACGGCGTCGTAATCCAGGATGAAACCGGGCACAAAATCGCCGCTCTCAGCCAGTATCTCGGACACCAGACCAACAACTTCGCCGAATATCAGGGTCTGATCGCCGCCCTCGAATACGCCGTCGACCACGGCCACAAAGCGCTGAAAGTCATCAGCGACTCGGAACTGCTGGTGCGCCAGATCAAGGGCATCTACAAGGTCAAGAATGCTGCTCTGCAGGATCTTCACCATCGCGCGAAAGAACTGATCGCGCGCCTCGACTGGTTTTCCATCGGGCATGTCCTGCGTGGCAAGAATCAGGAAGCCGACCTTCTCGCGAACGCGGCTATGGATAAGGGCATGGGCCGCTCCACGCCGCCGGCAATCTCGCGCGCGACAACTGAAACCAGGCAGGAATTCAACGGCATCATGCGCAACGGCAGGATTGAACTGCTGGACGGCAGCCTGCCCGATGGAACGCCGGTGCAGGTGCGGGTGAAAAAGTAGTTTCGTTACTCGTCGATCACCGGATTTCTGAGCGTCCCCACGCCTTCGACGCTTACCTCGATGATATCTCCCGCGACCACAGGTCCGACACCCTGTGGCGTGCCGGTCGCGATCAAATCTCCGGCCTCGAGCGTCATCGCCTGCGAGATATAGCGAATAATCACGCCCAGTGGAAAAATACAATCTCGGGTATTTCCCTGCTGCCGGACTTCCCCATTCACGCGCGTCTCGACCCCGACCCCCGCCCACGGATTAATTTCATCCGTTACAATTGGCCCAACCGGGCAAAACGTGTCGAATCCCTTGGCCCGCGTCCACTGACCGTCGGTTTTCTGCAGGTCGCGCGCCGTGAAATCGTTCACCCCCGTGTAGCCCGCGATGAGCGGCCGCACATCTTCTTCCGGCTGAAGCTTGTAGCAGCTTTTTCCCATCACCACGCCCAGCTCACCCTCGTAATCCGTCCGCTGCGAAACTCGTGGCCGGCGGATACTGGCGCCAGGCGCCAGCAACGATGACGGCGGTTTGAAGAAAATCAGCGGCTCAGCCGGGACTTCGTTGCCCAGTTCTGCGGCGTGCTCCCGATAGTTCCGCCCCACGCAGACAATCTTCGACGGCCGCACCGGAGCCAGCAACCTTGCCTCTGCCAGCGGGACGTGGTCCATGCGCTTGCTCGGCAAATCTTCCTTGTCGCCTTCCGCTTCTTCGGGCGATTTCAGCAACAGCCGCGTGATCTCATCTCTTCCCGCAACCGGCTCGATCAGCCCGTAAGCAGCCTGACCGTTGAACTGGAATCGGCAATATTTCATGACAGCCGCTGCCTCCGCGCCGCCTCACAAATAGTTTTCATGGTACTGCCTCGCTCGTTTCCTGCGATCTGGCGCTTTCGTTTCCCCGCACATCCACGGCAGAAACCGAATAAAAATAGGTAGTCCCCGCGCTTACCGCCGTATCCCGGAATGCTGGCTCCTTTACCAGGTCAGAATTGATCTTCACCGCCTCGCCTGACTGATCGTGCCGGTAGACGTTATATCCCGCAAGATCAGGATCGGTGTCCGGCGCCCAGATCAGATCCACAAAAGGCGCTTGTCCCGCGCCCGAGAAAACAGCCTGCAACCCCGAAGGTACTGCTGGCGGAAACACGTCCTCCGCATACACTTTAACCGCGGGCGTATCGTCGCCTTCGATCTGGACATCCGGCTTCCCCGGCTGCGTGACCACCGTCACGACCGTGGCGCGATAGTAATACGTTTTTCCCCACTCGAATCCATGATCCACCACCGGCGCTGCCGAGAACGTGTCCCACGGCACCTCCGCCGCGATCATGTCGGTGTTGCTGTCCCCCTGCCTGCGATACACGCGGTACAGATGACCCAGGCTCGCATCCGGCGACGCCATCGCGGGCGCTGTCCAGTGCAGCACCACTCCCCCGCCTGTCACTTCCGCGCTGAATCCTGCCGGCGGCGGCAGCGTCGGAGCCGTGAGCACGTGCACATCATTCGAAAGTCCTGCGCTCCGGTCTGACGAATTCAGCACCTCCACCGCATACGTCAACTGCCCGGTGTCGGGCGTAGGAAGTTGCACCGGAAGCCGATCGGTATACTCGGCGGTGATCTTCGTCGGTGTTGCGGCCACATTCCTTTTCTTCGCCGGCGCCTGCGCTCTCTCGAGCGGCAGCATCACGTTAGCAGGTGTACCGCATGCGCTGATTTCCTTCTCGAATGTCCGGCAGACGCGAGTGACTCCCAGTTGGCGGATGGCCAGGCCGTCGGTGGTTTCCGCGGGAACGGTCCAGGAGAGGTAAACGCGATCTCCTTTGCGCACCGCTCGCAGGTCGCTGACCGGCTGGGGCAACTCGAGCGAAGGCGGCCGGGGAATTCCCGGAACGCCGCACCCCGCCAGCAGACCCGTCGCCACTGCCAGCACAAGCTTTGCGGCTGGTTTCATGCGTGGAAGCAACAGGGTATCAGAACCGCTCTCAGGCGGGCGTTAGCCGGCCAGTTCCTTCACCGCCTCGCGGAATACGCGCGAGTGATGATCCACATCTTCCTTGTCCGTGGCTGGCGACATCAGTGCCATGTTGTGGAAAGGAGTGAGCAGGATGCCCCGGTTCATGCAATAGAGATGCAGAAAGCGCTCCAGCTCAAAATCCATGGCATCGTGCGCTTCCGTGCCATTCTTCGGAACTTTTGGGGAAAACAGGTACTCCGCGCGGCAGCCCAGCCGGGTCACGCTCCACGGCATCTCGAATTCGTTGATCGTTTTCTGCACCCCCGCCGTCCAGCGCTCTGCCAGCGGAATCATGTGATCGAACGCCTCCTTGGTCAACACCTTGGTCAACGTGGCGCGCATGGCCGCGAGCGACAGAGCATTCCCCGCCAACGTCCCTCCGATGCCGCCCACGTCGCAGTCCTCCAGGTTCTGGCGATCGCTGATCCGCTTTGCAATGCCTTCGCCGAACCCGTAAGCCGCTCCCGGCACCCCGCCGCCGATCGGCTTGCCGAATACCAGCATGTCCGGTTCGAGACCATCCGCTCGCGTACAACCTCCCGGTCCGGCGCAGATCGTGTGGGTCTCGTCAATCAGCAGCAGGGTTGCATATTTGCGGGTGAGCTTGCGCAACGCTTCGTGATATCCCGCGTCCGGCAACACGATCCCCACATTGGTCATGGCCGGTTCGGCGAGCACGCACGCCACATCCCTCTCCGCCAGCGCTTCCTCTAATGCGGACAGATCGTTGAACTCCACTACCCGGGTCGTAAGCGATGGGTCGACCGGCGGCCCGATGTTGCCTCGCCGCGCCTGTGCCATCCCGTCCCGCAACGTGATGAACGTCTCATCCACTGTGCCGTGGTAACACCAGTTGAATACAAGGATTTTGGGTTTCCCGGTGATCTGCCGCGCCAGCCGGATGGAAAAGCGGTTCGCATCGGTCGCCGTCAGCGCGAACTGCCAGGAAGGCAAGCCAAAACGTTGCTGCAGCTCCTCGGCGACGAAGAGCGCGTCCTCCGACGGGAGCATTAACGTGAGGCCGCGCTTGAGCTGTTCCTCGACCGCCTTGACTGTGGCATACGGCGCGTGACCGGTCATCGCTCCCGTGTCGCCCAGGCAGAAATCGATGTAGCGGTGCCCGTCCACGTCAAAAAAATGGCAGCCCATGGCCTCGCGCACGAACGGCGGAAATCCGCCCGCCCACTTGAGCATCCAGTGCATCGGTACGCTGCCCAGCAGCGACTTGCCCGCTCGTTCAAACAGCGCTTTGGACTTCGGGCGGTCGTTCACGTAGCGCTTCTCTTCGCGCTCCATCAGCGATCTCAGGCGTCTGCGGTCAATGAGGGTCATGGGATGGACTAGGTTATTGGAGAGACGACCACATTGGCAACTTCCTCGGAGGAATAAACCGAAACACGAGGAAGCCGGACGGGCGGGGGGCCCGTCCTGGCAGCGCTACAGGATATAGCGGCTCAAATCCTGGTCTTTCACGATATCGGCCAGCATGTGGCGTACGTAGTCGGCGTCGACCTTCACGTGCTCGCCCTTCTTGTCGGGAGCGTCGAAACTGATCTCATCCAGCACGCGCTCCATGATCGTATGCAGCCGCCGCGCCCCGATGTTTTCTGTGCCTTCATTCACCCGGAACGCGAAGCGGGCTACTTCTTCCAGGGATTCGCGGGTGAACTCCAGCTTCACGCCCTCGGTTTCGAGCAGCGCCGTGTATTGCTTCACCAGCGACGACTTCGGCTCGGTCAGAATGCGGATGAAATCTTCCATGGTGAGCGACTGCAGTTCCAC
>Ga0335079_10001473_pt1 | contig 26786 bp, 19 predicted proteins | sample Lox_Sample_33_FD_206719 | JGI IMG/M metagenome (GOLD analysis project Ga0335079, IMG submission 206719) | Soil microbial communities from Loxahatchee National Wildlife Refuge, Florida, United States - Lox_Sample_3.3 | ecosystem: Environmental > Terrestrial > Soil > Wetlands | place: USA...
TGCCGGATGAACGGTGGCGAGCAGAGGCAGAGCGATCAGGCGCCTGCCTGACTGCGATGGTAGAATCCGGCCCCAGGCGCGGCGGATATCAGGAGCCGCGCCGCCGGAGAAGGGCGTTTCATGGCGCACGATGTTTTCATCAGCCACTCCTCGAAGGACAAAACCATAGCCGACGCAGTGTGCGCGCGGCTGGAGGCGCGAGGCATCCGCTGCTGGATCGCGCCGCGCGACGTTCAACCCGGCCAGCCTTACGCCGAGGAGTTGATTGACGCCATTCAGAACTGCCGGGTGATGGTGCTGGTGCTCTCCGCCAATGCCAACGCCTCGGCGCATATTCCGAAGGAAATCGAGCGGGCGGTGAGCCGCGGAGTATCGGTGATTCCTTTGCGGGTGGAGAATGTGACGCCGGCGAAGTCGCTGGATTACTTCATCAGCTCGGTGCACTGGCTGGACGCGATCACGCCACCGCTGGAGCAGCACCTGGAAAGCCTGGCCAATACGGTCCTGGCGATTCTCCAGGGGGTTACTCCGGCGAAAGCGGAACCGGCGCGGGTGGCGCCAGCAGTGCCCGCCCCGCCTGCCGGCGGCGCGCCTAAAAAAGGCCCGCCGAAATGGATGCTGGCGGCCTCGGCTGCGGTGGTGGCCGTCCTTGTAGCGGGATATTTCTGGAGCAGGCCGCCGGCGCCGGGCGAGCAGCCGGCGCCGATGGTGAACGGGCCGGCTCCGGCCATACCGAATGCGCCCGCGCCCAGCGCCGCTGCCGATCCCATCACCGGCTGCTGGCATTGGTACAACAACGCGACCGTGGTGATCTCGCCCGGAGGCACCATGCAGGCCGGGCCCTTCACCGCTCGCTGGCGGGTGGGGGATGCGGCCCGCCGGGTTTATCACTTCACCTGGCCGGAGGCAGTGGACACGCTGACGCTTTCCCCCGATGGGCGCACCCTCACCGGGGGGAACCAATACGGATTTTCGACCTCAGCGCTGCGGCTGTCATTCGGCCCGGGAATCTCGGGCAACTGGCGCTGGCCGAATGGGGCGATTGTGGTGGTGCGCCCGGATGGCTATTTCAGTGTGGCGAATTTTGCCGGGCGGTGGCGGGCGAATTCGCCGACCTCCTATGCGCTGACCTGGCCGAAACCGGTGGACACGGTGGTGGTCTCGGCCGACTTCCGCAGCCTGAGCGGCTCCAATCAGTATGGAATTCCGGTTTCCGCCAGCCGGATGGGCAGTTGCGGAGGGATGTAGGAATTTTCTTGCTATGCGGCTGTGAGGGGAGCGGCGGCGGACTTTCTGCGGGCACGCTGCAGTCCCGCCCAAAAAACCAGGGCAAAGACCACGCTGCGCAGCAGAGTGGAGATCAGCGAGGAACTGGCCAATACCTGATCGGGAAGCTGGCGGCCCCCCAGGCCGCGCAAAGTAGCTTCGACCAGGGAAGTGATAATCTCGCCGGCCATCGCGGCCAGCCAGAGAGCGAGCATGAGAGGCTGCAGACGGGGAACCAGCAGAACGAGCGCGGCGAGAAACACAAAAGTGCTGATGAAGGGCAGCAGCAGGAATTGCTGAAATTGCTCGCGGTAAACCAGATCTCCCCAGGCAAAAGTGGGCAGCAGGGCAACAAATGGCAGAGAGAGCAGAGTAACCGCGGCCGCCGCCACAGCCAGCGCCGCCCAGAGATTCCTCACCAGGCGCAGCGCGAGCGCCGCGGCCAGCGCCAGCAGGCAACCAAAGACAATTTCGTAGAGCCAATATCCGGCGGTGACGGAAGCGGAGCCGGTCAGGCTGGTCCACAAAACAAATGCCAGGCCGGCGGCGAGGTTGGCCGCGGCGAAAAGCCCGGTGCGCTGCCAGTCGAAAGACTTCCCTGCTCCGATGAGGGTTGCGAAACTCGGAGCTGCAGGCGGAGCCGACCGCGGGGGCGCCACTGCGGCCGGGGCTTGAGGAGGCGTCGCCGCCGCAGGTATCGCCGGCTGCACTTCAATAGGCGGCGCCACCGCTCTCGGCATGGGAGCGGGCGGCGCTGCTACCGGAGTATGGCGCGGGGCGGCCAGGGGTGGAGTCATCGCCGGCGCCCCTGATTGCCGTGCCGCCAGCCGGGCCTGAGCCGCCTTGCGGCCTTTGCCCAGAAGGCCGGAGATTGTGGCCTTGATGGCCGCCCAATCCTGGCGATTGATCGCGTCTTGCTTGTCGGCGGCCTCGCGGCCCTGCACCATTCTGCGATAAGCGAAAGTGCCGCGCGTGGAATTGGTGAACGCTCCCACGCAGGCCAGGGAAATCAGAAGCGAAAACCAGCTGTAGTAGTACTGGGATTGCGCTTGCGCCAGGTATGGATTCTGATATCCGGGATACTGGCGCGCCGCATTTTCGTAAGTGTCCACGGTGCGGCCCGCCGCCTGAAGGGCATTCAGATTCCCCAGGGCGGCGAAGGAACAGAGAACCAGACCGATGATGGCCGCGGGGCGTCCCATTTTTTGAATGCCGAAGGCGATAGGCGCGAAGATTACGGCGACGACAATGGGGCTATTCCAGCCCAGGCCGAGCACGGAGGCGCCGCCGGGAGTGGAAGTGAGAATCGAGGCCAGGAACGTTGCCGCGACAACGAAGGCGCAGGCCCACACGCCTTGCGAGGCGGCCTGGCGGGCATCGCGATCGGAGAAAATATCGGGCCAGAGAATCTTCTTCCATAGCGGCACCGGGCCCGTGGGCGCGGGGCGGCTGACCGCGAGCGGTTGCGGCAGCACGGCCGGCACCTCGCCGGCGCGCTCTTCCGGCTCGAGGGTGAGCGTTTCTACACGGGCGATCAAGGCGTTAAACCTGGGGTCGCCATGCAGCAGCTGGAAGCGGGGCTCGGTCTTCAGGTGGGCGAGACCGGCCGAGCGCTGTTCACAGGCATGGTTCAGCCATTCGAAGGCCTGCTCGCGGTCGCGCAGGTCAGCGCTCACCAGGGCCAGGTGATAAGGCGAGACGCGCACCCCCAGGCGCACCAGAGCGCGCAGCACAGCGACGAACTTGGCCTCGGGATCGCCCTCGTAGAGCTTGATGTGCTGAATGCCGGCAAGCTGATACTGCATGCTCTTGGGAATCCTGGCGTCTTCCAGACAGAGCGGCAGAAAGTGCTTGCCGCCCTCCCAGGCCAGAGCGACTTCCTTGGCGATGTTCTCCGACTGCATGGAGGTTTTGGAGATCATCAGAATGACGGTCTTGCAGGCCTCGATGGCATTGACGATTTCTTCGCCCCAGCGCTGCGCCCCGTCAATGCCGCCGAAATCAATCCAGGCCGAGACCCCGGCGGCCCGCAAGCGCTGCACGATCTGCATGACCCGCTCGCGGTCATGGCTGGAATAGCTGATCATTACGTCGGGAACCTGGGGCCGGGGCGAAGAGCTGAGCGAATCCATTCGTGATCTATCCCTGTCTGACCTATCCCTGTGGTGGAATCGTCATTTTGATGGGGGAGTTTGGCGGAGCGAGGCGGAGACAGCGGAAAACCAGCCGAGGGCGCCGCCGGCTCCGACGCTGGATTGAAATTTTCGCCCCCTGCCGCAGCCGAGTCAAGCCTCGGGCAAGGTTCATGTTTGCAGCCAGTTAGGCAGGGAACGGACTGTCCCCTGTCCGTTTGGACAGCAGGCCGGCGTCCATTCGGCCGATTTCGCGGTGCCATGTTTTACATGACCAAGGTGGTAGCCCTTTGGCACCCGTGGGCCATTCCGCCGCCGGACGGGCGGGCCTAGCATCAATCCATCCCCAGAAAAGCGAGCGGCACATGCATACGGAACTGATCCCTATCGAACTTCTGGCGACTCTGGCCAAGTGCTACGAAGAAGACCCCAGCCGGTTTGTGACCTTGCCCAAGCAGACCGTGGACAGCTCCAGCGCGCGCCTGGCGATGGCCGAACTGCGCAATGAGGGCTACGTGGAGGAGCAGGTCCGTGGTGTGGTGAGGCTTACGGCGCGGGGATATCAGGAATACAAGCGGGAAGACGAAACCTCCGGCTACAAGAACTAACTCCGGCGGGTACTTACGCGAAGCGCGTCCTCTACTTGTTGTTTCTGGGGGCGCCGTTCCGAGGCAAACCGGGTGCTCCCGGGAGCAGCAAATCATCTCACTAGAAAAAGCACAGGGTGGCCGCCTGGGGCCACCGCTTGCAATTCTGTGCTTTACTCATCCAGGGTCCCGGCCTGGCGAGTCCTAACGCAAATCAGCCAACATCACCTCGGTGGCGGCTCCGGCCACGGCTTCATCCATGCTCGGGGGGACCCCTGGCATTCGCTGAAGAGACTCTCCAGCGATCCACACGTGCGAGAGATCACAGAGTCCGCCGGTAGTGCCGAAGACCAGCTTTGATTTCGACGGCGCTTCCGCGGCGTGCACCAGGCGGGTAAGCACGACCTTGTACAGGTGTCGGCCGTCGAGATCGCGGATGGCGATCATTCCCAATTCTGTGTGCCGCCCGGGTTTTCCCAGAAGGCTCTGGAACTGGTAGTGTCCAGCCGGGAAGGTCTGCTGCCCGACGCTAAACGGAAATGGAACGTTGGCCTGGAAGCTCCGAGTTTGGCCCCATGCGGACCCAGCTGAGAGCAGGATAAGAACCCCCACCAGCGTGAAAAGCGTTCTTTTCATTGGCCTAGTCTCCTTCGCTTGAGTTTGCGCGCCGACTTTGTCGGTGGCAGAAGCCGCATTCGGAAAGCGCAACGCTGGGCTGATTCAGAAAGGCTTCTACTAGGCATATCGCAAAGGGCGAGGGAAAGGCGACAGGCGGCAGAAAAAGTAGGTAAACCAGTAAATCATCGCGCTGGGCCGCGGTGCGGTGCGGTGGAGAGTTGGCCGCGCTCTGCCATGAGTGAGCACGCACTCGCACGCGCGGCGGGCGATGGGGCTAGGGCTTTCCCTTTCCCGGCAGGCTGGCGGGATTTTCGTGGGTACGCTCGCGGAAGCCGCCTTTCATTCCGCTCGCGAGGGTCACGCTCGATTCTCCGAATTTGTCGCGCAGCTTGTCGGCGGCCGAAAGCGCCTGCTGCCAGCGCCGGCGGCGGGCGTCTTCCAGTAAATCGCTCTGTTCGGCCTGCTCGGTGAACGACGAAGCGTGCACCCCCAACAGGCGCACCTCTGAACCCTTTCGCCAATTTTTGCGGAACAAGGCCCGAATCTGCTCGAAGATTTCGGTATCGAGCTGCGTGGGCGCGGCGAGCGTGTGGGCGCGTGTGATGGTAGTGAAGTCTTTGTAGCGCAGCTTGAGCTGGATTGTGCGGGCGTAGAGCGTTGCTTCGCGCAGGCGGCGGCCCACCATTTCAGAGAGCCGCATGAGCGTGGCTTCGAGCTGCTCAGGGCTGGCGGTGTCATGGTTGAAGGTGTGCTCATGGCTGATGGATTTGGCGGCGGTATCGGCGCCCACCTCGCTGTCGAACCATCCGCCGGCGTCTTCGCCGCGGGATTTGCCGGCGAGGGCCAATCCCCACTTGCCGAAGCGCTCTTCAAGAAAAGCTTCGTCGAAGCGGGCGAGATCGCCAACCTGGCGAATGCCCAGAGCGTGCAGATTCTGCTCAGTAACTTTGCCGACGCCGGGAATATCGCGCACATCGAGCGGGGCGAGAAACTTCACCTCCTGCCCGGCCACCACCCAAAGCACGCCGTTCGGCTTGGCCTTGGCGGATGAGACTTTGGCGATCAGCCGCGAGGCGCCGATGCCGATGGAGCAGTTGAGCTGCGTCTTGTCTTTCATTTTCTGATGGAGGGCATGGGCGGCGCGTAGCGGGGGGCCGTGCAGACGATCAGTGCCGGTCATATCGAGGTAGGCCTCATCAATCGAGGCCATCTCCACCTGGGGGGAGAACGATCCCAGCACTTCATAAACCTTCTGCGAGCACTCGTGATAGCGCTCCGGGTGTCCGTTGACAAAGATGGCCTGCGGGCAAAGTTTGGCGGCGGTGCGCAGGGGCATGGCGGAGTGCACTCCGAACTTGCGGGCTTCGTAGGAAGCGGCGGCGACTACGCCGCGCTCATCGCGCTGCCCGCCCACCACCACCGCTTTGCCTTTGAGCGAAGGATCGAAGAGTTCTTCCACCGAGACGAAGAAGGCATCCATATCTACATGGAAGATCGTTCTGGCCGGCGGCGCCATGGGGGAAAAACCGAGGCAGCGCGATTTTAGCAGCAATGGGCTGATTCAACCCGCGTGCTTAAGGCGCCTGCTGAATGTTAACTGGTAAGGTGAGGCTGAGGGCCACACTTCCCGGAGCGCGACGGCTTCCTTGCAGAGTCTGGCGGAGAGGAGTGCCGGCTTCCGGGCGAGTTGCCGCGCTACACCGCGGCCAGGGGCGCCTCGCGGATTTGCGCCGCCTTCTCGTACACTCGAGCATATTCCTTGGCGGAGGCGGCCCAGGAAAAATCCTTGCCCATGCCGTTGCGCATGAGCTGCTGCCACGAGGCCTGGTCGCGGAAAGCGCGCAGCGCCTCTTTGATGGTGAGCAGCAGGGCTTCGCCGCTGTAGTCGGCAAACTTGAAACCCGTGCCTTTGCCGGTGCGCGGGTTCCAGGGCTCGATGGTGTCATCGAGGCCGCCGGTGGCGCGCACGATGGGAACGGTGCCGTAGCGGAGGCTGTAGATCTGGTTGAGGCCGCAGGGCTCATACCTGGAAGGCATGAGAAACATATCGCTGCCCGCTTCAATCTTATGGGCCAGGGCGTTGTCGTAGGCTACCTTGACGGCAATCCGGTTGGGGAACTGCTTGTTCAGGCGGCGGAACATTTCCTCATAAACGTTGTCGCCGGAGCCGAGAGCCACCACGATCATCTCTTCGCGGGCCAGGCGGTCCATGATCTGGGCGATGAGGTCAAAGCCCTTCTGCGCGGCAAAGCGGGAGACGATGCCGATGACCGGCAAGCCGGGATCGCTGTTGGCCAGGCCGAATGCCGCCAGGAGATCGCGCTTGCACTCGGCTTTGCCGCCGAGGTCTTTGGCGGAGTACTTGGCTGCGATAAATTTATCTTTCTCAGGACTCCACTCGTTGTAGTCCACCCCGTTGAGAATGCCGGCGACGGTGGCGGAGCGGTCGCGCAGCACACCCTCCAGCCCGAAGCCGAATTCCGCGGTCTGAATCTCCTGGCTGTATTTTTTGCTGACCGTGGTGACGAAGTCGGAATAGACGAGCGCGCCTTTCAAGAAATTGACCTGGCCGAAAAACTCCATCTTGATGATGGTGAACAGGTCCCAGGGAAGAGTAAGCAAGGGCAGAGTGTCAGGCGAGAACAGGCCCTGGTAGCCCATGTTGTGAATGGTGAAGACGGTGGCCACATTGCGAAAGGCCGGGTCTTCGGCGTATTGCGTGTGCAATAAAACGGGCACGAGGGCCGACTGCCAGTCGTGGCAGTGGAAGACCTGGGGCACACCAAGAATCTTCGAGGCTTCCAACACCGCGCGGCAAAATAAGGCGAAGCGCTCGGCGTTATCGTGATAGTCGCCGGCCGAGGTTCCGTAGAGCGCTTCGCGGTCGAAAAACGGCGGATATTCCACAAAATAAAAGCGCACGCCGCCATGATTGCCGGCGGTGAGCACCGAGCAAAAACGGTAGTGGTCGTCAAAGGGCACGGTAATGCTGCGGACCACGGTTTGCGCATCCGAGAGCCTGGTCTGGCGGTAGCGGGGAATGTAAACGCTGACCTGGTGGCCGAGATTGGCCAGAGCGGCGGGCAAGGCGCCCACCACATCGGCCAGGCCGCCAGTTTTCGAAAAGGGGACGCACTCTGACGCGGCAAAGGCGATGTGCATGGCGAACTTCCTCCACAGATGAGCCGCAACCCTGCGCGCAAGTTATGATAAGCAAGCCGGCCGGGCGGTTGCACGGCCCCGGCGAATTCCGTAAAGAAAGCTCAGTTTAAACGCCGCGCAGAAAGAGGGTCAATTGCCAAAAGGCCGGGCCGCTGGCGCCACGCGCAAAACCAAGCCCAAACTGGGGCAGCACTTTCTGAGCGACCCGGCCGCGGCGCAACGCATCGTGGAGGCGCTGGGGGAACTTTCCGGAAAAACGGCGCTGGAAATCGGGCCGGGGCGCGGGGCGCTGACCTCGCGGCTGGCAAAGCACGCCCGCCGCCTGATCGCCATTGAGCTGGATAGGGTGCTGGCGGCGCAGTTGCGCATGAAGTTTGCCATGGCGGTCAATGTGGAAATTATCGAGGCCGACATTCTGACGGTTGACTTCGATACGCTGTTCGGGCCGCAACCGGGGAGCACGCGTCCAGGGCTGGAGATTGTGACCGAGCCGGTCCAGGTGGTGGGCAACCTGCCCTACCACATCACTTCTGAGCTGCTGCTGCGCCTGTTCGAACACCGCAAGTATTTCGATACTCTGGTGCTGATGGTGCAGCGCGAGGTGGCGGACCGGCTGGCGGCGAAGCCGGGCGGCAGCGACTATGGATTGCTTTCGGCCACAGCGCAGCTCTACGCGCAAGTTGAGAAGTTGTTCACCCTTCCGCCGGAGGCTTTTTCTCCGCCCCCGCAAGTTCACTCCTCGGTGGTGCGGCTGACGATGGCGCCGCGGGTGGAGAGCCTGGGAGTGCCGGAGCGCGAATTTGTGGACTTTCTGCGGCTCTCGTTCGGGCAAAAGCGCAAGACGCTGTGGAACAATCTGAAGGCGCGATACGAAGCCAAGGCTCTGCGCGCGGCGATGGAGCAGGCGGGGGTGAAGCCAACGCTCCGTGCCGAGGCGCTTTCGCTGGAAAAAAGCGCGGCGCTTCTTCGGGCGCTTAACGGCAGCGCGAATTCGGGCTAGTGGTCAGTTCGACAATTCATTCACCACGAAGGACACGAAGGCACACGAAGGAACGCCCATAAGCCGAGCCCTTCAAACCCAGGCCTTCAAACCCGGGCCCTCAAACCCAGGCCCTCAAACCCGGGCCTCCGTGCCCTTGGTGGTCAGACGGTTTTGCCTGGCTGGCACGAAACTGACCCACTACTGAATTCGCGGTAAACTTGAGTTCTGCCGCTTGCTTCCGGCTGGCGCTTGCTGTCACCTCTTCTGTTTCCCGGAAGGAGGTGTGCTATGCATACCGTGACCCGCGTTCCGGCTGTGGCCGGGCGCTTTTATCCCAAAGATCCGGAGCTGCTGCGGGCGGAGCTGGAGTCCTACCTGCCCCACAGCGGGAAGATAACGCCCGCAATTGGCTGTGTTGTGCCGCACGCCGGATACATGTATTCCGGGCATGTGGCCGGAGCGGTCTTTGCCCGGTTGGAAATTCCGCAGTGCTGCATTGTGCTTTGCCCCAATCACACCGGGCGCGGACATCCCCTGGCGATCATGAGCGCGGGGGCCTGGCAAACGCCGCTGGGCGCGGCCGAAATTGATTCCCAGCTGGCGGCCCGGCTGAAGCAGAGCTTCCCGCCGCTCACCGAAGACGCCGAGGCCCACCGCACCGAGCACGCCGCCGAAGTCGAAATTCCCTTCCTGCAAACCCGGCGACCGGGCTTTACCTTCGTGCCCATTGCGCTAGGCACGGGCCGGCTGGAGATTCTGGAAGCGCTGGGCGAAGCTCTGGCGCAGGCCCTGGCGGACTCTGGGCCGGTTTTGCTGGTGGCTTCGAGCGACATGAATCACTATGAGAATGACGCTATCACGCGGGCAAAAGACCAGAAAGCAATTGAGCGCATGCTGGCGCTCGATGCCAAAGGGCTCTATGAAGTGGTAATGACAGAAAAAATCAGCATGTGCGGTTTTGGCCCGGCGGTGGCAATGCTGACCGCCGCCAAACGGCTGGGCGCCTCGCAAGTGGACTTGGTCCGCTACGCTACTTCGGGAGATGTCTCCGGCGACCGGGAGATGGTCGTAGGCTACGCGGGGATAGTTGTAAGATGATGCCCTGCCATAACCTTTTCACGAAGTTATCGTCCAAGAGGAATATGCGCATGTCTTTGCTCCGTCTGCTGATTTTTCTGCTGCTGGTTTCTAGCCTGGCGGCCGCTCAAAGCGCAGAGGCGCCGCCCGCCGGCTCTTCTGCGCTGCCCTATATCCCCAGCCTCGACGTGAGCGCCATGGATACTTCCGTCAACCCATGCGTGGACCTTTACCACTACGCCTGCGCCAACTGGCAAAAACGCAACCCGATTCCGCCCGACCAGACCTCGTGGTCGGTGTATGCCAAGCTTTATCAGGACAACCTGATGTTCCTGCGCGGAATGCTGGAGCAGGCGGCCCAGCCAAATAAGTCGCGCGACGCCGCGACCGAGAAGATTGGCGATTTTTACGCCGCCTGCATGGATGAAGCCACGGTGGACGCGCGCGGCCTGGACGCGATCAAAGCTGATTTGAATGCTATTTCCAAACTGAAATCGGTGAAGGAGCTGGCGCCGCTGGTGGCGAGTTTGCAGCTCACCTACGGAAGGTACTTGTACCGAGACCCGATTCTGTTTTCGGCGCACTCGACGCAAGACCCTGACAACTCTGAAGCAGTGATCGCCGACCTGGATCAGGGCGGCCTGGGCCTGCCCGACCGCGATTACTACACCAAAGACGATGCCAAATCGAAAGAGACCCGGCAGCGCTACGTCGAACACATTCAAAAGGTGTTCGAGCTGCTTGGCGACACGCCTGAGAGCGCCGCCGAGAAGGCCGCCGCCATTCTGCGGATGGAAACCGCGCTGGCGCAGGCCGCACTCACGCGGGTGCAGCGGCGCGATCCGCACAATCTGGTGCACAAGATGAAGCTCGCCGGTCTGAAGCACGTGGCGCCCAAATTTGACTGGACTATTTATTACCGCGACCTGCATTATCCGCGCATTTCAGAGTTGAACGTGAGCGAGCCGGAGTTCATGCACGAGGTGAACACGCTGCTCGCCTCCGAGCCGATCGCCGATTGGCGGACCTATTTGACCTTCCACGTGGTGGATGTTTCTTCGCCTTACCTTTCGACAAAGTTTGCCCAGGAGAACTTCGATTTTTACCGCAAGTATCTGCGCGGGGTGCAGGAGATGCAGCCGCGCTGGGAGCGCTGCGTACGCTACACCGACGCCAACCTGGGCGAGGCGCTGGGCAAGGTCTATGTGGCGGCGGTCTTCTCGCCCGAGCTGAAGCAGAGCACTCTGGAGATGGTGCGGGGGATTGAAGATGCCATGGCGGAGCGCATCCGCAACCTGGATTGGATGTCCCCTGAAACCAAGAAGCAGGCGCTGGATAAACTGGCGGGCATCCGCAACAAGATCGGTTATCCCGACCAGTGGCGCGACTACGGTCCGGTGAAGGTCAGCCGCGATGATTTTGCCGGCGATGTGGAGCGCGCCCACCGGTTCGAAAGCCGCCGCGACATCAACAAGATCGGCAAGCCGGTGGACCACGGCGAATGGGACATGACTCCCACCACCGTGGACGCGTACTACGACCCGCAGATGAATGACATCAATTTCCCGGCGGCGGTGCTGCAGCCGCCGCTGTACGACCCGAAGTCCGATGCCGCGCCCAATTACGGCGATACCGGCGGCACCATTGGCCACGAACTCACCCACGGCTTTGACGACGAAGGCAGCCAGTTCGATGCCAAGGGCAACCTGCGCAACTGGTGGACCAAGGACGACCGCGAGAAATTTGACGCGCGCACCAAATGCGTGGCTGACCAGTACTCGCAATACATAGCCACGGATGACGTGCACGTCAATGGCCGGCTGACCTTGGGCGAGAACGTCGCCGACCTGGGCGGAGAGATCCTCGCTTTTCTCGCGTGGAAGAATGCCACCAAGGGCAAAGACCTGCAACCGATAGACGGTCTCACTCCGGAGCAGCGCTTTTTCGTGGGCTTTGCGCAATGGGATTGCGCCAATGACCGGCCCGAGGATTTACGAATGCGGGCGATGGTGGACCCGCATTCCCCGGCGCAGTACCGCATTAACGGGGTGGTGGTCAACATGCCGGAGTTCGGCAAGGCATTCTCCTGCAAGCAGGGCGATCCCATGGTGAAGCCGGCGGACCAGGTCTGCAAGGTGTGGTAGGCGGGCAGTTCGTTTCGACTTCACAAACAAACGAAGGCCGCAGTTCACGAGAAATCAGGTGAGCCTGCGGCCGTTTTTATCTCAGGCGCCTATTTGCGAGGGCCGGCTCCGGGGCTGGCGCCCGCGCCACGCGGCATGGACGGGGCAGAACTCCCCATACCCGGCGAAGGCGCGCTCTGCATTCGCGGAGCCGAATTGGAATGCGAAGACATTCCGGTGCTGCGCGCGCCGCTCGGGTAATTGCCGCGAGGGGACGTGGACCGCGGCCCGTTTGCCATGGAGTTCATGGGCGTCTGCCGCAAAGTCGTAGTCGCCGAACCCTTCACCTCGGCCTGCTGCGAGAGCTTGCTCATGTTGTTGATGCTGCCGCGGGAGATGCCCAAACCGGCCGAGCCGCGCGCGATCACGGTGCGGTTGCCCAGGTTGGAAAGCCCCGGGCCGCGATTGACGGTGACCACGGTGCGCACGGGATTGACCGGCGGGCGAAGCGGGCGAAACCCTCCGGGCGCGTTGACGATGACCGGAACTGCATTCCATGCGCCCCAACTGCTGCCCGGCGACCAGCACCAGCCACCGCCGCTCGACAGGTAATTCCACGAGCCGTAGTAATAGGGCATCCAGCCCCAGGGATAGGCCGAGACCCAGGTGTAACCCGTGGGATACCAGACCCACGAGCCATTCATGAACGGGTCCCAGCCAGCGCCGGCGAAATAGGGCTGCCAGCAGCTACCCATGCCCGCCACGGTGGTAAAGCTACCGTAGTAATTCAGATCGCTTACACCGTAAGAGTAGGGCGTGGGATTGTTCTTGCTCAAATAGCGGTCGTGATATTGCAACTGCTCCTTGTCCCAGACGTCGAAAGGCTCCTCGCTGACTTTTTTCGCCAGCGTGTATGTGCCCTGGCCGGCGAAGTTGAAGGTGGCCGACTGCTTCTTTGCCACCTCCACCGGGCCTGAGGGGCCTTCCACCTGCGCGGCGCCCTCGAGCACGGCGAGCGTGGCCACGTTCTGGTTCATCTGCACGCGAACATGAGCGGCCTGCGTAAAGGCGACATGCTCAGGCCCGAAGCTGAGAGTGAATTGGTCGCCGTTGCGGCCGGTGAAGCTGAGATAGGATGTGCCCTGCATCAGCTCCACGCTGGAATCTTTGGCGCCTGAGTCGCGCAGCGAAAGCACGGGGAACGAGGCTACTGTGCCCGGAGCCAGGTGCAGAATGCTGCCATTCTCGAACTCGACTTCGGCGCGGCCGTCGGACCTGGTTTCGATTTTCGCGCCCTGGGTGACCGGCAGGTTGAGCAGCGCTTTTTCGAAGCCCTGGCCGACGTTGCGGTCAATCTGCACGCCGCCCTGGACGTCACTCAAGCGGACAATGCGGGCATGAGATTCAGCAAAGGAAGGAATGGCGAAGAGCAAACCTGCGACCCCAACCCAACCCAGAAGAGCATTCTTTCCCGGTAGCGGCATAGCACACCCCCTCGGGAGACCTTTTGGTAGGCCCATTAGAACATAAAACGGGAAATACAGTTGTCAAGAAATTGTCGCCTCTGGCGGCGCCGAAGGCCTGCTAGTGGCCGGGTCCGGAGGCCCCCGCCGCGGCCAGCAGACTTTGGGCGCGGGCCCGGTCCACCCGCAGCACGCCCGGATCGTTAACGATCTGCTGAAGAATCGGGGAAATGGCCTGCAGCTCGGAGATCTGGTTGTCGCGGGAGGCCTGCTCCAGAGCTTTCAGTTCGTCATTCAGGGCCAGCTTCTGGTAATGGCGGTAGTAGTCGAGGCGGCGGCCAAATTCCAGAGTCGTCGAAAGCCCCTGGAAGAGCTGAGTCAGTTCCTGCACCGCCGGCACGGGGGAGTAGTTATAAGCGGCCTGGTGGCTGGTCTGGCCGTCTTTGTAGGCAAGGGTCTTGGCGCCGGTGGAGGCCAGGTTGGGCCGGTTGGAATCAATTTGCCCCTCGAAATAATGGGCCTTCTTGGCCAGGCCGAAGATTTTGGAGCAGGCGGAAGAGGAGACCATAAAGGCAAGGTGAAAGGGCACGCCCTCATCGGATTGAAGGCTCAGTTTCCCATTCGAGTCGTAGGTGGCATGGCAGTCGGAGTTGACGGCGATGGCGTAGTGCTCGGGCTCAGAGTGAGGAAAATCGAGCGTGAAGTTGACCGTGGCCGGGGGCACCCCAAGTGCCAGGCGGGCGGCAAAAATCAACAGGAAACCGGCATAACGCGACACGCCGTGGAAGCGGGGAGATCGGGGCAGGTGCATCAGAACTAGATTATGCCAAAACTTGGGGCCTGAGCGCTCCGCCGATCTTTCTTTGCGAGCTCAGCGGTCAAAAGCTTGCCGCGGCCCACTTGAACCGCCGAGATCGCTGAGTGTCACCGAGAGCGCAGAGGAGCACTTACACCGCATTCTGCCGCTGCAGGGTGGCGGCGGTGTGCAGATGGCAGATGGCAATGGCCAGAGCATCGGCGGCATCGGCAGGCTCGGGCACTGACTCCAGATTCAAGAGCAGAGCCACCATGTGCTGCACCTGATGTTTCTCAGCCTGGCCATAGCCGACGACAGCCGACTTGATGGAAAGGGGAGCGTACTCCGCGACCACCAGCCCAGCCGCTGAAGCCGCCAGCATGGCCACTCCGCGCACCTGCCCCAGCTTGAGCGCTGACTTCACGTTCACCGCGTAAAACACATCTTCAATCGCCACCTGCTCGGGGTGGTATTCCTCGATAAGCGCGCCCAGCCGGTCGAAAATCTTCGCCAGCCGCACCGCCAGGGCCTCGCGCGGCGAAAGCCGGATGGCGCCACAGGCCAGGCAGAGCAGGCGGCTATCCGCGGCAAGCTCCACCACGCCATAGCCGGTGCATTCGGTGCCGCAGTCCACGCCCAGAACGCGCATGGAAGAAAGTGTAACCCAGGAACAACGGAACGCAGAGAACCACGAAGGGCACGGAGAAAATCTCACTATTCCTGATCGAAGAGCTCCGAGCGATCCACGTTCTCCCCCTTCAGAAATACGCCCGAGATACGCTCGATGGCGGTAATGTCTTCCAGCGGATTGCCATCCACCAGCAGCAGGTCGGCATCGTTGCCCGGGCGAATAAGTCCGATGTGGTCTTGCTCTCGCAACAGGCGGGCGGCGTTGAAAGTGGCCGCCTGTAGCGCTACAGCCGGAGGAATACCGGCCTTTACCCATAGCTCGATCTCATGTTCAACGGTTGGACCGTGAACGATCAGCAGATTTCCAGCATCGCTGCCGGTCACCAGAGGGACGCCGTGCTTATAAGCCCGAAGAAGGTTTCCCTCGCCGATCTTCAAGTGAACCGGATATTGCGCGGCCTGCTGCCGCGTAGCCTGCATCTGCGGCGAAGGCAGCAGCTTTTCGGTATCCTGCAGCAGCTCCGCCGGGCCCACTTGCTGCACCAGTGAGCGCTTCAGCAAATCTGTGTTGCCTGCTGCGGCTTCCTCGCCCGCTTCTCCCACGCTCAGCGTAGGATCGTAAAACGTCTTCTGCTGCGCCATCTGAGCGAACAAGGCATCTGGAATCAGCTCGCGGAACGATCCATGCTCAATGGATTCGGCGCGGGCGTCGAGCGCGTCGGTCACGTCGCGCGCGTCGCCGGTGTGCACGGCCAGGGGCAGACCATCGGCATGCGCCTGCTGGGCCACCGCCATAAACAAAGCAGTGTCGAGGCGGTTGAAGACGCTGGGCCCGCCGCCTGACTCCAGCACCGCCTTGATGCAATCCACCCCGTCAGCTTTAAGCTCATCCACCTGCTGCCGCGCTTGCGCGGCGGAAGTTGGAATGCGCACGAACTGGCGTTCGGCCTGCTCGCGAATGCCCGAGGGAAGCTGCCTGAAGTATTCCGTGCCATGCCCGCCTGGCGCGGTAAAGAGAGGGCCGCAGGTGAACAGCTCCGCGCCCAGCTTGACGCCCCGGTTCACCAGCGAGCGGGTCTTCAGAATGGCATCCAGCGGGTCGCCGACGCTGCGCACCGTGGTCACTCCGCTGTACAGATAAGCCGCCAGGGCCCGCTGCATGGCGCCCTGGACGTCATAATTGCTCATGTCGGAATACAAACCGCCGGGCGCGGAGAGATGCACGTGCACATCAATCAGCCCCGGCAGAATGGTTTTGCCCGCGGCCTCAATGAGATCGGCGTGAACTGACCTGGGATCAGGCCCCTCGCCCGGATAGAGGGCGGCAATTTTGCCGTTGCGCACCAGGAGGGCGCCGTTTTCGATCACGCTGCCATCGCCAACAAAAATACGCGCGCCGCGAATGAGAAAAGAATTTTTGCGCGCCATCTCCCGCGCCAGAATGCGGGTCTTTTGCACGTTCTGCGAAGTGCGGGCCTGCCAGGCGCCGAGCAGCACAAAGGGCAGCATGACCGCGCCAATCCACAGCTTGGCCGAGGTGCGGATTTTTTCTTCCTTCTCCCAGCGAAAGAGTTTGTAAGAAATGAACAGGCCGACCACGACGGTCAGCGCCAAGGCCAGCACCGCCAGCCCGTTCATGGCCAGGGTTTCGTTGCGCAGCATCATGCCTTCGAGCCCAGAGACAAGATAGGTGGCGGGCAGAAATTGCGTCACCACCAGCAGCCACGAGGGAAACAGCGAAGGCGGAAAGGTGGCGCCGCTTAGAAAGAGCATGGGCAGGTAAACCAGCTGCACCATGATCTGGCTTTCCTGCATGGAATTGGCCACCGCCGCCAGAATCATGCCGATGGCGCGGAAGGCCAGAATGCCCAGGGTGATGAAGCCGAAGATCGACGCCATGCTGGCCGGCCAGGGCATGCCGTAGGCAAAGTGCGCGAGGGCAAAAATGAAAATCACGAAGGGCATGAACAGCACCCAGCCGACAATGGTTGCCGCGATGAGCAGCGGCGCCGGCGTAATGGGAGTGACTTTGTAGCGGCGCAGCATGTTGGCTTCGCGCTCCTGCACGGCGCGAATGCCGGCGCCGAACAGCCCGTTGCCCAGAATTCCCAGCACCGTAACCATGGCCACGATCTGGGTCATGGCCCCGCCCCGGTCGGCGTGCAGAATCTGCGCGAACACCACAAAGAAGATCAGCGGAAACATGTAATTGAAGAACAGGACGGAGCGCTGGCGCAGGGCCAGGCGCAGATCCAGTGCGATCAATGCGCGATAGGCCTTCATGGCTTTGTGCCGCCCTGCCGCTTCATTCCCGCAGTCTCTTTCCCGTGAGCTCGATGAAAACGTCTTCGAGGGTGGGCTGTTTGAGATGAACGTCCACCAATTCCAGGCCCTGCTGGTCAATCCACTTGATCAGGTCCACCAGGGTGCTTGCGGGGCGGCGGGAGATGACCGTCAAGGTGCGGCCGGTCTCGTCCAGCATGGATTCGATCGCCTGCGCCCAGAGCGGCCGCTCGGCGGGCACCGGCTGGTCGCAGGTGACAACGATGGTGGAGGCGGCGCGGCTCTGCTGCTGCAGCTGGCGCGGCGTATCGAGCGCGATGATGCGGCCCTGGTCAATGATGGCCACGCGGTCGCACAACCGCTCCGCTTCTTCGATGTAGTGCGTGGTCAGCAGAATGGTGCGCTTTTCGCTGCGCAATTGCTCCAGCAGCGAATGGATTTCCACGCGGACCTGGGGATCGAGGCCGGTGGTCGGCTCATCCAGAAAAAGCAGCGCGGGATCGTTGATCAACGCCAGGGCCAGGGCCAGACGCTGCTTCTGCCCGCCGGAAAGAGTTCCGTAGAAGGCATCGCGCTTCTCCTCCAGCTGCAGACGCCGCAGCAGAGCATGGCTGTCGCTGTTGCGGCTGTAGAACGAGGAAAACACGTGCAGCGCCTCGCGCACCCGGATTTTCTCCGGCATGTTGGTAGCCTGCAGGCAAACGCCGATGCGGTCTTTCAATTGCCGCTTCTGCCGGTCAGGATCGAAGCCGAGCACGTTTACTTCGCCGGCCGTCCGCGGGCGCAAACCTTCCAGGATTTCCACCGTCGTGGTCTTCCCCGCCCCGTTTGGACCCAGCAGGCCGAAAACTTCCCCCGGCTGGATTTCGAAATCAATGCCGCGGACGGCTTCGATGTCGCCGTAATTCTTGCGCAATCCGCGGACCGAAATCGCTGAAGCGGGCATCAGGAATGTACAGGCTAACGGAGGCGATGCTGGGCGTCAAAGGTGCTGGAGTCAATCACGAAGGCTCCCGAAGGAAGCCCCGGCCCGAAACTGGACTGCACGCATCACCGTCCCTGGTACGCGCCGATATTGGGCTTGTCGCCGCCTGGCAGCGGATTGCCCCAGAAATCCTCGGTGCCCATGGAGCAGCCGCTGATTCCGTTGCAGACGTTGGCCCCCGCGCCGGCCGCGGGAGAGTCTGAAAGCAAGGTAAAGGCCCTGCCGGGCTTGCCCACGGCATGATAATCGGGCTGGTTGAGCCTGGGATTGGCATAGAGACTGTGGAGGTCGTCTCTCGTGGCAGCCTGGTACGCGGCCAAGCTGGCGTAACTGGAAGGGCCAACCTGCCAGATGGGAGGCAAGATCGAGGTAGTCCAATAGAGGTTGTTGTCGAGAGTTAGCCCGGCACTCATCTCCAGCATGCCCGGTGCTGTGGAGTAGATGATGTTGTTGCGGAAAAAGCGCGGATTGGCGCCGGAGTAACTCACGCCCGCGGCGCTCAGCGCGGGGCCATTCGACGCCGGGTTCCAGGCGAATGTGTTGTCGTAGATCTGCACCCCATCGAGCGAACCCTGGTCCCAGGTATGAATGAAGACCTCGCCCTGCTTCGCAAGATCGCTACGGCGGCCATTGTGGGAGCACACGTTGTAGCGAACAATGCTGTTGACCGTGGCGCGGCCGCCTGCCCCGAAAATGGCGATGCAGTAGCCGGCGGAGTCGTGGCCGTAGTTGTACTGAACAAGGTTGCCGATATTGTAATAGTCTATGTCGAAGTCGCCGCCATCTCCGCCCCAGCTCTGGTTCGCATAAGACTCGTTGTACTGCACGGTGCAGGTATGGCAGTACCATTCCCAAAGACCCACCGGCGTGCTTCCGGTGCAATGGGGGCAACGCCCGCTGTCGTGCACTACGTTCGCTTGCAGCAGTCCGTGGTTGAGTTCGGCAATCAGAATTCCATCGCCGTAAACGTTGTAGGCGGTCGAATTCTCGACGGTAACGTTGCTTCCGAGCGGCTGCGAAACTCCGTTGCCTTCAATCCAGGCGCCTCCGGCATTCACGAAAATGCCCTCGGCAACTCGGCTGTCATGGGCCACCACGCCGTCAATCAGAACGTCGTTCATGACCTCGCCGGGCGCGTTGGCCGAGAGAAAAACCTCGCCCGAATCCGCCCGCTTTTTCGACGTGTAACTTGCGCCGTGCACATTCAGGTTTCTGAGGTAAATGTGATTGAGGCTCTGGTGGGGAGTGTCACCAGAGACGTAAATGCCGTATAGCGCTCCGCCGGTGATTTCCAGATGGTTGATCTCCCAGTATTGCTGGTTGAAAAGCCGCAGCGCCTCCTCGGCCGCGCCGCCCTTGATAATCGGCGCCGGTCCTGATCCGTAAGCGTCAATCACAATTGGAGCATTTGCCGTGCCCGAGCCCTGCGGGCTGAGAACTCCGCTGCACTCTGCGCCGCGCTTGAGCAAAAGCCGGTCTCCGGGGGCGAAGCGGAACCCGCTCGCGCTAGCCAGAGAATTCCACGGGGAATGGTTGGTGCCGTTGCCGCTTTGGCTGGCCGAACAATCAAGGTAGTAGGTCGAAACGGAAGACGGCGGCCGGGAAGCCGGCGCTTTATCGCCGGAGCCGGAGTGCAGCCAGGCAAGGACCAGAACTGCCATCGCCGCTGTCAGGCTTCGCAGGAGCACGCACTATCCACCATATCAAAGGTCAAGACATCGGTCGGCCTGCCCGGGGAAATTAGGGCAGTGGTGCGGTTTGAGTGACGGAGGCTCGTATCAGGGCACGGCCCTGGCCGTGCCGCGGAGGCAACGAGTATGAGAGCACCTTCGTGAATAGATTGTTACAGAAGACGTAGGCCGCTTTTCTTAACGGAAAACTGATGATAGCTTCCCCATGTGCCGATTTGTTCTCCCGACCGACTATGGAAGCCAATCAATATGACCTGGTAGTGATCGGCAGCGGGCCTGCCGGCCAAAAAGGGGCCATCTGCGCGGCCAAAATGCGCAAGAAAGTGGCCATTATTGACCGCAAGAAGACCATTGGCGGCGTCTGCGTTCATACCGGGACCATCCCCAGCAAGACTCTGCGCGAGGCCGTTCTCTACCTGAGCGGCTTCCGCCAGCGTACCTTCTACGGCCGCGGGTACGTACTGAAAGACCGCATCGCCATGTCAGACCTGACCTTCCGGGCACAATCGGTGATGCTGCGTGAGGTCGAGGTCATCAAGTCGCAGCTGCGGCGGAACTACGTCAACACCTTCGAGGGCGACGCCCGTTTGGTTGACGCCCACACCATCGAGGTGCGCAGTGACGATGGCTCGCAACTGGTGCGCGGAGACTACATTCTTATCGCCTGCGGCACGCGCCCGGCGCACAGCGCCGATATTCCCATGGATGGCAGGCGAATCTTCGATTCCGACCAGGTGCACTGCCTCGACGAGGTGCCGCGCGATCTGGTCATTGTGGGCGCGGGCATTATTGGTCTTGAGTATGCATCCATTTTTGCCGCGCTCGGCGTGAAAGTCATTTTGCTTGACCAGCGCCCCACTCTGCTGGATTTCGCCGACCGCGAAATCGTCGAGAGCCTGTGCTTCCAGCTGCGGCAGATGGGCACTGTCTTTCGCCTGGGAGAAAAGGTGGTTTCCGTCGGCCTCGATCCGGTTAAGGACCGTGTCTTCGCCAAGCTCGAAAGCGGAAAGAACGTGCACGGCCAGGGGCTGCTCTATACCATCGGGCGGCAAGCCAATAGTGATCAGCTCAACCTGCCGGCCGCCGGCCTGACCTCCGACGAGCGCGGCAAGCTTCGCGTGAACGAATATTTCCAGACCGCCGTGCCGCACATCTACGCCGCCGGAGATGTGATTGGCTTCCCTGCCCTCGCCAGCACGTCTATGGAGCAAGGCCGCCTCGCCAGCTGCCACATGTTCGGCGTACCCTCCAAGATGCCGCCCAATCTCATCCCTTACGGCATCTACACGATTCCCGAGATTTCCATGGTCGGGTACACCGAAGAGCAGCTGACCAAAGACAGAGTTCCCTACGAGGTGGGGCTTGCCCGTTACGCGGAATTAGCCAAAGGGCAGATGCTGGGCGATGAACAGGGCCTGCTCAAGCTGATCTTTGATCCCGAGTCGCTGAAGCTCTTCGGCGTGCACGTGATCGGCGACCGCGCGGCAGAGATTGTTCACGTCGGCCAGGCGGTGCTTACGCTGGGGGCGAGCATCGAGTATTTTCGCGATGCGGTATTCAACTACCCAACTTTGGCGGAAGCCTACAAGGTCGCCGCGTTGGATGGATTGAATAAGCTGTAGCGGAGCCGGTGAATCGGCGCTCAGCAATCGGCGGTCGGCTCTCAGAAGTCGCGCTTGGCATTTTAGCGCGTGGCATTTCGCCGTCCGAGGTCGTGCGCAAGCCGCGATGGCCAAATGTTAATTGCCAAGCGCCAATTGCGAGGGCGGATCGCTGAATGCTGAGTGCCGACTCCTGAAGAAACGCACCGCGCCAACAATCGGGGGAAGGCAGGCGCGGTGCGGGCATGAATCAGGCCATGGCAGAGGCCTGCTTTTCGGCCAGATCACCGATTACGGGCAGTTTCCACATCTGGCCCTGGTTGGCCTTAAGTAGCAAAATGATCCACAGGATGAGGCCGCCCAGGCCCAGCAGCGGCCAGATGAGCAGCGTGGCCCAACCCAGAACCGGGATCATTCCAACAAAGCTCAGGGCAACCCAGAGCACGATCCAGGCGATGCAGAAAAAGATGTTCTGAAAGGCGTGGAAGCGGACGAACCGGCTCTTGTTGTACGGCGCCACCACCAGGAAAACGATGGCGGGAATGATGGTGACGTAAGCCAGCATGCCGGCGACGTTGTCGCTCATACCCCCGCCCGCGGCCGGCGCGCTCGCGCCCGCCTTTGCGCTGCAAGCCGGACATAACGTCGAGCCGTCCGCAATCTGCGTTCCACATCCGCTGCAAAAAGCCATAGTCCCCTCCCGGAGCGCGTCCGCGCGCACCAGCAACCGAATGCCGCCGCACGTTAACAGAATCCTGCTTCCAAAGCAACAAAAACGAGATGCTGGCAGTGGGCTGCGCGAAGCAGACCCACGACCGAGCCACCGCGCCGGCAAGAACTCCCCTTGCCTTCAGCATAGCCCCGATTGACGGAGGGCGAATCTCAGGGTAAGGTGATGCGGCTCGGCGAATCCAAGCCCCATTTTTTCAGCGCGAGGCACTCATATGTTCTGTCTGCATTGCGGGAAACCCCTGCCAGAAGGCGCGCGCACGTGCCCGGCCTGCGGGCAAGCGGTAGCTTCTGCGCCGGCGCAGCCTGCGTCGCCTGTGGCGGTGGCTCCGGCTGCGCCTTCCACGCCCGCGGCCATCGCGCCTCCCGTGACCAGCGGAAAAGCGGTGGCCAGTCTGGTGCTCGGGTTGCTCTCGCTCACCATTCTGGCTGCGATTCCCGCCGTCGTCTTCGGTCACCTGGCGCTCTCCGATATCAAGAAAAGCGCGGGCCGGCTGAAAGGCCGAGGCCTGGCCATCGCCGGCCTCGTGCTCGGCTATTGCAGCATCGCGTTTATTCCCTTCATCCTGATTATCGCGGCCATCGCCATACCCAATCTTTTACGTGCGCGCATGGCAGCCAACGAGTCCTCAGCCCTCAGCTTGGTGCGGACCATCAACACCGCCGAGATCGCCTACCAGACCGCGCGCCAGACCTACACCTGCTCGCTTCCAGATCTCGCCGCCGCCGGACTGATTGATGCGGAGTTAGCCAGCGGCAGCAAGTATGGCTACGTTTTCGTCTTACAAGGCTGCAGCCAAGGCGCCGGCGGCCCCGGCACGAAGTATCAGCTCACGGCTTCGCCGATGAAAGCCAACCAGACCGGAACGCGGGCCTTTTGCTCCGACGAGTCGGCGGTCATCCGTGCCGACCCCGCTGGTTCCGCACAAGCCTGCCTCGAAAATGGTTCTCCCCTGGAATAGCCCGCGCGGGTCACCTCGTCCCGGCGGATACAATAGCGGCATGTCAGTGGCCACCATGCCCATCAGCCCTCCGCGCCGCCGCCTGCGTTTCTGGCGGATCGCGGCCGTGTTGGTGGCCCTGCTCCTGCTCGCCGCCCTGGGCGCTGCGGCATGGTTCTGGTCCGCAGCCCGCTCCGCTCTGCCCCGCCTCGACGGCACGCTGCTGGTCTCCGGACTGGTTCAGCCGGTCATCGTCAGCCGCGACGGTCACGGCGTTCCAACCATCACGGCATCCTCGATCAGCGATTTATTTTTCGCTCAGGGTTTTGTAACCGCACAGGACCGCTTGTGGCAGATGGACATGATGCGCCGCGCCGCCGCCGGCCAACTGGCCGAACTTCTGGGCCCGGAATATGTGGAGCATGACCGCGAACAGCGAATCCTCGGCCTGCGCGAGGCGGCGCAGAAGATGCTCGAGGTCTCCACGGCAGAAGATCGCGCCCGTTTTCAGGCCTACGCTCGCGGGGTGAACGCCTATATCGCTCTGCACCACGAGAGTCTGCCGCTCGAATTTCGCATTCTCGGTTACCTGCCCGACGCCTGGAAGGCGGAAGACTCCACCCTGATCGCAGCCCAGATGATTGAGGAACTCACCACCAGCCCGAAACAGGCGCTGGTGCGGGAGAAAATTCTGCCCAAGCTTGGCCCTGAGCTTACCGCCGACCTTTATGTGAATTCTTCCTGGCATGACCGGCCGCCTACCGCGGCTCCGCCGAGCTTTCAGCCCGCGGGCGGCAGCGACGAAGTAAAGCCCCCGCCGGCCACCGCGGTCACCCGCAACCGGGCCATGCCGCGCGCCAGCGCACTGCCCGCCGAGTTGCCGTTGGTTGAGGGCTCCAACAACTGGGTGATCTCAGGCGCGCACACGCTCACCGGCAAGCCGCTGCTTTCGAATGACATGCACCTGGGCCACCAGATGCCGAACCTCTGGTACGAAGTTCATCTCAGGGGCGGCGGCCTCGAGGTTGCCGGCGTCTCTCTCCCCGGCATGCCTTACGTCATCGTCGGGCATAATCAGCGCATCGCTTGGGGATTCACCAACATCGGCCCTACGGTGGAGGACGCTTACATCGAGATCTTCAACTCGCAGGGCCAGTACCTTACCCCGCAGGGCTGGCAGGCGCCGCAGCACCGGCGGGAGGCGATCCACGTAAAAGGCAACCCCGACGTGATCGAAGACGTTGTGATCACGCGCCACGGCCCCATTGTCACTCCGCTTGCCCCCGGCGAAACCCGCAAGATCGCCCTGCGCTGGACGCTCTACGACGGAATTCGGAATCCTTTCTTCGATCTTGATTCCGCGCAAAACTGGGAGCAGTTTCGCGCCGCGCTTTCCCACTTCGACGCGCCTTCACAAAACGTCGTGTATGCCGATGTGGATGGCAACATCGGCTACCAGGCAACCGGCAAGATTCCCATCCGCGCGGCCGGCGACGGCAGCCTGCCCGAAAACGGCGCCGACGACGCCCACGAGTGGACCGGCTATATCCCTTTCGACAAAATGCCCAGCCTGTTCAACCCGCCCTCCGGAATTCTCGCCACCGCCAACGGCCGCATCACGCCTGACGGCTATCCTTACTCGATCAGCACCGAATGGGAGGCGCCCTGGCGCGCGGAGAGAATCTACCGCGTGCTGGAGTCGGGCAAGAAGTTTTCCGCGGCCGACATGCTGCAGCTTGAAACCGACGTTTCTTCCGCGCCTGATCGCTACTTTGCCGAGCAGTTCGTCTATGCGGTGGATCATGCCCGAAATCCCTCCCCCCGCGCTCGCCAGGCAGCGGATCTGATGCGCGGATGGGATGGTCAGATGGCGGCTTCTTCCCCGGCTCCGACCCTGGAGACTCGGTCCCGCACGGAACTGGCCCGCCTGCTGCTGGAAGCGAAACTGGGCCCGGAGCCCAGGGACGCCAGGCCGCAAGACACCACGCTGAACTGGACGAGTTACCGCTGGGGAATGCAATCGGTGTGGCTGGAAAACGTGCTTTTGCATCAGCCGCCGCGCTGGCTGCCGGCCAATTTCCCCAACTATACCGAGTTGCTGGCGGCGGCCGTAGAAGCTGCCGTGGGCGCTCCCGATGCGCCCCACAACCTCGCCAGCTGGAATTGGGGAAACTTTAACCCGGTGGAGATTCAGCACCCCATCTTCGGCCATGTGCCCATTCTCGAACTTTGGACCGGCCCCGGAACTCAGCCGCAATCGGGCAGCGGCTTCACGGTCAAGGCCGTCACCCGGCATCACGGCCCTTCCGAGCGCATGACGGTGGATTTATCGGACCTTGATCAATCCACTCTGAATCTCGTGACTGGCGAGGCGGGTAACTTTCTCAGCCCCTATTACATGGACCAATGGAAGGCCTGGTACGGCGGCTTTACTTTCCGCCTGCCTTTTTCGGCGCGGGCGGTGGCCAGGGCCCAGGCTCATCACCTGGTGCTGGCGCCCAACTAATGCAGGTCTGAGGGCGAGTTTACGGCGGGCTATCCACCAGCTTCACATCCACGGCCTGGCCGATGATATCCACCTGCGTGGCCTGCAGTGCGTCCGTGGTAGTGTCATAGATCCCCAGCTTGCCGTCCTGGCAGACATAGACAACACTGCGGTCGGTAATGGGCTCGATCGAGGTCACATCGCCGGTTTTCGGCGGAATGACGACCTTGCCGCCGGCGCTATCGAAAATCGAAAGGCAGCCGCGAACTTCACTCGAGCCGGAAGAAGCATTGATGTTGGTGCAGGTCCTCGCTCCTACGAAGAGCTGCCCGTTAGCGCCCATGGCGATGCGGTTGTGGTAGCCATCGGTGATCACGGCGGTGGAAGTCACCGTCAGCGAGCCCACGTCCACCACGTCTAGGCGCCCGCAGGTCGGCGCCGCGGTCGTGGTCCCGCCGCAATCCGCGCCCGGCGGGCTGCCGGCCACGTAGAGCTTGTTGCCCTCCAGCAGCGCAATGGTGGCGGCATCCACAGGAGAGGTGGCGGTAATCGTATCGCTGCCCAGATCGAGAGAACTGATGCTGGCCGCGGTTCCGCCGCACTCCGGGCCGCAATTCAGAATGTATGCCGTCGAGTTATCGCTGCTCACCACGCCCCATACCGGCCGGTCGAAACCCGGCACTACCCGGCGGGGGTCGTTTCCCGTGCCGATCAAGGCAGGTGTAATCAAGGTCACGGAATCGGAATCATCGCTGAAGGCCAGAATGCGGTTGCCATCCGGGCTCTGCACGATGTAACGCACGCCCGGGACCGGCACCGCAGCCGAAATGGCGAACGAAGTCAGGTTTACCACCTCGATCGCGCCCGGCGATTGTCCCGTGACCGGCGCCGTCGGGACCGCAACGTAGGCGTTGCTGTTGAAGGGATCAATCAGCATGCTCTGGCTGGCGCCCGGCAGCTTGATGGCGCTGGTGCCAGAAGCAAGGGCCTCGCTGGCGTTGGCCACCAGGGCCAAAGACGTGTCCGCTCCGCTGTAAAGCAGGGTGTGCCGGCGGTCGGGCGATACCACCATCAGCCCAGGATCCGCTACCGCCCCCAGCAGGCTTACGGTTGAAAACGAAATCTGGTCCAGCTGTGCATCTACGATATTCAAGACCGGAAGATGCGTCCCCAGGGAAGCCTGCACCGGATTCGAAATAAACGCCCGAAACTTTAGTCCGCTGGGCTGGTTCGTG
>Ga0335079_10001475_pt1 | contig 26781 bp, 22 predicted proteins | sample Lox_Sample_33_FD_206719 | JGI IMG/M metagenome (GOLD analysis project Ga0335079, IMG submission 206719) | Soil microbial communities from Loxahatchee National Wildlife Refuge, Florida, United States - Lox_Sample_3.3 | ecosystem: Environmental > Terrestrial > Soil > Wetlands | place: USA...
CGCCGCGTTGTGCGCAAACTGCGGCAGCGCGCTACGCCGCCAGGAATCCAGCCCTCAGCAGGCGATTCCGCGCAAGCGCACCGGCCCATTCACCCCCAGATCGACAGGAGGGCCACAAAAACGCGGCAGGGCCAGACGGTCTTACCCCGTTGGGAAATGAGGAGGAGTCCGAGTTTCACGGGGCAGTCTTGGCGAACACACGTGAGATCAACAGGATTCTGAGCGGCCCCGAGCAGGGCAATGAGGACAAGGAGCGCGTTCTCTGAGTCATCGAATACATAGCCGTCTCATGCTCATATCGGCTTAGTGGTCGCCTTCCCAAGTACGCGGCGAGTCTGATGGAGTCGTGACGCTGGTGGCGAGTGTTGGTGTGGATGGCGTGGGCGTGAGTGGGGGGGCGTGGTCGGGGCGCTGCCGGGACGTGGCGCGGGGCGGAGCCGGTCTTGTTGTCGTGGTGTGCCTCGGGGATCGCTGAGTGGTTGGGGTAGTCGCGCCGGGCGGTGTCGTCGTGGCGAGGGCGTTTCTGCGTGGAGGGGTTGCCGGGGCTTCGAGGAGAGATCTCGGTCGGGTCGGGTGCTCGGAGGCCTTCGCGCCGCCGACCCCACGACCCCGGCTCGTCGCTTCGTGACCCCGTGAGCCCGGCAGCGAAGCTGGGGACACGACCGCTGGAGCGGCGCTCGCGTGTCCGTGCCACCAACGGCGGGCACCTGGGGGCGGAGCGGGACGGTCCGCCAGTCGCCGCGGAGCCCTGATCCCCCCGACGGACCTGCTTGACGCGCCATTCGACCCGCGCCGGCTGGACCGTGGCGCACAATGCATGCCCCGCATGCGTAACCCGCCACGGTTGGTCCCGGCCGCGCCCAATGACCCGTTATGCAGGTTCACGCCGCCCCACCCCAGCTCCCGGCCATCTCATCCGTGGCGCCGGTCGCACGCCGAGGCCCAGGCCGGCCGCCCCGGCTGGGACCGCCCGGCGGGCTTCCCCCGGGCACCCCGGCGCTCGGGCGGACCGGGTGCCGGCTCGTCCACCCCCACCCCGCCAACCAGCCGCTCAAGGCCCCGGCCGAAGCGGTCGCGCTCGCAATCCGAGGGCATTCGAGCCCCCGCGTGGCGTCCTCGGACCTCCATATGCCGGCGCCACACCTCCGGTCCTGCATCCTCGCCAGACGCCGCCGGTCACCACTCTCGGCGTCGCCGTACCTACGAGCGAGACCACTGAGTCTCGCGCTGCGGGTCTCCACGACGACGAGGCGACGCCCGGAACCCACAAACGGAAAGGAGACCCGCAACTCGAGCGTCGAGCGCGCGCTGGTGCGATGTGCGTGCGGGCGTCTCGTCATCCGAGTCGATTCGGGCTCGAGCGGGTAACGTCTTCCGCGCTAGGCGATGGCGGGACGGCCTTCGGCTCGCGTCCCGGCTAAGGGGTGGACTATGCCGGGTAGCCGAGCACCTCTTCGGGGGGCAGAACGATGCGCCGGCCCGAAACGGCGGCCGCGCGGATCCGCACCCAATGGGTCTTTTGCCCTGGCGCCCACGAGTCCAGAGCAAGTCCGTCGAGGCGGCTGATCTCGTCCGCGTTCGTGACCTCTTCGGCCACGCCGCTTATGATCACGCTCCAACCGGTCCGTGCGTGCACCTCGATGCCGTCGATCTCGAAAGTGGCCTCGGCTGACCGGAGTAGCGCGTGGAACCCCGAGCCGACCGCCGTTCGGAAGACCACCGACTGCGAGAACTCGTCGAACAGGTAATTGACCGGCCGAACCACAGGGGCCCGCTTACCCATGCTCACTGCCAGCCGCCCGAAGCTGTCGGACGCGAGCAAGCGCAGGCATTCCTCTCGTGGCAGGTCGAGCATGGAGATCGTTAGATCTTCCCCTTCGCTTGGTGCCGGGGGCGGAACCGCCGAGGCCCGGTCGTCCCGGCCGGCGCTCGGATCTGAGGCCATGTCGTGACGATACCGCGGATCGCAAGATCCCTCTCGCCGACCTCCCGCCTCACGCTTCGGCCCGCGTCGCTCAAGCCGGCCGTGTGCGCCCTAGCGGATCAGGCGGCTGGCGGCGTCATCCACTCGCGAGTCCCCAGTTGCATGGAAAGCGACAACGTCGTACCTAGGCCACTCTCGTCACCGATCGGCGCAATAGGTCCCAGAGTTCCCTGAGCGCGTCGGCGTGGAATAGCTCACGCACGCGTGCGCTCTTTCCCGACCGTGTCCGCCACACGCGCCAGAGAAACCAAGCCAACAGGAGGGTGAGGATGAGAGCCACGCGACGAAGGAGCCGAGCGCATCGCTTCGCGAAGGCTTGGCGTTGGCGATTGTCTCGCCGGGCGTCCTCCCGGCCTTCCTGGCATAAACGTGCGCGGCATTCAGGCGCCCGCTGTACAGCGTGCCTGCTCATTGATCGGTCTCACGGAGCGCTGAACCGTGCAGCAACAGATCCTCGTTGACAAAGTCTCCCGACGTAGTCCAGATATAGACCAGTGCCCGACCGATGTTTCCCGGCTTAGGTTCCCGCGACGGTCGACCGAGTCGATATCGGACCAACGTATGGAGCGGAAGTAACGTGTTGATGAACCGAGTTGCCCGCGCGCTGGCTGGACTCTGATCGTCCGGAGCATCGGCGCCGATCAGTCTGACCCGGCCAAGGCGGTCAAGCTTGAAAGTGTCGCCGTCCCACTGGGCAGCGTGAACGTCGGCGTGGCCTACGGAATGTCGCGGACCATGATCAGGTTCGTCGCGCCGGCGGTGCCGGTTCGCTGACCAGCGGTGATCACCACGCGCGTGCCGCTGGCAAAGCCGGCAAGCTCCTTCGCGGTTTGCAGCGCCCGCTCGATGAGGTCATCGACCGACCCGCTGACGTCCATCGTTTGTGGGTAGACCCCCCACTCGAGGGTCAGCTGATTGGCGACGTCCTCGGTGTGCGGAAGGGCGATGATCGGTTGACGGCGACGGTACTTGGCGCACGCCCGTGGCGAACCTCCACGGGATGTAGGGACGAGGAGCGCCGCGGCCTCGAGTTCCTCGGCCAGCTCCACCGCGGCGTGCATCACCGACGCAGCGGGCGTGTCGCGCACACCGGCACGGGCACGACCGTGAATCTCGGGCGACTCCTCGGCCGCCTCGGCGAGTTGTGACATCGCTCTGACTGTCTCCACCGGGTAATGGCCAACGCTCGTTTCCGCGGATAGCATCACCGCCGAGGTCCCGTCGATCACGGCGTTTGCGACATCGGTGGCCTCGGCCCGCGTGGGTTCCGGCGCCTGGATCATCGATTCGAGCATCTGAGTGGCCGTGATGACCAGCTTGCCGGCCTGCGTCGCGCGATGGATGGTGTCCTTCTGCATCAGCGGCACACGCGCAACGCCGGCCTCGACGCCGAAATCGCCTCGCGCGACCATGACGCCGTCGGCGGCACCGATGATCTCATCGAGGTGCTCGTAACCCTCGATCTTCTCGATCTTGGCGATCGTTCGTCCGCGCCAGCCGCGCTTGTCCAAGCCAGCCCGCAGCTGCTGCATGTCAGCCGCCGAGCGGACAAACGACAGGGCCACGAAATCCGCGCCCACCTCCGCCGCCAACGCGAGATCTCCCAAGTCCTTGTCGGTGATCGCCGGCAGCTCCGGGCGCGCGTACGTGACGTTGATCCCCTTGCGAGGAAGGATCTCGCCCGCCAGCAGCGCCCTGGCGACGACCTCCCCGGGCCCCACCGACTCGACCACCAGCCGCGGCACACCGTCGCCCACGACAATCTCAGAGCGCTCGGTCACCAGTCGTGGGAAGTCCGGGAAGTCCACCGGCACGCGCCGTTCCCCGACGTCGTCCTTGGTGCAGGTGAAGGTCACGACCTCGCCGGCCTGCACGCTGCGTGGCATCACCGCCCCCGCCAGTCGCAGCTTCGGCCCTTGCAGATCAAACAGAAGTCCGATCGGCCGCCCAGCGCGCGCGGAGGCGGCGCGCACCTCCCCCGCGCGGCGGCGCAGATCTTCCCGGGGTCCGTGCGAACAATTGAGCCGCGCGCAATCCATGCCCGCCGCAACGAGCGCATCGAGGATCCCAGGGGTATCGGTCGCCGGACCGAGCGTGGCGATGATCTTCGTGCGCCGGTTGAACATCCCTGCCCCGATCCTAACCACCTTAGGGGGCCGTGGAGGAGGCGCCACGTCTGGTGCGGCGCGGCGTTGGCGGGGCCCGGGTCGGTACGGTGGCGGATATGGATCGCCCGCCCGGCACCGCGCCCGCGCGACGCTGGCACCAGATCGACTGGGAGCTCGTCGCCTGCGGGTGGCGAGGCCATGAGATCGTCGGCACCGACGTGGCGGACCTTCGTCCGCAGGACGAGATCTTGGCACGTGACGCGGGCGGGGTGCGGTGGCACAGGTGCCTGCGCTGCGACTCCTGGGTGACCCTACCGATTCCACCCGCACCGGCCCGCGCCCATCTGCCCGATCGCGCGGAGATCCAGATCCCGCTGCGCGGTAAGGCCCTACGCGACAAGGTGGTCCTGCGCCTGATCGCGATCGACCGTGTCCTTCATTTCCTGATCCTCGTGGCGCTGGGGACGGGCGTGCTCGCGATCGCCGGCAACGAGGCGAGCGTGAGGAGCCGGTTCTACCGGATACTGACCGATCTGCAAGGCGGGGTCGCCGGTGGTCCGGTCCAAACCAGCGGCCACGTCGGCATCCTCGGCGAGTTCGACAAGCTGTTCTCGCTGCGCTCAGGCACGCTCCGCGAGCTCGGCATCGCGCTTCTTTCCTATGGGATCCTGGAAGGCATCGAAGCCATCGGGCTGTGGCTGACCAAACGCTGGGCGGAATACCTCACGTTCATCGCCACGACGCTGCTCCTCCCACTCGAGATCTACGAGATCATCCACAAGGGGACCGCGCTCAAGGTCATCGGCTTCATCGTCAATCTTGCCGTCGTCGTCTACCTCCTGTTCGCCAAGCGCCTGTTCGGTCTGCGTGGAGGCGGCGCAGTGGACGAAGCCGAGCGAGCCCGCGACATGAGCTGGGAGACCATCTCGCGTGCGACCGCGCCGTTCACCGATCAAACCAGCGCCCGCGGCGCCGTGAAACCGGCCGCGTCCTGATCCGGGGCTGGCCGCGAACCCGCCGCCAGCACCGCCTGCGGCGATCGACCCAACACCAGGCCTGGGCGGGCTACCGGCGATCACCGGCCGAAGGCGCCGTCCGGCCACGGGTTTTGCATGCTCCACAGTGCTCGTGGCACCGCGATTCGGCGTTCACGGCGAGCGCTCGCCCGGTCCTCGCCGGCCGCGCGGACGCTCGGGTCACTTGTCCGAGGGTCGGTGCGTCAGGCGTTGTCTCGCCTGGCGGCGCGAAGTCGAAGCGGCCTGCCGGGGGGGTCACGTGTCGAGCTCCGCGGACAGAGCCTCGCTTTGGAACCGGGCGAGTGCCTCCTCGCACGATGCGACAGCCGCGGCGGTCTCGTGACCGCCGGGCGCACCGAAGTAGTCGCGGTCTCGGATCGCGGCGAGCGACTTCTCGTGACGGGCGAGACGCGCTTCGAATTCCTCCAACTCGGTGCGGCCGCGGCGGCGCTCGAGCCGAAGCTCCTTGCGGCACTCGCGCGTGCTCTCGACCAGCTCGTGGTACTCGTCGGTCCGCTCGCGCTGGATCGCGTCGATGACGACGGCCCCCTGCTTGGCGTCCGTCATGCCGATGCGAAGCATCTCGCCGTGGCCGCCCTCCGCGCGCAGCCGGGTCACGAGCCGCGCCGCGGCGCGCGTTGTCTTCGGCGTCGCCGGGACCAGGCAAACGGACTGCTGGAGGTGGTGCGCCCCCAGACTCCGCAGGTTGCGCCAGGCGTAGACGCGGAGTGTCGAGGTCCCGCGGGGCGGGGTGGAGACGGTGATCAGCAGCCAGTCGCGGGCCACGGGACGACCGTGATCCTAGACGTCTTCACTCTGTTACCGTTACTATGTACTACACGTTTCATGCGTAAGACAACGGACGTGTCATCGCGTGCTTCGGGGGGTGACCACAATTCCGAGAAGTCTCGCACTGTTACCGCTGCTACGTAGTGTACGTTTCATTCTGGGCACAACGCACGTCTCACCACGAGCCGATTCCGTGTACCAGCCAGTTGCCTGACCAGTCAGGTGGCCAACTGTCCGGACGGACACTCGGGGGTTGACGCCGCGCTTCGGTCGTGTTAGGAGTGCTGCAGTTGGCTGTACCGGGCCAGCCTAACGACGGTGTAAATCTCATCGAGGGAGGTCTTATGGGCTTTTTGCTCCTCGGGGTCGACAGCTTGATCGCTTGCTTCGCTGTCGGAACCCTCGTTAGCCGGAGGTCGTGGCCGGCTTACGCCACGCTCTTCGGGATCTGCGACGCGGGTGGATTCCTGCTCGGGACGGCGTTCCATTGGAGCATCCCGGACGGCACGGCCAACGTCATTGAGACAGCGGTTCTGGTCGGCTTGGGCGTGTACTGGCTTGGCATCGCCCTGTACGCGCGGCGCCTTGCCGAGACGCGGTGGGTTTGGGCTCTTCCGTTCGTGCTGAGCATCGACAACATCACCTATGGTCTGATCGACCACGCGTGGTCTCACTCGGTGGCGGTCCAGGCGATAGAGCAGTTGATCTCCAGCGCGCTGCTCGCTGGCATCGGCCTTCTCGCCAGCGCTGCGGTCATGCGCGCAATCCCGGGCTCCAGGCAGCGGAGCGCCACGTTCGCGGCCGGGTTCGCTGGGGCCGCCTTGATCGTTGCCGCGCCGGTGTTGCTCGCCGTCGGGTAGACCGAGAGGGAGGAGTCTCTTCTGCCGGGATGCTGGTCAGCGGTCGCCCGGGCGCGAGTTCTCGCACGGGCATCGCTGGCCCGCCGGCGCCAGCGCTACCCGGCGCTCGCGTCCGCACGATCGTCGACCTAGTCCCAGGACGTTACCCAGCACCATGTGTATGGCCCTTGAGCGCTGCTGTCGGACCGGGTGCTATGTACCAAACGTGGCCGCGTGTGCTCGGGTGCGTATCCCGCAACGCGACCAAGTCTTAGCGCCAGTTTTGTGACCTGCGTGCAGGTGTCTAGATCCCGTTGCAGCGCCACAAGTTCGATTTGTGTCTTGTAGCTTGTGATTCTCATGGTTCTCTATCCGATCCGAAATATGCCCTCAATATCTAATACCCGCTCCTGCCACGCCGGTTGCAGGCGCGATGTGTGTTGTGCGTCACCGCGTTTCGCAAGGGCGTAGCCACCCGGCCTAGGCCAAGCCGGAGCTGCTGGCCGAGCGGCCCAACGAGTTGTGGAGCTGGGACATCAGCAAGCTCAAGGGCCGACGCAAGTCGAGCTTAGTTCTACCTGTACGTGATCGTCGACGCGCTCAGCCGCTACGTCGTGGCGCGGACGGGGCAATATCGCGAGCCGGCGGCAATCGCGGGGGAGCTAATCGCCCAGGCTTGCGAGCAGCAGCAGATCACACGCGAGGAGGTGACCCCTTCCACGCCGATTGCGGGATCGCGATGACCTCCAACCCGGTGGCGTTCCTGCGGCCGAGCTCGGGCGTGCTGAACACGCACAGCCGCTCGTACACCTCCTCGGACAACCCCGGCTCCGAGTCGTAGTTCAGTACGCTCAGGTAGCGACCCGAGTTCCCGGGGCGGTTCGACTCGATCGGGCAGGCGCGCGAGCACTGCCGACGGTTCTTTCACTGGTACAAGCACGCGTATCGTCACTCCGCGATTAGGCTGATGACCCCGGCCGTCGGCTGCTACGTCAGGTCAGCGAGCCTGTACGACCGGCGGGCCGAGGTGCTGACGGCCGCCGACGCCGGAACCTCGAGCGGCTCGTGCGCCAACCGCCCACGCCGCCAGAGCTGCCGGCCGCGGTCTGGAGCAAAAAGCCCCAAGACAAGGAGGTCACTCACTGTTTCGAACTTGCGGCGTGTCATCGGACTTGACAAGGTCCGGGGACGGCAGATCTTCGCCAACACGATCAAGTGCGTGATGATGGGAACCTCGTCGAACTTCGGAGACATGTTCAGCGCCGGCGGCGCATCGTATTTTCGGGGCTTCCAGCCGATGCTCCCGAGCCAGATCCTGCTCAACAACCTCCTCTATGACATCGGTGAGGTGACGATTCCGACCGACAACGTCGACGAGGAACAGCTGCAGAAGCCCCCACATTGGGACATCCGGATGATCCGCAGGTTGAGGTCTTCGCGGGGCCGATCAGCCCGATCTTCGACTTCGCCGCCTTCCCCATCATGATCTGGGTCTCCAACGCACACGCGTCCCTGTTTCCGCTCGGGCTGGTTCGTCGAATCGCTGGCCACACGAAGCCTCGTGATCTTCGCGATCCGCACCCGACGAGTCCGGTTGTTCCGCAGCCGGCCGAGCAAGCCACTGACCGTCACTACCCTCGACGTGGTCGCGGTCGGCACGCTGGTGCATTCTCTGCAGCGGCGCACGCGCTCGGGTTCACCGCGCTCCCCGCTGCGTTGTTCGGATGTCTGGTTGCAATGGTCATCACCTACCTCGTGCTGATCGAGCTCAGCAAGCAGTTCTTGTACCGCGCCCTGCCGCAACGCCGTCAGCTTGCCTGACCTCACCCAGAGCGAGCCGTCCATGACCGCGCTCGCGCTGGAGCATCACGGGTCGCCTGCCACGCCCAAAACGCCCCCGGCCTCCCGGCTCAGGCAGTCGCACCCCGTCGCCGGGAAAGCCGCCCGCCAACCCCAGTGCTTGGCACCGGACCGCACTTATGGGCGAAGCCGGAAACGAGGCCGTTAGGAGCACCGCTAATCGTTGTCGATCCGGATCGGCCTCGGGTGGGCGACGTCACAGAGCTGATCCAAGGACTTCGATCAGGGCGCGGCCAAGAGGTTCGTGCTCAACCCCCACGGGCTGATCGAGACCTCCACCGCACCGCCCGCAGTGCCCCGCGGGGATCGTCTCGCCGTGCGCTGGGAGCGCCCCGCTGCGAAATCAGGCTCGGGAGCGACCGCGGGCCGTGCGTGCACTGGCCGGAGGCGGCCCCTGAGCTCCCGACTCAGCGGCCTGGGCCGTCTGTGGCCGAGCCGTCAGAGGCGCCGGGACAGAGACAGCGCGAGGCGGCCGGCGACCGCGATCGCCACACCGACCGCAGCGACGCCGGCCGTGATGCGCAGGGCGCTCGCAGTGAGCGGTTCGACGCCGAGCGTCGCCCCGGCCTGGGTGAGCGACAGCATGAACGCGGCGCCGAGCGCCACGAGTCCCCACACCCCGAACGCGATGTTGCGCCGCAACGGCAGCCCCGGCCGGGCGCGCAGGCTCCACGCGATCGCCACATTCGCGATCAGCCATCCGCCCACGGCGGCCGCGATCGCCATGCTGGCACCCGACCGGGAGTGGACGATGAGGAATGTCGGGAGTACCGCGGCGGTGAGTGCCGCGGCCGTGAGGGCGATCGCGGAAAGCTGCGGGCCGTCGAGGAATCGGCTGGCGGCATCGCGCGGCGGGCGATCCATCGTTTCCGGCGCTGTGGGCTCCGAGACGAACGCGATCGACGCCCCGACATCCATGAACAGCTCGAGTACGACGATGTGCACGGGGTGGAAGGGGGCGGGCAGCCCAAGCGCCAGTGGCACGGCGATAATCAAGACCAGGGCGAGCTTCGCGCCCAGGTAGAAGGCGACGGAGCGCCGGAGTTGGGAGGCCAGCGCGCGACCTCCCTCGACCGCACTGACGATCGTCGGGTACGCGTCGTCGACGAGCACAAGGTCGGACGCCTCGCGGGCAAGGTCGGTTCCGCGCGCGCCCATGGCGATCCCCACGTTGGCCGCGGCGAGGGCCGGTGCGTCGTTGACGCCGTCGCCGGTGACGGCCACCGACTCGCCGCGATCTTGGAGGATTCGAACGAGGCGAAGCTTGTCCTCGGGTGTGGCGCGCGCGATGACCGCCTCCCCGCGTAGCCGCTCAGCGAGCTCGTCGTCGTCGAGGGCGTCGAGCGGCGCGCCGCCGTGCAGTACCTCGGGAGCGTGGAGCCCGGCCTCGCGCGCAGCCGCGGCGACGGTCTCGGGGTGGTCGCCGCTCACGACGATCGTCCGGACGCCGGCGTGGGCGAGCTCGGCCACGGCATCGCCGACACCGGCGCGCAGTGGGTCGCGGAAGGCGGCCAGCCCGACGAACTCGAGCTCGGCCTCCGCGTCGGGCGCGTCGCGGGGGGGAAAGGCGATGCGACGTTCGGCGATCGCGATGATCCGCAGCCCGTCGTCCGCGAGCCGCGCGACCCGCGCGAGCACGGATCTCCGCTCCGTCACGGACATCGTGCACGCGTCGAGGACGGCCTCAGGCGCTCCCTTCACAGCCACCCACGCGCCGCCGGAATCGCGCCAGACCGCGCTCTCCCGCCGGCGCATCGGATCGAACGGGTAGCGGGCGAGGCGCTCACTCGGCGCTGGCCGAGAGGCGGGCTCGGTTAGCGCGCGATCGACGGGGTCCCGCGCGGCCGCCGCCCCGTGGGCGGCCGCCGCCGCAGCGAGCACGCAGTCGCGGTCGCCGTCGATGCGTTCGATCAGCAGCCGATTCTCGGTCAGCGTCCCGGTTTTGTCGGCAAGCAGCACGGTCATCGCGCCCACGGCCTCGGCGGCGCGTAGCCGCCGGAGCAGGACGCCGTGCTTCGCCAGGCGTAGGCCGCCGAGCGCGACGAGCGCCGTCACGAGGATCGCCAGCTCCTCGGGAATCGTGGCGAACGCGAGCGTCAGTCCGTCGAGCAGCATCTCGCGCGGCGACCGGCCCCGCAGGACCCCGACGACGGGCACGAGGAGGCATGCCGCCACCGCAACGATCAGCGCTGCGCGCGCCAGCTCGGCCATCGCGCGCTGAAGGGGGGTGGGCGGCTCCTTGGCCTGCGCGACCAGGTGGCCGAGGCGACCGATCTCGGTCTCGTCGCCCAGCGCGACAATAACGCCCTCGCCGGCGCCCGCTACAACGGCGGTGCCAGCGTGCAGCACTGACGACCGCTCGGCGAGCGGAGCGTCGGCGCCGACCGGGTCGGGTCCCTTCGCGGCCGCCACCGGCTCTCCGGTTAGCCTGGACTCGTCGGTGGCCAGGCCGTCGGCTTCCACGACGCGCGCGTCGGCCGCGACGACGCTGCCGGCCTCGACCAGCAGCACGTCGCCGACGACAAGCGCGCCGACCGGGACCGTCACGGCCACACCGCCGCGCCGGACGAGCGAGTTGGGGGCGCTGAGGTCGTGGAGCGCCCGCAGCGCGCGCTTCGCACGAACCTCGGAGACCGCCTCGACAGCGCCAATGAGCACGATGACCGAGAAGATCACAATCGCGTCGCGAAGTTCGCCGAAGATCGCCGTGAGTACAGCGACGACGATCAGCAGCAGCATGAGCGGCTCCGTCAGCGACTCGACGATCTCGCCCAACATGGCCGTGCTGCCGCGCTCGGTCCGAACCGGCGCCGTGCGGCGCTCGGCGACCTCGCTGGAGGTCAGCCCGCTCGGGCGGCTGCCGGTGCGCTCCCACACGACCGCCTGCGGTTGGGCGTGAATCGGGACCGCCTGCGGTTGTGCGTGGACCGGAACCGCCGACGCCCGGCCGGCGCGTGACGACACGCGCGTTGCGCTCGGCATGAAACCTATGATACGTCAGGAGTAGGAACACCGCGCCACCATCTGGGATCATGGAGTCCCTTGGCCCACGACTGGTTGCTGATCGCCGTCTCCACCCCGCCCGGCGGGAGCTCGACACTCCGCGTTTACGCCTGGCGCAATCTGCGCAGCCTGGGGGCTCACTACCTACAGCAGTCCGTGTGCCTTCTCCCGGCGACGCCGAAGACCACGCGCGCCGCGGCCCGCGTCGTGACCCGGCTGCGCGCGGAGGGCGGCCACGGCGAGATGCTTCGCATCCGCATGACGGACGCCAAGCAGGAGGCCGTCGTCATCGACGCGATCCAGCGCGAGCGGACCGACGAGTACCACGAGCTGGTCGAGAGCACGCGCCAGTTTCACGAGGAGCTCCAGCTCGAGCGCCGCCGCGGCCGGGCCACGTACACCGAATTCGAGGAGTCCGACACCGACCTCGCCCGCTATCAGAAGTGGCTCGCCGCCGTCCAGGCGCGCGACTACTTCGGTGCCCCCGGCGGTCAGGAGGCTGCCGCGGCCGTCGCCTCGTGCGAGGAGGCTCTCGCCCGGTTCCAGAGCGAAGCGCTGTCCGCGGAGCTCGACGAGTCCACGCCTGACAGCCTGCTCGGACTGCGCGTCCTCGAGGGCGGCAACGACTGAGACACCGGACGTTCGCCAGGTCGCTGACACTCGACTGCGGCTTGGCCAAACTGGAAACGCCCGCGCCGACCGAGATTGAGCTCTCCAAGTTGTCCGAGGATGTTCATTAGACGTCTGATGTCTGACGATCCTTCCCGGCGAACCCGGCGGCAGCACGACCGGTTCAGGCGTTTAAGCAGCAGCCGAGTCGCCCAGGCACCCGAACCACCCGCGGCCCACTCCCGACAGCGACGCGGGAGCGGTGCTCCCTGGATGCCGACAGCGGAGCGAAGTCACCCAGAGGTGCGCGCGTGCCAGTCGGCGCGTTTTGCGTCGTAACCGGGCGGAAGGGATCCGTCGAGTTGCTCAACGACCTCGAGCCACCTGAGCGCCGATCGGAAGTCCTCGCTGCTCTCATCGGCGAGCGCGAACGTCAACGCGAGCTCACGTGCCTCACGTTGGCCCGCCTGCGCCCCCCTCGGATCGTCGTTGGAGACGAACGTGTGCTCGAGCGATGCGCCCCGGCCGTTGCGCGTGATCGCGTCGAGATAGGGCCCAAGGTAGCGTCCGGCAATCTTCGTCGGCGGCCACCACAACGGGTCCGCAGCCAGCTCGCCTTGACTGTCAGGCTCGTCCAAGAACGTCGCGCGCAGGTAGGTCGGCGCGACGCCTGTCAGCACCGCCCCGCGCAACACTGGTCGCAGTGCTGACGGTTTCATTCCGGCGCCCAGACGCGCGGCCATCGTTTCGACGGCGGTATCGGCTTGCTGGGTGGCTACGCCGCCCTGTTTGATCGGGAATGCGGTCCCGTCGCCGGCGGCGTACACGTCGTCAAGTCCGATCACTCGCGCATAATCGTCGATCTCGATGAACCCGTCGTCGTCGGCGGGTAGCCCTGTTACGGACGGGCCACGCAACTGGGGAAGGGCCACAACCTGATCGGCTTCGAGGGTGTCGTCCGACGCAAGGCGCACCACACCAGTGAGCACGGCCTTGGCGATCGACCCCGCGTGCAGACGAATCCCGCGATCGGAGAGCACGTCTTGCATCGCGCGGCTGGCCGTGGGGCCGAAGATTGCGAGCGGCTGCTGTTCGGGCGTCACGATCGTGAGCTCGATGCCAGTCAGGTGTCGCTCTGCGATCCAGGCCGCGGTCAACAGCGCCAGCTCGTAGGTCGGCAGCGTCCAGCCCAGCTCTTGCGGCGCCGCGAATGCGATTCGCGAGACCTCGTCAGACTCGAGCTGCCCGAGCACCGCGCGAAGCGACGAGACGTCAGCAGCCCCGGTGAAGTGCAGCGCGCCGGGGAGCCACGCGCAGGGCCGCGCTCCGACCGCGACGATGAGCGCGTCGTAAGGCAGCCTCACTCCCCCGCTGAGGGCGATGTGCTTGGTCCGCGTATGCACCGTTTGCAGCGAGGCGATGTGGAGCTGTGCGCGATACTCGTCCGCGACCGCCGCGAGCTCAAAGCGAGTCGCGTGGTCCATGCCGAACGGCTCCGCCACGGTGAGTGGCTCGTACACGAAGCGGCGATTAGGTGCGATCAGGTCGACGTGCGGGGCGAGTCCAAGCAGCGCGCGGATTCCGAGCAGCGCCTCTATCGCGGCGACGCCGCCGCCGCAGATCGCGACGCGCCACCTGCTTGTGCCCCGCCCACGCGAGTCATGTGTCCAGCCACTCGTCATCGGCCGCTCTCGGAGCCGCTCCGACGATGAGGGGCGAAGTCGCGATCGTTATCGGTGTTCGAAGACAGACGACCCCCGTTCTTAACTGATGCCAGCCGCCGTTTGTGCGGTATCTAACAAGGACTCCGGACTTAACGATTGCACCGCGTTTCCGCATCCTTCCAGCGACGTCCGGATAGTCGCTCGAACGCCGGCTTGGCCGGTGGGCCAATCCGGCCGGTCTATTCTGGCGCGTCTTGGCCAGGGGGCCAATGACACACGGTGTCCGACCTGCGGAGAATGCCCCGCAGACCCGCCGGCCAGACAGACGGCGAGCCGCCCGAACCACATTCCAGTCAACCAACCCGTGTCCGCATCGTAGTCCCACGACATGACTCCACGCCCCTCACGCGTAGTTTTCCCCGTTGTGCCGGCTATGGCGGACGTATTGGACCAAGCGAGCATCCCGCTGAGGCGCTTGGTGAGCCTGGCACGCTCGCGTGGTCGGTCCAACGGCTTGAGCCGGATCGCGACGACCGATCCGCCAGGAGCCCTGACGACGCACGCGCGGCTGCGCGCGTGGGTGCAAGATATCGCCGAACTCACCCGTCCACACACCGTCTACTGGTGCGACGGCTCGGACGAGGAGTACAAATGCTTGTGCGAGCGACTCGTCGATGCCGGCACGCTCGAGCGGCTGTCCGATGCCAGGCGCCCCAATTCGTATCTGGCGCGGTCGGACCCGCGCGACGTGGCGCGGAGTGAGGATCGGACGTTCATCTGTTCGGTGCGTGAGTCTGACGCCGGGCGAACGAACAACTGGCGCGACCCAGTGCACATGCGCGAGCGGCTGGTGACGCTGTTCGCAGGCGCGATGGAGGGGCGCACGATGTACGTGGTGCCGTTCTCGATGGGGCCGGTGGGATCGGACAGGTCATACATCGGCGTGGAGCTGACCGACTCCGCGTATGTCGCCGCATCGATGAAAATCATGACACGCATGGGGGCGCCCGCCCTCGACGCGTTAGGTGATAACGGTTCGTTCGTGCCGTGCGTCCACTCCGTTGGCGTCCCTCTCACAGAAGGCGTTCAGGACGTTCCCTGGCCGTGCAACCCGGAGAATCGTTACATCGCCCACTTCCCCGAAACCCGCGAGATCTGGTCATATGGGTCGGGCTACGGCGGGAACGCGCTGCTCGGCAAGAAGTGCTTCGGACTACGGATCGCCTCCGTGATCGCGCGCGACGAGGGGTGGCTCGCCGAGCATATGCTGATCTTGAAGCTCACATCGCCTGAAAGCGCGGTCAAGTACATCGCCGCCGCATTCCCATCGGCCTGCGGAAAGACGAACCTTGCCATGCTGGTCCCGACTCTTCCGGGCTGGCGGGTGGAGACGATCGGCGATGACATCGCGTGGATGCAGTTCGGCGCCGACGGTCGGCTCTACGCAATCAACCCGGAGGCCGGTTTCTTTGGGGTCGCCCCCGGCACCAACGAGCAGACCAACCCTAACGCGATGGCCTCGATTCAGCGCAACGCACTCTTCACCAACTGCGCCCTCACCAGCGACGGCGACGTCTGGTGGGAAGGGATGACCGAGCGTGCGCCGAGCCCGTTGGTCGACTGGCGTGGCCAAGCGTGGACGCCTGAGTCTGATTCGCCGGCCGCGCATCCCAACGCGCGCTTCACCGTCTCGGTTGCCCAATGTCCCGTGATCGCGTCCGACTGCGACGACCCGGCGGGCGTCCCGATTGATGCGCTCGTTTTCGGCGGGCGCCGCGCGACCGTGGCACCTCTCGTGCGCGAGGCGTTCGATTGGCCCCACGGCGTGTTCCTCGCCGCGACGATCAGCTCCGAGAACACGGCGGCAGCCGAGGGCACCGTCGGCGAGCTGCGGTTCGACCCGTTTGCGATGCGCCCGTTCTGCGGGTACAACATGGCCGACTACTTTGCCCATTGGCTCGAAGTGGGCGGACGGGAGGGAGCAAAGCTACCGAGGATCTTCCACGTCAACTGGTTTCGCAAGGACTCCCAGGGTGAATTCGTCTGGCCGGGCTACGGCGAGAACTCGCGCGTCCTCGCATGGATCTTCCGACGTTGCGACAACGACGCCGGAGCGCGCGCGACACCGATTGGGCTCATCCCAGCGCCCTCGGACCTCAACCTCGGCGGCTTGGAGCTTGCGCCGAGCGCGCTCGAAGCGCTCCTTGAAGTCGACGAGGACGGCGTGCGCGCCGAGCTTAAACAGATAAGCGACTACCTTGCGCAATTCGGCGAACGCCTTCCCGTCGAGCTTCGAGATCAACTGGCTCGGTGTACATACCTAATGACCGGACAGAGAACGCGGACATACACGGCATCGAACCGGACAAACTCTCGTGACGCCGTGTCCTCGGCGACGACGAGCGCGGGGTGAGTAGCCAATGCCTGATTTCAGCAAGGGTGGTCCCTGACATGGAGTGCCTCTAACACTGATGTGGAATCGGGTAGGAGACCACTTGGTATATTCTGAACGCTGCTGCATTCGTGCTGTCGATCTGGCCCGTCGGGAACGCTGCGGCGCTATAAGCCGGCCCTTTAACGGTGGGGGGCATGCACCTCACCGACGCCATTACCGGTGCGACCAGGCAGACGGCCAACAGTCGATGTCTCGGTTCTTTCCGGGGTTCGCCGGCGACAGCGAGTTTCAGATGATGATGCGCGTGAGGTGGATGTGGATGTGAGTCTCACGCACGAGGGGTTACCTGTCCGGGGCGAGCTCCCGACATGGGCCGAATGGACGCGCTCGCCGCGCTACACGGTCGGGATCGAAGAGGAGGTCATGCTGGTCGACGGCTACGACGGCCTGCTGGTGAACTGCGGTGAACAAGTGCTCCGCGGGCTACCTCCCGCACTCGGATCGCACGCAAGCGCCGAAACGCACGAGGCGACAGTCGAACTCGCCAGCGCGCCTCACGGCACGCCCGAGGGCGCCGCCCGTGATGCGGCCGCGCTGCGGCAGGGCCTCGCCCGGGAGCTTGCCGGCCACAACCTACGCGCGGCCAGCGCGGGAACGCACCCGCTCGCGCATTGGACCGGCACGAAGATCTCGCGCGGAGCTCGTTACAGGATCGTGTACGAATCGATGCGGGAGCTCGCCCGCCGCGAGCCGACGTTCGGGCTGCATGTGCACGTCGGCGTTGCTGACCCGGACAACGCAATCGGGCTTCAGAACCGGCTTCGCGCGCATGTGCCGCTGCTGCTCGCGCTATCGGTCAACTCTCCGTTCTGGCAGGGTCGCGACACGGGACTTGCCTCAGCGCGCACGCCGATCTTCCAAGCGTTCCCGCGGGTCGGCGTCCCGCGGGCGTTCAATTCCTATCCCGAGTACGTCGAGGCCGTCGATCAGCTCCTCCGCTGTGACGCGTTCCCCGCCCCGACGTTCCTTTGGTGGGACGTGCGGCTCCAGCCCGGGCTCGGAACGGTGGAGCTCCGGGTCATGGATGCACAGACGACCGTCGCCGACACCCTGGCGCTCGTCGCGCTCGTGCAGACGATCGCCCATCTCGAGCTCGAAGAGGGGTACCAGAGCACCCGTCTCATCCACGCGGATGAAGTCATCCAGGAGAACCGCTTCCTGGCCGCCCGCGACGGCATGAGCGCAAAGTTCATCGATCCGGTTGCCGATCGGCGCGTGCCAGCGCGAGAGTCGCTCGATCACCTCCTCCGGACGGCACGCTCCCATGCCGCGGAACTAGGGTGCGAGGACGCTCTGGAGCACGTGGCGGAGATGGCACGTGAAACCGGCGCGAGCCGCCAACGGCGGATCGCCAAGATTCACGGTATGGGGAGCGTCGCCGGCGCGCTCGCCGACCTGTTCACGGCGCAGCCGGGCATCTGAACCGGGTAGGCGTCTCATGGTCACCGACATCGACCGCTCCAGCCTAATCGTCCCGCGCGAGAGCGCTTCCTCGCCAACGCCCGTACGCCACAGGACGGAGCGAGGCCTTCGCGACCGCGGTGCCCGCTTGCCACGAAGTCATTCCTCGGCCGCGGTTGCGTCGCATCAGCCACCTCGGGTCGAGTCGGCGGCATCCGGATAATGGTGGGATGTCGCCTTTCGAGATCGTAATCTGCGGCGGCGGCGTCGCCGCTGTCGAGTGTGCCTTGCGCGTGCGCCGGCTCGCGCGCGAGCGGGTGCAGCTCACGCTTGTGTCCCCCGATTCGACCCTGGCGTACAGGCCACTCGCGGTGCAGGAGTCGTTCGGCCTGCCGGGCGTCCGGCGTTATCCGCTGGAGCGGATCGCGTCGGACGTGGATGGGCGCTGGATTAGGGACCGGCTCGCTTCTGTGGACACCGCCAGCCGGACTGTTCACACGGAGGGCGGCGCCGAGCTGGCGTACGACGCGCTGCTCCTGGCCATCGGGGGAAGCGAAGAATCGCCCTACCCGCACGCGCACGTGTTCACGGACCGGGCGGGAGGCGAGATCTTCGGTGGCATCGTCCGCGATGTGGAGGCGGGCTCGGTCGACGCCGTGGCATTCGTGCTCCCGCACGAGTGGGTGTGGCCCTTACCGCTCTACGAGCTGGCGCTGATGACCGCACGCCGCGCGCGAGAGATGAACCGCGACCCCGAACTTACCTTCATTACTTCGGAGGGGAGGCCGCTGAAGGCCTTCGGCAGGGCTGCGGGCGACGCGGTCGTCGCCCTGCTCCACGAGGCCGGGATCAGATTGCACGCCGGCGTCGTCGCGCGAGTGCCGGCTCCGGGCGTCGTTGCGCTCGCTGGCGGCGAGGTGCACGCCGACCGGATTGTGACCTTGCCGCGGATCACGGGCCGCGCCGTCAAGGGAATCCCGGCCGGCAGCCGGTGGTTCGTGCCGATCGACGATCGGTGCGTCGTTCCCTCTACTGATGGCCGCGTGTTCGCGGCCGGAGACGCGACCGACTTTCCGGTGAAGCTTGGCGGCATCGGCGCCCAGCAGGCAGACGCGGCGGCGGCCGGTATCGCCTACCTCGCGGGCGTCGGAGATCGCCCGCCCCCGCTGACGCCCGTCGTGCGCGGGGCTCTGTTGACGGGCACCCGCCCGGTGTACGTCGCGTCTCGGGTGATCGATGGCCTCGGCTGGCAGTCGGAGATCTATGAGCAGCCGCCGTGGCCGGCGGAGGAGAAAATCGTCGCCGAAGAGCTCGGCAGCTACCTTCGGCAGGTAAGCCCCTGCTGAGATCGGGGTGGCTTCTCAGATGGACGACACACGAGCGGCGCCCGGGCCGCGTCGCATGTGCCCGCCTCTGCCCATGTATCAGTGGCGAGCTCGACGGCAAGGGCGATATCGGCGCGTATTACGCCCGGGCTTCGAGCCCACTCCTCGGAACGGCGGTCTGGGCCGAGGCGACGCTGCCGGCGGCGCCCCGCAGGAGCGCGCGGACACTACCTGGCGGGGTCGGCCGGGCCCGGCTGTCCTTCGCGGTGTTCGATCGCCTCGGGCTGCCGCGAAGCTGCGGTGGCGCCGCGCGGCACCAGCTCGACGTACACCGTCTGCACTCCGAGCCTGCTCCCGGCGCTTTCATAGAGCCGCCGCCGCAACCCGTAGTGGCGGTCCAGCGCCGCCTCGGCGATCTCGCTCTTGTCGGCGGTGAGGATTCGCGCGACACCATCAGCGAACGGTCCCGTTGGCCGGCCACGTACGGTGCACGGCGCAACCCGAACGCCCGGATTATGCCGCAGGCGCTTGATCTTGCCGGCGTCGGCGAGACTCCGAACGTACGCACGGCCGTCGCGTAGACCGAACCACATTGGGGTCGGGACCGGCTGCCCGGACCGGCGAAACGTCACCACCAACGCGTACTCCTCGCCCTCGAGCGCGTCGAACGTCGCTGCGGTTCCGGGATTGCCGGCCGCTTCGAGCGCTCGTCTGTCGCGGAGACGGTCGAATAGCCGGTCCTGCTTGCGGGTCAGTCGGTGTACGAGGTTGAACTGATTCACAGGCGAACAGCATCTCACGCGCAGCCTCCCCGGATGATCGACATGGCGCATCGACCCGTTTTCGCTTCTGGGACGTATGCTGATCGTCGGCGGGGTGCACCAGCCGAGGGGGCGCGCTGCCTGGGCCGTCGACCTTGTCCACCTCCGAGTAACCCGTTGTCGTCGGCCGCGCTGATACTCGGGGCCTGTGGGAGCGGTTCCGGTAGTTCGCGTGCGCTGAGCTGCTGGTGTTGAAAACGAACGGTCGGCCGGCGGATGAGGGTTCTCCACATTGACATCGGATTGCGCCGATGCATAACGTTGGTTGTCGATGACGGGGACCGCGACGACTCCGCCGGCAGGAGACGGAAGCTGCGCCCGGCGCATCCAACCAGGAACTCCTCAGGCGCTTTGTGACCGAGCGTCAAGATAACGACGGGCGGCACCGAGCATCCGACCCCACAGCGCTTGGCCGATCAGCGAGGAACACGCACTGGCGCAACCATCTGCTCGAGCGGCTTGAGCGGGGCCATTCGCTTGAACAGATCGACCGTGACCTTCGCCGCATTGGGAGTTTGAACGAGGAGGAACGGGCCGCACTGTGGCTGTTGGCGTGGGGGGAGCAACAGCGCCGAGCGCGGGACGCTTCGGGGCTCCGGGCAGATGTGTTCCCTGGCGGCGGAAATTCGAGTAGCTGCGAGGCTCCCCCCGCGCCCGGTCGTGAGGTGGTCGTGTCGACGCTCGAGCTGGCGCGCGCGGAGATGTCGATGGACGTCGCGGTGCTGGGTGAGATACGGGATGGCCGCGAGGTGGTTCAACTCGTGGCAGGCGAGGCCGAGTCCTTTGGCCTGGCGGTCGGCGCGTCAGTCCCGGTGGAGGAGACGTTCTGCCGGCGTTTGTTGGAGGGCCGGCTCGGCAACGTGGTCCGGGACGTGATCAGCGACGAGCGCGTTCGCGACCTCGAGGTCGCTCGTGCCGCCGGCATTGGGGCGTACATCGGCGTTCCGCTGACCGCGCTTGACGCGCGGTTGTACATCCTGTGCTGCCTGGCTCACGAGCGGCGACCGGCGCTGGGAGAGCAAGACGTGCTGTTCCTCCGCGGGCTTGGCGAGACGGTTATCCGCGAGTTGGACTTGGCGCCTGCCGGATAAGCACAGGCCACGGCCACCGCAACAGAGTGCGATTCAGTGATCTTGGGGACCGGGGCGTGCCGTGGCTCGCGGGCCACCCTCCGCCGCCAACACCGGCCCCCGGGGCGAACCTGGTCCCGAACCGGCTCGCGCGACTGCTCGGCGTCCGGCGGTGGGATGCCCCCGCGCCGGGATCAGGCAGCGGTGGCTTCCGCGGGCCGGCGCCATCGCCACGCCGTCATCCGATCGGCCCGAGGAGGACCGCGACCCTCTAAACATCGACGCGGGGACGAGAATCAACGCGCACAGGAGCCAGACCATCGACACGAACAGAAGCGTGATGGCCACATGCTCTGGGCGTGGTTCGACCGCAGGCAGGTCTCCCGCTCCGCGTCGGAGAGAAGTGCTCGTTCCGTTCGATCCGCTGCTCCTCGTGATCGTCTTCGGGAACGCGTCGCCGACGAGTTCGGGGGTACCGAAGTCCCGCTCCGAGCTTCACGGCTGAGGTAGTCTCCGGCCGAACCAAGCGAGCATACGTGCGTTCGGGGGTTCGTCATGCCCTATACCGTGGACTTCAATACCGTTTCGACCGTCGGACTGGAGTCGTCGCCGGTCGCGGCCGCGCTCGCTGGTCTGCGGGCGAACGAAGCCCGCTACTTCAAGAACAAGTACGACCACGTCTTCACTGTGGAGCCCGCGAACGACGCCAAGACGACCATCGACTGGGTGCACCGGATCCTCAACGAAGAACGTGACATCGTCATCTCGTCTCGCCCTCTCGAGGCTACGGCCTTCCAGGTCGAGAACATCCGAATGGCCTACGTCTTCTACGAGAGCGGTCTGTCGATCAATGTGATGTACACCATCGACGACCCCAAGAAGCGGGCGGTCGGGTTCAAGCTCTCAGACGGGATGGAAGTCCCCGCGGAGCTCGCCTCGCGTTTCAAGTTCGCGAGGCAGAAGTCGAGGCTGGCCGGAACCATTCGCGGTTCCTACTTCGCGTTTAAGAACGAGTACTGACCCCCGGATTGGCCTGCCAGATCAGTCATCTCTTTGTTGCCGTTGCCAGCGGCCGCGAACGGGAACGCCGCAGGCGATCGGTTCACCGACGCGTGCGACCGCCGGCGTGTTCCCTTCGCGGTAGAACGCGGGTCGCCTCGGCAGGGTGCGTGAGCGACGCCTACGCTGGCGCGCCCGCCGCGTTCGCGGGCCGATCGCGCAGCGTCGCGACGACGTCGGCGTAGAGCCGCGCCTTCATTGTGCCGAGGGTGCTCGCGTCCTTGGTGGCGAGGATCCGAGCACGCTCGAGCGCTTGCGGGAGCACGTTGGCTTCTGGCACGGCCTCGTCGACGATTCCGGCAGCCGCCGCGTCGGTCCCGCCGTAGCGTCGACCGGTCAGCATCGCCTCGTGCGCCACCCGCCGCGGGAGCCGGGCGGCGATCAGCCCGCTCAGGCCGGGCGTGAACGGAACCGGGAGGTCGATCTCAGGCAGGCAGAAGAAGCCGCGGTCCTCGCGCATGATCTGAACGTCGTGCGCGAGCGCGAGCATCGCGCCGCCGGCGAAGGCGTGCCCCTGGATCGCGGCCACGGTCGGGAAGTCCGCGACGAGCATGCGAGCCATCAGCTCGTGCATGCGGGCGAGGTGATCCTCGATCTCCGCCGGGTTGGCGGCCATCCAGTCGAGGTCCAGACCCAGCGACCAGAACCTGCCGATCGCCGTCGTCACGAGCGCGCGCGGCCCCGGCGCGTTTGCGATCTCCCCGAGCAGGTCGAGGACGGTCTTCAGCCAGTCGCCGTCAAAGCGGTTCTCGGCGTCCCCCAGGTGCAGGACATGGACGTCGCCCAAGACTTCCAGTGAAGGTGTCATTTCTAGAGGATACACTCTAGAATGATTCCTCGCCAAACGTTCAGCTCCGATGCGATCCTCGACGCCGCGCGCGACGTCGTCGTGCGCGACGGCGCTCGTGCGCTGACGATCGACGCGGTCACCCGCGCGACCGCCGTTCCGGTCGGCTCGATCTACCACCGCTTCCGCTCCGTCGACGAGCTTCTCGCGCGCCTGTGGCTCCGCGCGGCACGGCGCTCCCAAGATGCGGGCCTCGACGCCGCTGCAGCCCTCGGAGATCGTGCCTGGGACGACCCGGGCGAGGCCGCCGTAAGCGTGGCGCTCGCGCTCTACGACTTCTGTGTCCGCGAGCGCTCCGACGCGATCCTGCTCGCGTCATTCCGGCCAGCCGACCTGCTGCGTCTCCAGCTCCCCGCAGAGCTCGCAACCGATCTGACCACGATCAACGAGCCGATCAAGCCACTCATCGACCGCATCGCGCGCGCCTGCTTCGGGCGTGCCAACGCCCGCACCCGCGACCTCGTCCACCTCGTCCTCGCCGACCTCCCCTACGGCTTCGGCCGGCGCCACCTGGAGGCGGGCCTCACCCCGCCGCCTTCCCACCGCGCGGCACTTGGGCCGGCGGTGCGAGCGGTGCTGTCATCCGCGGGTTCGGCACGCGACTGAAGACGCATCCTGGCAGCGCACCGCACGCCGTGTGTCGACGCGCTGCCGGTAGCGCGCTGCGGCTCGACCCAGTCAGGAGGGGGAAGGGACCCAGACTGCGTCGGACACGATGGTGTCCGGCCCGTGATCGGAAACCGCAGCAGGGTCGATTGGCGTTATCGAGCGCTCGCTCGTAAGCGCCCGCGCGCTCTGATTTGCGGCGGCCGCACTGTCGTGGGTTCAGGTTGGTTTGCACGCGGTTGCGGCTTTTTGCGTATTGCCTGCCGGTCGGCGCCGTGATTAGGGTCCCGATGGGGTGGCGCCGCCTCGATTTGTCCGGAGGTCGATTGTTCTTTTGGTGCGCAAGCGGAGGTCGAGCCGATGGCCTTGTTCTCGCTCGTGCCGCCCAGCGTCGATGCGCCTGGCGGGCGGACGATCACGCTGTGCCCGACCGGCCCGGGGAACATTCAAATTTCTACGTAAAGCTGTCATATTCACGGGAAGGGTGGTCATGAAACTTGAAGCCGGGAAGGTCGCCGTCGTCACCGGAGCCGCGAGCGGAATCGGGCTCGGGCTAGCCGAGCGGTTCGCACGCGACGGCCTCGACGTTGTTCTGGCGGACGTAGAAGAAGAGGCTCTGGCGAGCGCCGCGGCCAGGATCGGGGCGCTGGGCGTCGAGACGCTGGCCGTAGCGACGGACGTCAGCGACAGTCGGGCGGTTGTGGCGTTGGCGGATGCCGCCGTCGCGCGGTTCGGGTCGGTCCATGTTGTGTGCAACAACGCCGGCGTATCGAGCGGCGCTGACCCGTGGTTCGGTCCGCTCTCGGCGTGGGACTGGGTTCTGGGCGTCAACCTCTGGGGTGTGATCCACGGCGTCCGGGCGTTTCTGCCGATCCTCATCAACCAAGGTGAGGGCCACATCGTCAATACCGCGAGTATCGCGGGCCTGAACCCGGGATCCGGCCCGATGTACGCCGCGAGCAAACACGCCGTGGTCGCACTGAGCGAGGAGCTCTACAAGACGACGAAGATCGTCGGTCTTCCCGTCGGGGTCAGCGTGCTATGTCCGGGCTGGGTCCGCACGGCGATCATGGACGCCGATCGAAACTGGCCGGCGCGTCTAGGCGAGAGCCCCTCGTCCGCGGTGGCGGCCGACGTCATGCGACCCCATTTCGAGCGGGCAATCGACGCGGGAACGGACCCTGCCACCATTGCGGATGTTGTTGCCGAGGCGATTGTGTCCGGCCGGTTCTGGATACTTCCCCACCCTGTATGGGTCGAGCGTGCAGCGCGGCGTTGGCACCGGATCGCCGAAGGCTTCGATCCTGACCCGGCGGACCAGGTGCCTGGATTCCCTCCGTTCACCCAGATCGCGAGCGAGATCCAGGCCGCGCTGGCCGCGCCCACCGGTTAGTCCACACCATCACGTGTCAGGTCTCGCATCGGCGGGCCGCGACCTCGGATCGGTCAATGGACGCCACGCCGGCGTGACCATACTCGCGCGGCGCTTGACGCTTTCGGTTCGCCCGCCGATGCGGGAGCCGCGGGCGTCCGGGTCGCGTGCGCGGTCAACGCGAGCTCCGCCGGGCGTCTGACTGAAGCCAACCGGGCAGCCGTCGGCGATGAGTCTCGGCGCTTGGAAGGCGGTCCTAGCCTGGATGCACCCAGACGCCATCGAGAGGAGCGCCCGTGTCCTCAGAACGACAGACGATCCCCGACTACACGAGGATCAACCTAGACGATGCCGAGGATGTGGCCGTGCGGAACGGGTTCGGCGACTGGTGGTGGCGCGCGTGGCTCGCGAACCTCTGGATGCGCTGCAGACAGGGCTGACGCATTTCCGACTTCGCGCCGGCAAGCGCTCGCCGTCTTCCCACCGCCACAGCCAAGGACGAGATCATCGACGTTCACCCTCGCGACGGTGTCGGCGTCTCGCCTCACGTCAGCCGGGCGTTCGAGGGCATCGCGTGTCGGCTCGTCCGGCACGATCCTCGAACAGCTCGCGGCGCGGGCTGCGGTAAACCGCGCGTCAAACAACGGTCATGAGCTCCGCCCGGGATCGCTGCGATCATCCGGGCGCTCGTGGACGCACGAGAGTTGGCGGGACGGGCATCCTTGAGGATGCCTGAATCGGGATCTGATGAACTGGTTGTGCATGAGAAAAACCGAAATGGAGTTCTTTGATACGGAGACCGTTCCGTGGACTCCCGTGTCGCTGCGTCCTGGAGTCTCAGAGCGGATCCTTGCGCGAGATCCGACGCGTGGGCTGCTCACTCGAATGGTCCGCTGGGACCCTGGTCTTGACACCTCCAGCGCCGGCCCGGTCGCACACGACTACTTCGAAGAGGTGCTGATTCTGTCCGGCTCGGTGCACGATCTTGGACTCCAGCAGACGTTCAGCGCGGGCTTCTATGCCTGCCGACCGCCTGGCATGGTTCACGGTCCGTGGACCACCTCTGACGGATGCGTCATGCTCGAGATCCAGTATGCGGGTGATCAGGCTTGAGTCGGGACAACTCAAGACCCCCAGGTTTCGTGAAGGAAGCAAGCCGCGATGCCGCCGCGTCGCTCGGCCGGCTTGCCGAGAGACGGGTAGCCGCGAGACCTACTCGTTCTCGATCGAGCGAGAGCAGTGGAGGACCCGGCTGGCGGCGCTCGCTACGTCCTTCCCGCCGGAGCGCTTCGTCGTGACGCTGGATCGCGCGCCCGGCCGGGTGTACATCCGTGGGAGTAGCCGCCCGGCAAAGACACTCCCGGCGGCCGATTGAGCGGTTGGGCGGACGGGTCCACAATCGATCCATGCTCCGATCTCTCGCCTCCAAGCTAAGTTCTCGTCCGCGACGCACGCTGTCGTTCGTGCTCGTGTTCGTCGTCGTCGCCGCCGCGATCGGCGGTCCACTCGCCGGGTCACTGAAGAGTTCGGGAGGCTTCGCGCCGCCCAACTCGGACTCTCAGGTCGCGAACAGGATGCTCGAGGCGGCGGGTGGCGCAAACCCGACCGCGGGGATCGTCCTGCTCGTCAAGACGCCCCGCGGCGCGAGCGCCTCCGGTCCGCGGATCGCTGCGATCGTCCGCCGGCTGGCCGGCGTCCCCGGTGTGCTTCACGCCGCGGGGCCGGCGGCGGTCTCGCGCGATGGCCGCGAGGCGCTGGTCACCGGGACCGTGCGCGCGAGCGCTGACAATCAGACGGTCGCCAAGGCGGCAGTCGCGGCCTTCGCGCCGGACCGTGGCGTGACCGTCGGCGGCTCGGCGGTCGCGAACGAGCAGGTCAGTTCGACGGTGATCAAGGACCTGGGGTTGGCGGAGCTGCTGGCGTTCCCGCTCCTGATCGCGCTCTCGATCCTGT
>Ga0335079_10001479_pt1 | contig 26746 bp, 20 predicted proteins | sample Lox_Sample_33_FD_206719 | JGI IMG/M metagenome (GOLD analysis project Ga0335079, IMG submission 206719) | Soil microbial communities from Loxahatchee National Wildlife Refuge, Florida, United States - Lox_Sample_3.3 | ecosystem: Environmental > Terrestrial > Soil > Wetlands | place: USA...
CGCGGATTACTTCCAGAACTCAGTTAAGGCGACCGATGCGCATCGCCGATTCTGTCTGGAGTTGGCCAAGCAGTTTCCCGACTACAGCGATGATCTGTGGGGTATCACAGCTTCAGATTCCGAGAAAGGCTACGTCATCTGGGGCGGACCGCCGTCGCTTGGTCCGATAGATGGCACGGTGGTTCCGAGCGCATCCGCGGGATCACTGCCGTTCCTTCCAGACGCAGTCATGCGCGTGCTCAGGAATATTAAGACCCACTATGGGAAGGCCTGGAGTAAGTATGGCTTTGTGAACGCCTTCAATCCTCTCCGAAACTGGTATGACAGCGACGTGATCGGGATTGACGTGGGTATTACGATGCTCATGGCGGAGAACGCCCGTACCGGTTTCGTCTGGGACAACTTCATGAAGAACCTGGAGGCGCAGCGCGGTATGCAACGCGCTGGTTTCAGCAAGTACTAGATATTCAGTTGCCTGATCGTGGCGCATCCTTCAATTCAACAACCGCCAGGCCGTGTTCGGGCAGTGTCAGCGTGATGGCGCCACGCCGTATGGTTTGGACTTCAGCTGGCGGGAGCGTTGCAGCTTTGCGCAATTCGGCGATCTGCGAAGGAGTGGGATAACGTGGCGATCCTATGCGTTCGTATGTTTGGTGGAAATCCCCGTGAGTAGCGTCCACTCGTGAGATAAAGGCCTGGGTTGCGCGGGTGCCTTGGAGCCTGAGAGTGACGACCCGAGGGGCGCTTGCTTCGCCAGGGGGAACGTAGTTCCACACCGCTAACACCAGCGTGCCGTCCTTCCTCTTCGTAAGGAGGGCAAAGTCAGAATCCAGATCTATTCGTTCTTCCCCCAGGAGGTGGAGCAACTTGAACGCATTGAAGGCGGGCTTAGGGATCCCATCCGCGGCGATCAGTCCATAGCCGCCGTAGAAAGGAGTCTTTACGACCCCTTGCTCCTCAAAGACGTCCGAGAATGTCCAGTAGGACATCATATCGACCGAACCGTCGCACTGGCGGACCGTGTTGGCCAGCCAAGGCCCCATATAAATGGAATCGGTGACGTCAGGTTCGGTCATGTAGCTCGCGTTAAACTCACTCCAGATCAGCGGTAATTGCGGCATGCCTGATGCTGTGATTTCATCATGGACCTTGCGCACGGCGTGGCAGACCATTTGCTCGCGCGGAATTTCGCCGGATGTACCGAATACATTCTGCGCAGTGTCATTGGCATAGACATGAGTTGAGATGAAGTCTAACGGGATTTCCTCTTCGATGCAGTGCTGGATGAAAGTGGTTACCCAGGCTGCTTGCGCCGTCGCGGGCCCGCCTACACGCAGCCGGGGACTTTTCGCTTTGATCGTACGGGCGGTGTGATCATAGAGTTCGAAATAGGTGGACTGTTTTGGTTCGCCAGCCCAAAAGTCCAGGTTCGGCTCGTTCCAGACCTCGAAGTACCAGTGCGAAACCTCTTCCAGACCATAGCGGTCAATCAGATGTTGAACAAATGCCGACACCAACCCATCCCATTCGTTCCAGTCCTTGGGCGGAGAGATGTTGGGCTTGTACCAGAAGCTGTGCAGAATGTGCCGGGCCGCCAGCTTGTCGGGCATGAAACTTATCTCGACAAACGGGCGTACTCCGCTGGCCAACAGACCGTCGTAGATCTGGTCAACATAGGAAAAGTTGTAAACGGGATGGCCTGCGGCATCTTCATCGTAACTTCCAACCTCGTCGTTGAAAATGCCGTGAAACCGAACGTAATGGACGTCCGTGATGGCTTTCAGTGTGCGCAAATCCTGACGATAGCTCTCGCGCAAACTCAGGATTGCACGTCCCGAGCCGAATATCTGCTCCCAAAAATGTGGGAATGGTCGCACCGGCGCTCTGGCGTCAATGACGATAACCTCGGGCCCGGGTATAGGCTGTGCGCTCATCTTGGCCAACTGGACCAGCCATGTCATCAGAAGCGCCAGGCCGAAGATGGCACGCCACCGCAGGGAATGGCCTTGTCCAGCCGCTCTACCGATTCCATAGTGCATCGCCGGTTCACCGACTATCAAGCGGCCCGGCTCCGATTGGTGCTTCGTACCGGGCGGAAGTGAGTGGCGGGTTTTTCCTGCAACAGGAGTTCAGTAGCTTGCACTCGCGGATGACTGTGGAACCAGCGCTGTGCGATGTCATCGTGAAGGAAGTTCGCGATAGCCAGCAGACTCATGCCCTGATGGTGTGCCATCCAACAAGGCACAATTTCGGATTGTCGAAACCAGGAGCGCCGGCGGGAGCGGTGAAAATCTACCGCCTCATAGAACCCGTAGGTTCCGGTCCACCCACGGCTTATCATCTCGCGCAAGTTCCGCAATGCAGCCACAGAATCAACCGGCAGAGCCAGAAAAGACGAATACGGCGAGATTACTGGAGCGTCCTCATCCTGCTTGTGCGCGGCTAATTGTGGTACGCCAAAAGCGTAATACTGGTAGTTGCCGCTCTCATCCATCATGAAGTACGCCGATTCGGAAATGCCCCATGGGATATGCTTGTCGCTTACGTAGGCACGCTGAGACCGGACCGCGGCGATTAGCGAACGCTCCAGAAGTGTATTGGGATAGATCCGCATCCAGAGAGCGGGCATGAGGTATTCGAACATCGTGCCGGTCCACGACAGCAGCACAGCCCGGCCCTCGTGGAGAGTATGAGGCCGCCCAAGCATGAACCAGGTCTCCTGGTGCACGTCATCCTTCGCGATCGCCACAAACGCGGCGATGCGCGATTCCGTCGCCAGCAGGTCGTAACACGCAGGATGAAGCTCGTTGGTTCCGACGTCGTAGCCGACCGACAGCAGCCTCCTGTGCTGGTTCAAAAGAAAGCTGAAGTCCATTTCCTTGACGAATAGGCGCGCCTGCTCACTGAGCTTCTTCAGATCTTCTATCAGGGCCACCACTCGGATCCGTGTCTCTTCAAGCAGCGAGAGGAGCCGGGTGCATCGCTCAATTTCCAGTCCGGAATCCTGGGCGGCACGAAGCCGCGATGCTAGCATGTCGATAAAGCTGGGCAGTCGTTGGAGCGCCGGTGGAGGCGATTGAAGAAGTTGCCCCATGCCCGGCAAGCTCTTGAGTTCGGCAAATTCGGGGAGTAGCCAGGGCAAGTAGTCGTGCACGGTTTGCCTGATGGAGTGTATGCGTTCCTGTACCTGAATTCCGAACCATTGCGTGTCGCGGGCGTGCTTGGATTTGGAGGCCCGTTCACCTATTGAGGCGAGTGAGGCGTCATCCAGGCCCTGGACGTAGGACAGCCAGTGATAGCCCCGAAGCCCTTCTTTGAAGGCGCGAAACTGCCGCCGTCGCAGGGCCCGCCGGCTTGCGAGGGCGTAAAGATGATCAAGGAGGCCACTGGCTAATTCGGGCGGCAGGAGAGGCTCATTCAGTAGTGCCAGACACCCCTGCTGAAGCGTCCAGAGAGAGGCGGCCAGATTGCCGCTGTCAACCGTCGAAACCATCACTGGCGGAAGAGGCGCCAGGGTGTGCGTGTCAAACCAATTGAACAAATGTCCCCGGTAACGCGGCAAGCGAGACAATGTTACGAATATTCGGAGGTTGCGTTGAGCGAACTCCGGCACTGTCAGATAACCGAACTCGCAGGCGACCTGGGAAGCATTGAAGAGAAACCCGAGGTTCGTGGGAGACACGCGCGCGGCTACACTTGGCGGCTGTTGTTGTACGTTATCGGGTACCAGCCAATTGTGTTCTTCGGTGCCAAACTCCGCAAAATAACGCCAGATTCGAAGAGCAGTCACGCGAAGAAGCCACCGATCCCTCTCGTTGACTTGCTTGTGTGGAGCGCGAGGAGGCTGGTTCAACCAGTGCGATACCGGTCTACTGCATGCCCAGAGCAGAAGGATTGGCAGGGCGGGGACGAGAGCTGCACGATGCAGAAACCATACCGTGGCGAACAGCGCCAGGGCAAGCAAAGGTGTCCAATCGAGATACCGGTCGAGAGCTGTGGGTTTGCGGGCCGAGAGCTCAGCCTGAGCTGCCGTTTCCCATTGCAAGAGCCGGCGGCGGGTTATTAGCCGGCGAACCATTGTCCGCACCACCGCGTCAATGGACAACAACGCCTGATGTGCCAGGAAGGTCAGCGTCAAAATATCGGCAATCGCCGCATCCACAAATGTGTCGAAAGCATCCTGGGCGATGCTCGCCCGACCAAGCACGGCGGCACGAACGAGATCGAAAAGAAGTTGAACACCTGCCGGTAAGAACAGGATGCTCAACGCGGCGAGAGTCCAGAACGCAGGATCTCCGGGCAGAAGTGTCCAGCCCAGTGCGAAGAGCAGGAAGATAGCAGGTTCGACCAGACTGCGGCGCAGGTTGTCGAAAATCTTCCACTGGGACACCACTGAGATGGGATTGGGCACCGACTGAGCCAGTTCGTTGAGAACATATGGCCGCAGCCAGCCGGTAATCTGCCAGTCGCCTCTTAACCACCGGTGCTTTCGCCGTGCGTAGGCACTGTAATGCGAAGGATAGTCCTCTATGATCTCAACGTCGCTGACCAGACCTGCTCGAGCGTATGCGCCTTCGATCAGGTCGTGGCTAAGCAGAGCGTTGCGAGGAAAGCGGCGATCAAGAACGCGGTGAAGGGTGGCTACTTCGTAAATGCCCTTTCCTACAAAAATGCCTTCCCCATACAAGTCCTGGTATATGTCCGAAACTGCACGCGTGTAGATGTCGAATCCCGTTTGGCCGGAATAGATGCTGGCCAACCGGGAGCGCGCCGTACTCTGCACGCTGACCCCGACTCGCGGTTGCAGAATGCCATATCCCGCAATGACGATGCCCCGTTCGGGATCGAGAATGGCCTGATTGAGAACGTGCGCCAGAGCCCCCACCATGCGGTGCGCAGTGCCGCGAGGTAGCTCCGTGTCCGAATCGAGGGTAATTACAAAACGAACGCTTGAAAGCAACGACAGATCGCCGACTTTGACACTGAATCTATCGTCCTGGCCACACAACAGGCAGTTGAGGTCCATCAACTTCCCGCGCTTGCGCTCCCAACCCATCCACAGTCTCTCGCGCGGGTTGTAGATGCGGGGACGATGGAGTAGCAGGAATTTGCCGGACTGTTGCCCTGCATACTTCTCATTAAGTTTGCGTATCAGTTCCGCGCACAGGTTTATCAGTTCGGACTCTTCTTGTGGTTGCTCCGGCGAATCAGCCAGGTCCGTAAGCAGGGCGAAGTGCAGATTCGCATCGTGATTACCCAGGTAGCGCACCTCCAGGTCCTCCACCAGTTTGTGAACCTGCTTTGCGCTGAGAAGTACTGCGGGAACGCACACCAGGGTAACGCAGTTTTCAGGAAGGCCCTCTGAGAGATCCAGTTTTGGCAGGATTTCAGCGGGCAGCAGCGTGGTCACGACATGGTTAACAATCTGGACGGCACTCTGGGATGACGGCAGGAGCAAGGCCAGGGTAATAAAGAGGATCGCTGCCAGCGAACTGAGGGGGCCCGCCGAAAGAACCACCATGGACATGATGGCGAACGTGAATATTGCGATAGCGGATAGATAGAATCTGTCCGGATAAGCTCGCAGCAGGCCGTGTAACCGCTGGGCCACCGGAGGATGAAAGCCGACCTTCTGTTCCAGCAGGGCTGTGCCTTCCGCCACCAGATATGTGCCAACGTGTGACCGGCGGAGAACCATCCGAGGATCGTTGTCCGGTATGTTGCTGGCTTCGCGCGCGAGAACTAGGACCTTCTGGGCAACCTCTATTTCACTGCAGTCAGAGTGGTCTGCAATGTTCGCTAGCTTTCGGCGATACAGGTCTCGGCTGTCGTAGTCCATGTGGGGATAAACGCCCGCGGGATCTTCGCGCAAAACGTGATCGAACAGAATCAGCGGTTCGATTACGGTTTTCCAGGAGGTTTGGCTGATGTCACGAAGACTGCGGACCAATGCCCCCACGCCGCAGCAGGCGCTGCCATTCTCGAACAGACGAGGGCTGCGCAAAGCAATCTGTTCCAGGAGAATTAGTTTCATGACGGAGGCAAGTTCCCAGAGCTCCGCCATATTGAGCGCCGTCACGTCTTGGAAACCCTGGACGTAGCGCGTGAAGGCCGCTTCCTCAAATTCGTAGCTGACGGCAACCAGAAAATCGCCTGCTAGGGCAGCAATTCTGGGAATCAATCCGCCATTGCCAGAGCGAACGTGGGGAATGTTTTGCGGTGTCTTGAATGTTTCCCGCAGATCCTCGAGATCGCTTTCCAGCAGGCGGAGATTGTCACGCAACCAGTGCACATCGTCGGTCACCACTCCTGGAATTCGTCCCTCCAGTTTCATGAACAACGGCTGAAGAGACCGAAGCGTCGTCCGGAACCGGCCACGGAATGGGTGCTCCTCGCAATAGCCGGGCAGCCAGGCCAGGCTTCGTGCAAGTTCCGATGCGCGAGCGTGAAGCGCATCAGGCTCTGGCGTTACCTTCATTCGAGAGGTATGCAAACTATCGCTTTCTGCTCGTGCCATAACGTCGATTTCAGGGTGTGCAGCCATGAGGTCAACGATCTAACGGTAGCTGGAGGCTTGCAGCTCGAACATCTCGGCATAGAGGCCACCAAGGCTAGCCAACTCACTGTGGTTTCCTTCTTCGACTACCTGGCCTCTGTCGAGTACCATGATGCGATCAGCCATGCGCACGGTAGAGAATCGGTGTGAGATGAAGAGGGCCGTCTTGCCCTCTGTCAGTTCAGAAAAACGGCGAAAAACCTCGAATTCGCTACGGGCATCCAGTGCGGCGGTCGGCTCGTCGAGAATCAAGAATTGAGCGTCGCGCAGATAAGCACGTGCCAGAGCAACCTTCTGCCATTCGCCGCCTGAGAGGTCTACTCCGTACTCGAAGCGCCGGCCGAGCATCTGCTCATAGTGTCCCGGCAACCGTCCGACTACGTCATCTGCCATACTCTTACGCGCTGCAGCCTGCAGTAGGTCGAGGTTCCCGACTTCTTCGACACGGCCGATCGCGATGTTTTCGCGGGCAGTCATTTCATAACGCATGAAATCCTGAAATATGACGCCGATCTCGTGGTGGAGATCTTCGATGTCGTACTCGCGGAGATCGATGCCGTCGAGAAGGATTTCTCCGTCGGAAGGATCGTACAGCCGGGTCATCAGCTTTACGATGGTGGTCTTGCCTTGCCCGTTTTCTCCGATTAGCGCAACCCGTTCTCCCGGACGCAAGCGGAAATTCATGCCGTCCAAAATCAAGCGCGAGTTTCCGGGATAGCAGAACTTGACATTGCGAAACTCGAAGCCCAGAACGACCGGCCTTGGGGCGGGCAGGGCATTAGGCTTGGAACGGATGGTGGGCTTCATCTCAAAGAAGGCGAGCAGATCGGTTAGGAACAGCGCCTGGTCGGCGATGCCCGCCAGAGTTGAGAAGATCTGCTCAATATTGCTGCTTGCCTGCTGAATGGCTCCCGCCAAGAAGGTCAAGGTACCGATGCTGATGGCGCCCTTTACCGTCTGCACGATAACGAGGACGTATGCCGAGTAGTAACCCAGGGTCCCCAGCACGGACAGCAAAGAGCCGACAACCAGTTTTTTCCGCGAGAGCGCCACGTTTTCGTCGTATATCTGGTCCGAAAGCCGCTCAAAACGCTCGCAGAGGAAGTCCCGAAGCCCGAAAAGCTTGAGCTCTTTTGCCGCTTCTTTGCTCCCACCGAGCACGCGCAGGTAATCCAGTTGGCGGCGCGTTGGGGTCTGGCGGAAGTTCTTGGCGTACCCCAGAAAAGCGAAATGGCTCTCACCCAGAAATGCAGGAAGTACCCCAGCAATCAGGAACAGCATGAGCCAGGGAGAGAACAGCACGATCGAGACCGAGAGTGTGACGGCGGTGACGAATTGCTGTACGAGCCGCCCGATGGCCTGAACCATCACCAGGCGGTCCGTCGCTTGTACCCGAGCGCGCTCCAGCCGGTCGTAAAAGACTGGGTCTTCGTAAGTGATGAGATCAAGGCTCGCGGCATGACGCATGACCGCAATGCTGATGTGGCGCGTGTACTTGTCCGCGAGTAGTGCGTCCGAATAGTCGATCGCGCGGCCCACGAAGCTGCTCAGAATAGCCAGTCCGAACTCCGATGCCACCAGCCACCAGAACTGACGTGGCACCGGCTGATGAGTCGAGACTGCTCGCACCGTGCCGTCAATGATCAGCTTCGTGATCCACAAAAGCAGAACCGGCAGGAGGGATGCGAGTAACCGGAAAAGCAGGCCAAAGATAACGACACGTGGGCCCGAATCCCAGACCATCCTGAGGACCGCCGGCACGTTGCAAAGCGCTGAGAACCGCTCCCGCCATCCGGTCCAGAAACTTCGCTTTTCTGACATCCTGGAGCGCCCCTGTTCGATGGTACTAATCAATTGCCAGGTAGACGACGTGGCGGCAGGCCGAAGCCATTACAGAGCTTTAAAACAAACGCGTGTCGTGCCTAATAAAGATGCCGAAAGTGAAGGCAAGGTTTGTCGCAACACTAGATGCACGAATGCCAATTCCAAACCACACGCCGCGAATCGGCACTGCGCGTCAGCGTGAGCTGCGAACCGCTAATTCCTGCTCTTCTGAGCTCATTTCTTTCCAGACAATTCTCATGGTGCCGGTCACTTGAGCATTGCGCGGTTGCTGGCGCTCGGCGCGGGCCAACCAGCGGTAGGCTGTCGGCAAATCAACCGCCACGCAATGACCGGTTGCGAACATCGTTCCCAGGATGCTCTGCGCGGCCGGGTTATCGCGCTCCGCGGCGGTAAAGAGGCTGCTCCTTGCGCGCTCGCAATTCTTTGGGACCCCGTTTCCATAAAGGTAATCCTCGCCTTCGGAAACCAGCTTGTCGTCCGGCGGGGGTGAAGCAGAGCGCTGTGTTGTGTTCCTCGCTGCAGTCGCCGTATCGGCTGGACGAGTGGAAGGCGGATCCGCAACGGGCGTCGCCGCCGCTGCGACCGCGGGAGAGGCTGTTGGCGCAGCTGGGGACGCAGCGGACGATGATGAAGGCGTCGCTTCCGGGCCGTTTGCATCCGCGGCGGGCGTCTGCTGTATCGGTTCAGGAGAAACCGATGAACTTGGGCTCGGTGTGCTTGCTTCCTGTGGCCCTGCGGGAGCAGCTGCGTTTGTCTGCGAGGAGGTTCCCATCATTCGAGGGCTGGACATCAGTGCGCGCCACGGGTGGCCCTCTCTGCGCCACCGCCACGCAAAAATAGCGCCTGCCGCGAGAAGCAAAACGAAGGCCAGAAGCAGCCAGTGCCTGGAATGAGACGAATCGTCAAACAGGTACGTCGTATCGCCTTCCGCTTCGGCGAGTCCGAGAAACGACGGTCCAGTAACTGGCGTCCGAGAAACCGCGGCAGACGTAGCTGGGGGTTCTTCCAGAACTACGGGCGTCTCTGCGGGCGGAAGCAGCGAGGCCCCGCACATTCCGCAGAACCGGTAAGCTGAGTCGTTCTCATAATCGCAATTAGAGCATCGGATGAGCATAGGAGCACCTTTCCAACCGCGGTGCCTTAGATGCCGTGACGTCTGGCGCTGTCAACGCGCCGAATGTACCTCCCTACAGGAAACAACGTATCTCCCGCGCCTTCTTGGAGATGGACATGTTGGATTCGCACAGTTCTCACAGGATTCCCACAAGTAGGAGGGCTGTAAATACAGCGAACACCCGAGAGACACTGAGGTCGAACAACCTGGTTAGTGAACCGCTTCTCCCGGATAGTACCCAGTCCTCGTGCGCACAGTCAGTCCACGATACCCGCGGGACTGAGCCTCTACCTGTATGGCTCGATATTGACCACTGGGTTTAAGGCTGGTGGATTTGTATCCGATCGTGTAGCGATCGTGGATATCCTGGCCAATCGTTCGGCTGATGTCGTCGAGTTCATCCAACCCGCGAGGGAAAAAGGCAGCTCCACCGGTGCTGTCGGCGAGGTCCTCAAGAACTGAACGGTCCTGACGCGAAAGGTCATCCCCCATGAGGCCGATGGCGTATAGCGTGGGTCCATTTTTTTGTTGCAATCGCAGCCTTGCGGCTTGCAGAGTTTGCTGACTGGCGTTGTCCCGGCCGTCGGTGATTACAAGCAGGACCTTGGTTTCAATGCGAGGGTTGTTTTGCAGGTGAACCGAGGAAGCAACGATGGCATCGTAGAGCGCCGTTCTGCCTCGCATCGAGACTTTCTCCAGAGCGCTCTGAAGCAGGTTGACGTCGGATGTGAAGTCCTGATCAAGGTAGCAATCGTCGCTGAAGTTGACGACGAATACTTCGTCGCCAGGCTGGTTCTGACGAAGCAGGTTGAGTACGGCCTCATTCACCTTCGGTCGTTTTTCGAGCATTGATCCCGAGTTGTCGATCACAATTCCCATCGCGATGGGAACTCTGTCGCGATGAAACGACGTGATCGTTTGGGCTGTTCCGTCCTCGAATACGGAGAACGTATTTCGGTCGAGGTTCGAAATAAGATGCCGCTGCTCGTCGACTACCGTCGCGTGTAGAACCACTTCCTCGACTTCTTTCTTGAATACAAATACTCCGGCCTCCTGGTCTGGCTGATCCTGCGCACCGTTCCCGGCTGGAGGAGCAGGACTGCCGGGCAAATCCGGGCCTCCCACCGGAGGCGTGGTCGGGGAAGCAGCGGGAGGCGGCGTTGCAGGCGCCACCTGAGTCGGTGAATTGGGCGGGTTCTGCTCCGGCGCGGCAGATGGTGTTGCAGGCGCTATCTGGGTCGGTGAATTGGGCGGGTTCTGCTCCGGCGCGGCAGATGGCGTTGCAGGCGCTCCCTGAGTCGGTGAATTGGGCGGGTTCTGCTCCGGCGCCTGGCCAAAGGACGACAAGGATAGAGGGAGAAGGAATATGATCGCGGCAATCAGCAGTTTTGCCCTGGAACGCGCCAACAATGCGAACACTGAGTTCCTTTCAGAAATACGGTTCAAATAAATTTCAGCGGACCGCAATTGCTCGATCCAAAACCACTGCCACAATCAGCATTATGGGCAGGAAGAGGACCACACTATTCCCCACAGACAGGACCTCATGCAGCAACTCAAATTTCCGGTGATCGGAGGGCATGTTGGCACCTCGTGGCCATATGGCACGTTGACAAGATGCCAATCGTAGAAAGCTGGTTGGCTGGTAAGTTTTCACCCTTCAGCCTATGGAATTGAGGCAGCCGCGCGAGGGCAAATTCTACCCGTCCTATGGGCGAAATTCCCTGCTGGCCTTGTGTGCGCCTTTATTTGTCGAGGGATAGAGTGGCAAGTCTCTTGCAGTGGAAAAGATGCGGTCACGGCCATGCTGAACCTTCATGTTGAATGCGTGGAGAATGCGGTGCTCATTGAATGTGAAGGCCGAATTGTGCAGAGCGACTCAGCATTCGCTCTCAGGGACACTGTCATCGCGCAAGACGCCCGGACCATTGTGCTTGATCTTTCACGGGTTAGCGCAATCGAGGGCGGTGGCTTGGGAATGTTGATCTTCCTGCAGCGCTGGGCGTATGACCACGATGTTCGGCTCAAGCTGTTCAACCCGACGAAGTCTGTTCGGGACCGGCTTGAAGTGGCCAACTCCATTCCTGACCTGGAGTTCGTTGGCACGGATGAAATGCAGGCGATCCTGACAATCCACGCGCACTGTGATCCGCGGTCACCGTGGACTGCTCGATAAGGTTACCAATCAGCATACCTCCGTTTGCCGCGAAACCTGCATCTAGTGTGCCCACGGACAAAGGCGCGAATACAGGAAACCCTGTATTCGACTGGGCTTACCCTTGTACTAGAATCGCCTTGGGCCGACAAGCGCATGGATCCAATTTTATCTTCCGTCGAACCCACAGAGCCCATGACGATACGCATTTTGATTGTGGACGATCACCCGGTTGTCAGACATGGGCTTAAGACTCTCTTGGGAGAGCACCCGGGATGGGAAGTAATCGCGGAGGCGGCTGATGGCATCGAAGCCGTTGAAATGGCTGATCGTTTGAGTCCGGACGTGGTGTTGCTCGATGTCACGATGCCGAAGATGCATGGCCTCGAAGCCTGCCGCCGCATTCGTGAGAACGCACCTAATTGCGAGATTCTGATCATCACGCAGCATGATTCCCCGCAGATGATGCGGGAGGCGTTCCTTTGCGGTGCCAAGGGCTATGTGGTCAAGTCGAATGCAGCACGGGATTTGCTGGCGGCGGTTGATGCCGTAAGCCAGCACAGGAATTTTGCGGCGCCGGAATCGAAGGTCTCGGGCGCCAATTAGCGCCATGCGATGCCGGCATGGTGAATGGAGGCTGATCCAATGAAGCTCCGCATTTTGATTGCCGATGACCACGAAGTGGTACGCCGTGGACTTTGCACACTACTGCAATCCCACGAAGGGTGGGAGATCTGCGGCGAAGCAACCAACGGACGCTCCGCGGTGGAAATGGCCAGGGAATTAAAGCCGGATGTGGTCATCCTGGATATTGGCATGCCAAATCTCAACGGACTAGCCGCCACCCGCCAGCTAGTACAACAGGACCCGACCTGTAAGGTCATCGTCCTCACCATCACCGACTCAGACCAGGTGATCAGAGAAGCGCTGGATGCGGGAGCTCGCGGGTTCGTGTTGAAATCCGACGCTGCCCGTGACCTTGTGACGGCGGTAGAAGCGTTGCAGCGTAACCGCATGTTCTTTACCCCGCGTGTCAACGACCTGGTGTTGGCTGGCTTCCTCAACCGCGGCAACGACGGATCCACCGCAACAGCCCCGCGGCTGCCACAGTTAACGCCGCGAGAGCGTGAGGTCATTCAGCTTCTGGCGGAAGGAAAGAGTTCCAAAGAAGTCGCTTGCGTGCTGAACGTAAGCACAAAGACGGCCGAAACTCACCGCAGCAACATCATGCGTAAGCTGGGCTTTCACTCGATTCGCGATCTGGTGGTGTACGCCGTGAAGAACAACATCATCCAGGTACAGATGCCCTCGCAACCAACCGCCCCTCAAGATGATTCTGCCGCCTAATGGAAGGTTGAGAAGATCCTGAAACGCCACGCGACTCCGCTGAGTTCGAAAGCAGAGCCGCGCGGCGTACTGGTGATCGGGATAAACCTTCACCGAGGTTGCTGCGGCGAGGATCCTTCCGAACTGCACTTCTTGGAGATCATCTTCACATCGGTCACTTGGATCGACGCGCTGTCCGACATTGCTGTGGACGGTTGGGCCTGTCCCTGATCTGCCGAGGATTGTCCCTGATCCATGGTGGAAGCGCCTGAGCCCGAGGCGCCGTTGCTCACTTGGCCAGTCACTGCTACTTCATGCCCTACATGTTTCTTCAGTTGGCTGTCTCCGCCAACAAGTTTGTAAGTCATTCCGGTATTGTCCTGGACCAGCATGAAGTTCCCGTCGGTTCCGCTGAGACATCCCTGAACAGAATTTGTGGTCGCGCTGGGGGCCGCGGTAGGGCTGCTGTTCGGAGTGTCCTGAGCCATGGCCAATGAAGCGCATAGCATTCCAAGCGATAACAACAGAAGCATCTTCCTCATAAGTTTCCTCCGATCGTAATGTCGTGTGAGTAGCTGCACCCGTGCTGCCCGCGGCCGCTTATCGGTTTGCGTCAGCTGCTAGCTGGCATTCGGCTACCGCATGTGGAGTTTTCGAGCGCCGCTGTCAACGGCTACAGTAGCCCTCAGCTTATGGAACAGAAATCGGTTTGACGCCTTAAGTCGCCGGTGAAAATGCCGTATCGGCTCTGATCGCCAATATTTTCAAGGCGATAGAGTGAGCGTGCTTCGAGGGGGTCCGGTCCAGTCATACATAGTTTGACCGATTGAATCGACGCTCGTCGCTTGGTAAACGGTATGAAATATGAAAGCAGGCGCGGTAAAACGTGCGCCGGGAGGAAAAATGAACCAGCTTCTACGATTGCTGTGCCAAGCAGGGTTGACCTTTACGGAACCGAGGAAGCGGCAGGACGCGCGGGACTACGTGACGGACAGGATAGACGATTTGACGGACAACGCCGCCCGCGGCTATCACCGCGCCGTGGACCGCATCGAGCGCCTTTATCACGTAGCTCGTGGCGACGACCATCGTGCTCTCTACCACGTCGCCAGTTTCGCCATTGGGTTGGGCGTCGGGGTAGGGACCGCCTTGTTGTTTGCGCCAGCTAGTGGTTCCGAAACTCGAAGTGCGATCGCCCGCAAGGGCCGAGACATTCAGGACGAGGTGCGTGCTCGTGTTAGCCGCCAAGTCGATCGCGTATCGGAGGCTGCAGCGCGTACAGCCTGAACGTAAACGGCGCGCGCCCTTTCGTCAAAATCTTCGCCGGAGCTTGCCTGTGTACCTAACGACGACTCTCCTGAGGCCTTGCGTTCTTTGCTGCGTGATTATTTTCGTTACTGCGTCGTGGTCCCAGGAACGCCGTGAGCGTCAGCCTTGCCCGGACCCAAATCCGCAGTCGGCGGAATGCGAGTTGATTGCCTGGTCATACTTGCAACAGCCTTTGCCCTTGCCTGAGGTCGCACCCCCGCCGTCGGAGGCCGCCGCGGCCGGCGGGAACCACCCTGCTGAGTGTGAGAAATGCGACAGCGCGCGTGAAGACGAACGGTCAAACCCCCACAATTATCAGCCGTCACCTGGAAGTACGAAGGAAACTCGCTAAGCAGCGGCCTTTTCGCGGGCATGCGGCTAAGTCGGAGCGTGACCGCCTGTCCTACAAAAGCTGCGGGCAGTAGGATTGAGCTGGTGCCAGCGTCTCCTACTGCCCGCATTGCTTCGCGTTGGGGTCAGTCTGCAAACTACAGGGGCCACGGCAGCGCCACAATACATAGGTTTCTGTATTCCGCCCTCAGGATTTCAGGTAGGCCAGGCGAACTAGTGGATTTCCTTGCTATGCGAGGCGAGGCTGGTGCTGAGAAAGAATTTTCCCTCAGAAACCTTATGAATACCCGGGATCAGATCGCTCGCTGCGTCCGACTTTACAACGTAACCCACAGCGCCGGTGTTCAACGCTTCGCGAGCTCCCGCCCAGGAATCGTAGTGACTGAGGAAAAGGATCTTCGATTCGGGAGCGACCCTGCGGATCCGGCGGGCTGCTTCGATTCCGTTCATGCGCGGCAGGCCGATATCCAGGAGGATGACATCCGGCTTCTCGGTTTGGGCTCTTTCCACAGCTTCTACGCCGTCCTTGGCGATGCAGACGACATCGACCTCGGGATCGTCCTCTAGAAGGGCACGAATTCCCCGGCGAATAGCCTCGGAATCATCGACAATCAAAACTCTCAGCGCAGTCATGGCATTCAAAAGTCGCCGTTTCATCGCAGTAGCGTCGCATGCCGTACTCTGCCGGCTTGCACGCCCGTAAGAACAGCCTACATCTCACCTCACTTCCCGCCGATCCGGTAGATTGCGTAGGCAAATTGTGGAAGATACCGCATTCCCGCCCCGAAATTACCCCGGCCCCTGACCGCCTGAGGCGGTTACGTAACCGGAAACCACAGGACGCCCGTTACGATCGTCAGAAGCGCCAGGACGATGGCTAGAAACCCCCCTAGGAGCAGAATCCTGCTCAACCAATCGGACTCCATAATGTGATCGGGATGCATGGTTACGCCTAGTTACGGGCCCTCCATCAAAAACGAAATGCCGGTCCGAAGGTAACCTTCAGGTTATTCTTGGCTCCGTTGTCAAAATAGATCTCATCACCCACTTCCAGGCGTACGCCGAACGGTCCCCAGAATCCTTCGACACCACCACCCGGGTAAAGAGCAAATCGCGTATCTCCGGTCGTGATGGCCCCTACCGAACTCGTGAAACCTGCTGGAACACTCTGGTTGGCCGTGTCGAAGTTGACGAAGCCCACCTTCCCTGTAACGAATATCCTGGCCGGCCCAGACGTGCCAGCCTGGAATTTTGGCCCGAAGAGCGCGGTCAGCGGTCGCACATCGGTGCGGACGAACTGAGTGGTCACGCCGTTGGAGAAGGTACTTGTGAAGTTGCGGGCAAAGTCGTAGGACATCTCGGCTTCCAGTTGGACGTTAGGGTGCACATTGAATGCCAGTCGGCCGCCGATCCCCACGAAATTTATGTCCGGCTCGGTTTGGCTTAGCCGCATGTAGTCCGCGAACACTCCGACCTCTGCGTGATCTTCCGTCTGCGCCATGACGCCGAGTGGCAAACAAATTGAGCAGGCAAAGAGAGTCAACCACAAAACCCTTTTCATAACCTTCGAAGAACTCCTTGTTCGGTTTTCCTTGCCTTTCCGCCTCTCGTCCACCACACAAGTTCCGACAAGGATGCGGGTTGGATGCCCTCATGTTGACTTGGTTGCTCTCCGCACCGGCCGATTTCACCTTACATGCAAGCCTGTACAAAGTTCTCTTTCATTGCTTCTTCGATTATCGAGCGAATTACTGGAAGAGCGCCGAAGAAGTAATGTTTCGACCTGATAGATGCGGAGGGCGCCGACCCTCTAGGCTGTGTCATGCGGAAGGAGTTTGTCATTATGAAAGACGGGGCTGTATTCGCCATCTATGGGACTCAAACTGAAGTGGAGCACACCATCGATCTGCTGCGAGCAGAGGGCTTTCGTAACACTGACATCTCCGTGCTGTGTCCCGAAGAGCAGAGAACCAACGATTTCACTGACGAGATTAAGGATCGGGAGCGTGAGGGTGATGCTGCTGGTGGGCGCGTAACACGTCCAAGAGGGGCGCTCGGATGGCTTGGTGGAATCGGGACGCTCGCCGTACCGGGTGCAGGTCCATTAATTGCCGCAGGCCCAATCATGGCGGCCTTAAGTGGGATTCCAAAAAACGATGGCGACAAAGGTGTAGCCAGGGCGCTTATTGAGACCGGTGTTCCGGAACACGAAGCAAACCGCTACGAAGCGTACATCACGGGCGGCGGAATCATGATCTCTGTTCGTTGTGACGATCCGGTATCGGCTGAGAAAGCGAAGGCGATACTGGCAACCTCCGGGGGCAAGGATGTCGCTTCAGCTACTCAGAGGCTCGCTGACCAGCAGATCGCGGATCGTCCGATGCACCGCGCAGTTTGAGGCTTGAATAATTTCCCATAAAAGGGGGAACCATGCTCTGGACCATTTTCGTGATCTTGCTGATCTTGTGGCTGTTGGGAGTTGTGAGTTCGTATACCCTGGGCGGCTTTATCCACCTGTTGCTAGTTATTGCGATCGTGGTTTTGCTCATTCGCATCATCCAGGGAAGGCGTCCTGTCCTGTGAGGTCACAACCGGGCGAATAGAGCAGCAGGCTGCATTGAGCTGCCTGGCTAAGCAGTAACCCGGGTGTCCTGGGGCACAAGTACATTGCAGGGAATCACGGTTTCGACCAGCGTCCCCGGGTAGGCCCTGGTGAGGCGCAGTTCGCCTCCGAATTCCTTTGCCCGCTGGCTCATTCCCCCGATGCCAATTCCGATGATGCCAGGCTGCAGCTCCGCAACTCCTTCGGAGATTCCGCGGCCATCGTCCCGGACCTTGGCCACCACTTGCCCGTTGAGCAGCTGCAATGCGACCGATGCTTTGCGGGCTTCGGAGTGGCGAAACACATTGCTCAGTGACTCCTGAACAATGCGGAAAATCGCAGTTTCGAGCTCAGACGGCAGCCGGGGAAATTCCGCTGGCTGGATGTCAATGGTCGTCTCGATGCCGCTGCGCTGGGCGAAGCCTTCCACGTACCAGCGCAGAGCGGAGTGAAGTCCCACCTCGTCCAGCAAAGGGGGGTGAAGCAGGTGGGACATGCTGCGCACCTGCTGGATGCCGCGGTCAATGATTTTCGTGGCCTCCTCCGCCGCCTCTTGCTTGCTCTCCTGTGGAATCTTCTGGAACACCTTGCAGAGGATCATCTTGGCTGCAACGAGTTCCTGGCCCAGTCCGTCGTGCAGCTCGCGCGCGATGCGGCGTCGCTCCTCGTCCTGCATCGTAATCAGACGGCTCGAGAGACGGCGTAGTTCGGCATTCAGCCGTGACAGTTGTCCTGCTTGGCGGTGCAATTCCGCGAAAACGCTTACCTTTGCCCGAAGGAGTTCGGGAATAATGGGAACGGATATGTAGTCTACTGCTCCGCGCTGATAGCCCTTCAGACGGTCGAGGTCGGTCAAGTGCACTGCGGAAATGAATATGATTGCTGTTCTCTGGAAACGCGGATGCTGCCTAATCATCTCCGCCAACTCGAATCCGTCAATTTCCGGCATGCTGACGTCCATGAGGACGACTGCGATGTCGTTCTTCAGCAGTTGCTCCAAGGCCTCCTTGCCGGAAGTGACTTTGATGAGATTCTCTCCGAGTTCTCCCAAAATCACCTCATAGCTGAGGAGTTTGCCTGGCTGGTCGTCCACCATCAGGATGTTGACCTTCTCGTGGGTACTCATCTCGCCTATTTGTCAGAGCGATGGGCCAACACGACTCTGGCCGCGTTACCTGTGAAGCCAGGTGCGCAACACGGATAAGAGCTGGTCAGTGTTTACAGGCTTGGCCAGGTATTCCGATGCGCCGGCTTCCAGGCACCGCTCGCGGTCTCCTTTCATAGCTTTGGCTGTCAGGGCGATGATGGGAAGCCGGCGGAACGCGGGATTTTGCCGGATGACTTGCATGGTCTGGAACCCGTCCATTTCCGGCATCATGATGTCCATCAGCACGATCGCCGGATTTGACGTAGATTCCAGAGTTGCGATCGCCTCCCGTCCGGTGCCGGCGGTTAGCACAGTCATGCCGCGCCGCTCCAGAAGACTGCTCAGCGCGAAGATATTGCGCACGTCATCATCCACAACCAGCACTTTACGTCCCTGCAGTGCATCGTCCGAATGGTGCAGACGCTCCAGCATCTTCTGCTTCTCTGGAGGCAGATCCGAGACCACGCGGTGGAGAAAGAGGGTAGTTTCATCCAACAGGCGCTCCGGTGACTCCACTCCCTTGACTACGACACTGCGCGCCAGAGTGTGCAGACGGGCGTCTTCGTCGGGAGTCAGTTCCTTACCGGTGAAGACCACTACCGGCAAATCCGAGAGCGAAGGCGTGTCCCGGAAGCGCTCTAGAATCTCAAAGCCTGACATGTCCGGGAGACGCAAGTCGAGAACGACACAGTCGAACGCGTCCTGTTGGAGCGTTTCGAGTGCTTCCTGACCGCTGGCAACTGCCTGAATAGAGATGTCCTCGTGACCCAGCAGTTGCTCAATGCTCAACTGTTCGGCAGGGTTGTCCTCCACAACCAACAGCCGCTTGCGGCGAGGACTGGAATATTCCTTCATCCGGGCAAGGGCCGCATCAATGCCTTCGGTAGTCACGGGTTTGGTCACAAAGGCGAATGCGCCGCGGGCGAGCCCGTGCTGACGGTCCTCATCGAGAGTCAACATCTGAACAGGAATATGGCGTGTTTCGGGGGCCTGCTTCAGATGATTGAGCACGGTCCAGCCCAGCATGTCCGGTAGAAATACGTCAAGTGAGACCGCGGTGGGATGGAAATCGCGGGCCAACGTCAGGGCCTCCGTTCCCCGTGTGGCAACCAGGACCTTGAATCCCCGGTCGTGGGCCAGGTCACAAAGCACCCGCGCATAGTGAACATCATCCTCCACAACCAGCAGGATGGCATCGTCCGGCTTCAGGTCGTCACGATCATCCGCAATCCTGGTAACCAGTCGCTCAGCCGCGATCGTGCTGACCACGGGCAGGGACGACGGGACTACAGTCTCCTCCGACCGGGGGGCGGTCGCGGCTGAGGGCCCGGCATAGATCAAAGGCAGATACAGGGTGAATGTGCTGCCTTTCCCAGGCGTACTCTGCAGTTGAATTTCACCACCCAGCAGGTTGGCCAATTCGCGGCTGATCGCCAACCCAAGGCCTGTGCCGCCGTACTTGCGGCTGGTCCCGGCGTCAGCTTGCTGGAAGGCCTCGAAAATGATGCGCTGCTTGTCAAGCGGAATGCCAATGCCGGTATCGGTCACGGCGAAGGCTACGACTCCAGTTGCTTTGCTCAGTACGGGATGGCCGATGCTCCACCCGCTCGCGGCTGAAGAAACCACCAGCTGCACCGAACCTTGTTCGGTGAACTTGAAGGCATTGGAAAGCAGGTTCTTGAGCACCTGTTGCAGGCGCTTGGAGTCGGTGACCAGACTGGTGAGGCGCGAGTCCTTCTGAGCTTCGAAAAGCAGCCGCCGGCTCTCCGCCTCATGCCGGAACGGCCGGGCGACCGTGTCGAGAATCGTAGCCACAGACACTTCATTGGCTTCGACCGACACCGTCCCAGACTCGATCTTCGACAAGTCGAGAATGTCGGTAATCAGGTTCAGAAGGTCGGTGCCCGCTCCGTGAATGGTGCGTGCGAACTCCACTTGCTTCCCCGTCAGGTTGCCGCTGGGATTGTCCGCGAGTTGCTGGCCGAGCACCAGAATGCTGTTAAGTGGAGTACGCAATTCGTGGGACATGTTGGCCAGAAACTCTGACTTGTACTTTGAAGTCAGCGCCAGTTCTTTGGCTTTCTCCTCGAGCGCGCGGCGAGCCTGTTCAATTTCCTGGTTCTTGCGCTCCACTTCCGCGTTCTGTTCGGCGAGCTGCTGTGCTTTCTGGGCCAACTGTTCGTTCGTCTGCTGGAGTTCGTTCTGCCGCGTCTGCAGTTCGGTTGCCAGCTGTTGCGACTGTTTCAGCAGACCCTCGGTCTGCATAGTCGCCTCAATGCTGTTGAGGACAATTCCGATGCTGGACGTGAGTTGATCGAGGAATGCGAGGTGAGAAGCGGTAAAGGCGCTGATGGAAGCCAGTTCAATGACTGCCTTCACGCGGTCTTCGAACAGAACCGGCAACACGATCACGCTCCGCGGGCGCGCCTCCAGGAGCCCCGAGCGCATGGTGATGCTGTCTGGGGGAAGGTCGCTGATCAACATTTTGCGTTTTTCGATGGCACATTGCCCGACTAGCCCTTCTCCCAGTTGCAGCCTGCGCAGATGGCCATCCTCGCCATCGCCGGCAAAAGCCGACAGTAAGACCATGTGCTTTGAATCTTCGGTCTCTGTCTGGTAGATGACGCCTTGCTGCGCGTTCACGAGCGGCGCCAGCTCCGAGAGCAGCATCCGGCCTACGGTTGTCAGATCGCGTTGCCCCTGCAGCATTCCCGTAAAGCGCGCGAGGTTGGTCTTGAGCCAATCCTGTTCCGTATTGCGCTCGGTGGTGAGCCGCAGGTTGTTGATCATGGTGTTGATGTTGTCTTTCAGTTCGGCGACCTCGCCGCGGGCTTCCACCTGAATCGAACGGGTCAGGTCACCCTTGGTCACAGCCGTTGCCACCTCCGCGATGGCTCGCACCTGGTTGGTCAGGTTGTCTGCCAGGAGATTGACGTTACCAGTCAGGTCCTTCCAGGTTCCTGCTGCACCCGGTACGTTCGCCTGGCCGCCGAGTCGGCCTTCGACTCCCACTTCACGGGCCACGGTGGTGACCTGGTCGGCGAAAGTTGCCAGCGTGTCCGTCATGTTATTGATGGTTTCGGCCAATGCTGCGACTTCACCCTTGGCGTTGACCGTCAGTTTTTGCGTTAACGCTCCGTTCGCGACAGCGGTCACGACCTTGACGATACCTCGCACCTGCTCGGTCAGGTTCGCCGCCATCACGTTCACGTTGTCCGTCAGGTCCTTCCATGTGCCGGCCACGCCGGGCACCGCCGCCTGGCCGCCTAGCTTGCCTTCAGTTCCTACTTCGCGTGCCACACGGGTGACTTCGGCGGCGAACGCGTTCAGCTGGTCCACCATGGTGTTGATGGTGTTTTTCAGTTCGAGAATTTCGCCCTTCACATCGACCGTGATCTTGCGGGACAAATCGCCGCGGGCCACAGCCGTCGTTACTTCGGCGATGTTGCGCACCTGAGCCGTCAAGTTGCCGGCCATGGCGTTCACCGAATCGGTGAGATCCTTCCAAGTTCCCGCCACACCCGGGACGTTCGCCTGGCCGCCCAGGCGGCCTTCCGATCCCACTTCGCGGGCCACGCGGGTCACTTCAGCCGCAAACGAGCGGAGCTGTTCGACCATCGTGTTCAACGTTTCCTTGAGTTGCAGGATTTCTCCGCGCACGTCGACCGTAATCTTCTTGGAAAGGTCTCCGTTCGCGATGGCCGTGGCGACTTCGGCGATGTTACGCACCTGTCCGGTCAGGTTGCTGGCCATGAAGTTCACGTTATCGGTCAAGTCCTTCCAGGTGCCGGCCACGCCGGGTACCTGGGCTTGTCCTCCGAGTTTCCCGTCAGTACCCACTTCACGCGCCACGCGCGTAACCTCGCCCGCGAACGCGTTGAGCTGGTCGACCATGGTGTTGATGGTGTTCTTCAGCTCGAGAATTTCGCCTTTCACGTCTACCGTGATTTTGCGCGACAAATCACCACGAGCGACGGCGGTGGTGACTTCGGCGATGTTACGGACCTGGGCCGTGAGGTTTCCGGCCATGGAGTTCACCGAGTCGGTCAAGTCTTTCCACGTGCCGGCGACGCCGGGAACGTCGGCTTGTCCTCCCAACCGTCCTTCAGTTCCGACTTCACGCGCCACGCGCGTCACTTCGCCGGCGAACGCGTTGAGCTGGTCCACCATGGTGTTGATGGTTTCTTTCAGCAGAAGAATCTCGCCGCTGACGTTGACTGTGATCTTCTTGGACAGGTCGCCGTTGGCGATAGCGGTGGAGACCTCGGCGATGTTGCGGACTTGGTTCGTCAGGTTACTGGCCATTGAATTGACGGAATCCGTCAGATCTTTCCACGTTCCGCCGACGCCCGGCACTTGTGCCTGGCCTCCGAGCTTGCCGTCAGTGCCCACCTCACGTGCCACGCGCGTAACTTCTGAGGCAAATGAGCGGAGCTGGTCGACCATCGTGTTCAGCGTGTCTTTCAGTTCCAGAATTTCACCACGCACGTCAACCGTGATTTTGCGTGACAAGTCGCCGCGAGCCACGGCAGTGGCCACCTCGGCGATATTTCGGACCTGGGCCGTCAAGTTGCCGGCCATGAAGTTCACGTTGTCGGTCAAGTCCTTCCAGGTGCCGGCGACGCCCGGAACCTGAGCTTGGCCTCCCAGCTTGCCTTCAGTTCCCACCTCGCGCGCGACGCGGGTAACTTCTCCGGCGAACGCGTTGAGCTGATCCACCATCGTGTTGATGGTGTTCTTCAGTTCGAGAATCTCGCCCTTCACGTCGACGGTGATTTTTCGGGATAGGTCGCCACGAGCCACGGCGGTTGTGACTTCAGCGATGTTACGTACTTGGGCTGTGAGGTTTCCGGCCATGGAGTTTACCGAATCGGTCAAATCTTTCCATGTACCGGCAACACCGGGGACGTTCGCCTGGCCGCCCAGGCGGCCTTCGGTTCCCACTTCGCGCGCCACGCGCGTCACTTCACCAGCGAAACGGTTGAGCTGGTCGACCATGGTGTTGAGAGTTTCTTTGAGCTGCAGGATCTCTCCACGCACGTCGACCGTAATTTTCTTGGAAAGGTCGCCGGTTGCGATGGCGGTTGCGACCTCAGCGATGTTTCGCACCTGTCCAGTCAAGTTACTGGCCATGAAGTTCACGTTGTCCGTGAGGTCCTTCCAGGTGCCGCCCACGCCTGGCACCTGCGCCTGGCCGCCAAGTTTTCCTTCGGTACCGACTTCGCGAGCCACACGCGTGACTTCGCCGGCGAACGCGTTGAGTTGGTCCACCATGGTGTTGATGGTGTCTTTCAGTTCTAGAATTTCTCCTTTCACGTCGACCGTGATTTTGCGGGACAAGTCGCCACGCGCCACGGCAGTGGTCACTTCTGCGATGTTTCTCACCTGAGCAGTGAGGTTTCCGGCCATGGCGTTGACTGAATCCGTCAAGTCCTTCCATGTGCCGGCCACACCTGACACCACCGCTTGTCCGCCGAGCTTACCGTCCGTACCCACCTCGCGGGCTACGCGGGTCACCTCCGATGCAAAAGAACGGAGTTGGTCAACCATCGTATTGATAGCTTCTTTAAGCTGCAGAATTTCGCCGCGCACATCCACCGTGATCTTGCGCGAAAGGTCGCCGCTGGCCACAGCGGTCGCTACCTCGGCGATGTTCCGCACCTGGCCGGTGAGGTTACTGGCCATGAGGTTGACGGAATCCGTCAAGTCTTTCCACGTCCCAGCGACGCCGGGCACCTGGGCCTGGCCGCCGAGCTTTCCGTCGGTTCCCACTTCGCGCGCCACGCGCGTCACTTCCGCCGTAAACACGCTCAATTGTTGAATCATGGTGTTTACGATCTTGGCGGAACGGAGGAATTCACCTTCCAGAGGCCTGCCGTCAACATCCAGTCTTACGGTCTGCGTCAGGTTCCCCTGCGCGACAGCGGCGATTGCGCCAGTCACCTCCGCCGTGGGTCGCAGCAGGTCCTCAACCAACGTATTGACTGAGGTTCCCATTTCGCCCCAGGACCCTCTGGCTTCGCGAAAGCGAACACGCTCCCGGGTCCTGCCTTCTTTTCCGACGACTTGGCCGACGCGCTTTAATTCCTGCGCCATCTGCTGGTTGGCGGCTACGATCTCATTGAAGGTGTCAGCCACTTTTCCAGCCAGGCCTGTCCATGTTCCGGGAAGCCGGACCGAGAAGTCGCCGTCCCGCATGGTTTGCAAGCCCTCGAGAATGAGACCGAGCTCGGATAGTGCTGGAAGCTCAGCTACCGCTGTCCGGCCGCCAGGAGTGCCTTCGCCAGCGCGCATGGAATCCCTCTTGCTTGCTGTCTTTCCGTTGGTGCTTCCAGCTTGATTCATGACAATTCATCCGATTTCCCGCCCACAGGGGAGTTATTGGGCTGGCTGGGAGTCATAAGAACGACGAGAACAAGATGATAAGTTCTTGGAGGCTTCTGAAGAAATACAGTAAAGGTTGTAGGGGAGGATACGGTTCGTACTGTAGTCGAGCGCTTCGTCCCGCTTTATTGGGCCGAGGGAGACGCAGTCACAAAAGGGGAAGGATCGTTCCGCGTCTCCCTCGATACCCTTCGCGTTTGGGGCTTTCTGATGAATATCGTATTGCCTGGCACGGGACTATCGGGGTGAAGACGTATTTCCTGGTGGACGTCGCTCTAGCTGATATGCTGAGACGCACGTGAGCCTTGCGCTCGATCTTCGTAGCTTCCCGCGGGAAGTGTTCGCCAGAGGCGAGAAGCAGGGGCTGACTCTCTCATGGGCCGACCCCTGCTCGATAGGTGGGCTAGTTGCAGATCAATGTCAGGTGGCTGGTAGCGTAAGCGCACCAGCCAACCGCCACAATCCCGCAAGAGCTGTAGCTCGATTTGCGGAGTAGCTGTAGCTCCTCGATTCTCCGCATGCTCTCCAAACCCTTACGTTGAATGGCCTTTCAGCGATAGTGGACAGATTTAGTACAGCAACTTAGGGGAAGCTATACAGGCAGCAAGGGATGGAACAGAAACGCGCACGACCTTAGGCTGAAATGCGAAAAGCGGTTTTCGCAACCGCTTTTTTTCAGTGACAAGGAGGCGCGTGTGAACAGCGACTTTTCTTCTGCCAGGTCCGATTCCGATCTTATTGAACGAGCCCAGCGCGGTGATGCCGACGCGTTTGCCGACATCTTCCAGGCGCACAAAATGCGCGTCTATTCATTGTGCCTGCGCATGACGAACAATCCAGCCGAAGCTGAGGATCTCACTCAGGACGCATTCCTGCAGGTGTTCCGCAAACTGTCCACCTTTCGAGGGGACTCAGCGCTGTCAACGTGGCTCTATCGTATCGCTGTCAACACGGTGCTTATGCGTTTCCGCAAGCGAACGCTGACCCAGCATTCCCTGGACGAACCATGGAGCAGAAATGGCGACTCCAAACCCATCGCTCATGAGTACGGCGGCAAAGATCGTCATCTGGCCGGCTGCATCGACCGCATCGCATTGATTCAGGCGATTCGAGAGCTGCCCGAAGGATATCGCACAGTCTTCCTGCTGCACGAAGTTGAGGGTTACGAGCACAGCGAGATTGCGGAGTTCCTGGGCTGCTCTACCGGAAATTCAAAATCGCAACTGCACAAAGCCAAAATGCGGATCCGCGAGCTGCTGGCAAATCCCCGCAGCCGGACTGTGGCCAGCGAGGTCCGAGAAGGGAAGCGCGAACGTTCTGCGCTGGTTGAGAAATGGGAGGCGCTGTTCAGTCTGGCCGCGTCTCATCACAGCGCCTGCAACGCAGCTGCAGGGGAAGTCAGCGGCTAACTGGGTCTTTACTAGAGGATTGGCGAGGGGCATTTACTGCTCCAGCCGGATTCAAGGCGTGAACACATGTTGTTACAGTCCGTAAAAATTCATGGTGCCCGATTCCGGCACGGAGGTTTGAGATGACTCTGAGAACACCCAACCGTTTCCACATGGGGCTGGTAGCAGCCCTGATGGTCGCGGCGTTGATCATGGCCAGCCTTGCATGGGGCGCCGACGACAAAGATCAGGCCGACATTGACAAGCGCATCGTGTCGTCCGCTAACGTGCTCGATGAGATCATGAGCACTCCGGACAAAGCAATTCCCGACAAGATCATGAGCGACTCCCAATGTATCGCTGTCGTTCCTTCCATGATCAAGATTGCAGTAGGTTTCGGCGGCAACCACGGTAAAGGCGTTGCTACCTGCCGGACGGCACATGGCTGGAGCGCGCCCGCACCCATTACCATCACGGGCGGCAGCTGGGGTTTGCAGCTGGGCGGTCAAGCGGTTGACCTGGTGATGGTCGTCACCAACGACGCAGGCATGCAACAACTTCTTTCGAGTA
>Ga0335079_10001480_pt1 | contig 26736 bp, 24 predicted proteins | sample Lox_Sample_33_FD_206719 | JGI IMG/M metagenome (GOLD analysis project Ga0335079, IMG submission 206719) | Soil microbial communities from Loxahatchee National Wildlife Refuge, Florida, United States - Lox_Sample_3.3 | ecosystem: Environmental > Terrestrial > Soil > Wetlands | place: USA...
CATTCTTATGGGTGTCCATTCGGTCCTCCGCGAATCGCTGGTGTTTGGCGACTTCAGCGTTCCCGGTCCGGACCGAATGGACAACCTCCTGAAAGTTCACAGCTAGGCAAAATAGTGCGTCTCAAGCAGCAAGCAGCCGGTCTTCGAGGTGAACGGCCCGTGATAGACGCCGGGCGGACGCACGCAATAAGTCGGTCCCTTGAACTGTTCGCCGCCCTTGCCTTGCGCGTCGCTGCCGCAGATCAGGTCACCCTCGACCAGGAAAACCTCCTCCCAATATTCGTGCACGAAGGGAACGGTGGAGAAAGCACCCGGTTCAATGCGCAGGAGCCGCGTGCGATTCCCGATCTTGTTCTTCTCGTCGAGCGAGCCTGCGAGGATCTTCTCAGAAAAACCCCAGGGATAGCCTGGCACGGTGTGGAAGCCACCCTTGGTATCCAGCCGGGTGAATTCGATGTGACCTTTGTCAAAACCCATCGCTCTCTCCTCGTGTCATGCCGGTGCGGCGACGCTGAGTGTGCTTGCAGCCTTGACGATACGTTGCCACGTCCCTTTCGGGATAGGAATGCCCGTCACCTCGCGTTGCGCGCGAATGGCATCGCCGCGCTCGCCCGGCAGCATGATCCTGTCCGCGCCCTCGGCGCGCGGCAGGCCGGCGATCGCACGGCCCAGCCGTTCGGCCTCGCGCTCAAAGCCATCCGGGTCACCAAAAGCAGCAATATTGATCGCCATCACCGCGCCATTGAGGAACGGATTATTCTCGATCGAGCCGTCCTCCAAGTCCGGCGCGATGCGCGGATTGGAGAGCAAGAGACTGCTCAGACATTCGATCATGAAGGACAAGCCGGCTCCCTTGGCGCCGCCGAGCGGCAGCAAAGTCTCGACCGCCTTGGGGTCGGTGGTGTCGCGGCCCTCGGCATCGAGGCCCCAACCGAGCGGAATCTTCTCGCCACGATCTTTAGCCGCCATGATCTTGCCGTTGGCGACGACGCCAGTCGAGAAATCGAGCAGATAGGGCCTGCCGCCCTTGCGCGGCACCGCGAAGGCGATCGGGTTGGACGAGACGGCCGCAACGCGCGTGCCCGGATACGCCATCATCGGACCGGAGGCGCTCATGGCGATGCCGGCCATGCCGGCGTCCGCCGCCTGCAGCGCGAAATAACCGATGGCACCGGTATGGGTGATGTTGCGTGCAGCGCACCAACCGACGCCGAATTCGCGCGCCGCCGCGATGGCCTCGGTCATGGCGCGGGTGAGCGCGACGGCGGCCGGAGCGCGGTCGGCTTCCAGCACGATTGCGGCGCCGGTCTTGCGCTCAACACGCACGTCGGGATTGGCATTGATCGACCTGTTGCGCAGCAGATCGATGTAACGCGGGATGCGGATGATGCCATGCGAGTCGACGCCGCGCAGGTTCGCCCAGATCAGCATCTTGGCCCATTCATCGGCGTGCGCGCGCGCAAGCCCGGCGGCGACGAAGATCGCGCTGACGAAAGCCGACAATTCAGCCTTGCTGATGAGAACGGACTCGGACGCCATACGCTGCAACGTTTACGCTGCCCTCGACGTATGGATCAAGCCGCCTTGCGCTTGTCGGGCGGGAAGCGGCGATAGAAGCCGTCGCCCTTGGCGGCGAGATCGAGCAGCAACGGCGAAGGCTTGAAGCGGGCGCCGTGTTTCTTCTCCAGCGCCTTGCACAGATCGACGAAACGCTTTGTGCCCATCATGTCGATGTAGGACAGCGTGCCGCCCGTGAACGGCGCAAAGCCGAAACCGAGGATCGAGCCGACATCGGCCTCGCGCACGTCGGTGACCACGCCTTCCTCAAAGGTGCGAGCGGCCTCGAGCGCCTGCACCACCAGAAAGCGGTTCTTGAGTTCGGCGACGTCGATCTTGTCGGGGTCGAGCTTCTTGGCCGGCAGCTCGGCGAGGCCGGGCCACAGGCGCTTGGGGCCGTTCTGCGGATAGTCGTAAAACCCCTTGCCGTTCTTGCGGCCGAAGCGGCCCTGCTTTTCGACCAACTCCTGCAGGAGCTTCTTCTGCTGCGGGTGCACCGATTTGGGCCCGAGGTCGGCTTCGGTGGCTTTGAGGATTTTCCAGCCAAGGTCGAGGGCGACTTCGTCGTTGAGCGCGAGCGGCCCGACCGGCATGCCGGCCATGCGCGCGACATTCTCGATCATCGCCGGCGGCACGCCCTCCATCAGCATGAGATGGCCTTCCTGCAGGTAGTTGAGCACGCAGCGGTTGGCATAGAAGCCGCGCGTGTCGTTGACCACGATCGGCGTCTTGCGGATGGTGCGCACGTAATCGAGCGCAAGCGCGAGCGCCGCTTCGCCGGTCTTTTTACCCATGATGACCTCGACCAGCATCATGCGTTCGACCGGCGAGAAAAAATGAATGCCGATGAAGCGGCTGGCATCCTTCGCGGTTTCGGCGAGCGAGGTGATCGGCAGCGTCGAGGTGTTCGATGCGAACACCACATTCGGAACAACAGCCTGCGCCTTCGCGGTGGCTTCGGCCTTCACTTTGCGATCCTCGAACACGGCTTCGATGACAAGATCGCAGCCGGCCAGCGCGCCATAATCGGCGGTGGGTGTGATCTTCGCCAGCACGGCATCGCGCTGAGCAGTGTTGATGCGACCACGGTTGACCTGATCGGTCAGCGATTTCTGGACTGTCGCCTTGCCCTTGTCGGCACTCTCCTGATCGCGATCGATCAGCACCACGTCGAGTCCGGATTGGGCGCTGACCGAGGCAATGCCGGCACCCATGAAGCCGGCGCCGATGATGCCGATCTTCTTGATCTGCGAAGGCGCAATGCCGGCGGGCCGGCGGGCGCCTTTGTTCAAGTCCTGCATGGAGACGAACAGCGAGCGGATCATCGCAGCAGCCTCGGGCGAACGCAGGATTTTTGCGAAGTAACGCGATTCGACCGTCAGGGCGCGGTCGATCGGCAGTTGCAGGCCCTCGTAGACCACCTGAAGGAGCGCGCGCGCGGCCGGATAGTTGTCGTATGTCTCGCGGCGATAAAGCGCGTTCGCGGCGGGGAACGTCATCATCCCCGATTTGGAGTAGACCGGGCCACCAGGCAGACGGAAACCCTCGACATCCCAGGGCTGCTTCGACTTGCCGCCGGCCTTGATCCAGTCCTTGGCGGCTTTGGTCAAATCGGCCGGCGCCACGACCCCATCGATGAGCTTCATCGCCTTGGCGCGATTGAGCGGCATCTGATCGCCCTTGAGCAACATCTGCAGCGCGTCGGCCGGCATCATCATGCGCGCGACGCGCTGGGTGCCGCCGGCGCCGGGGAACAGTCCGACCTTGATCTCCGGCAAGCCGACACGCGTGCGATCATTGTTGGCGGCGACGCGATAGTGGCATGCGAGGCAGAGTTCGAAGCCGCCGCCCAGCGCGGTTCCATTGATAGCGGCGACCCACGGCTTGCCGGAGGTTTCAAGTTTTCGGTAAATCTGCGACAGCTTGCGGCTTTCCTCGAACACTTTTGCGGCGGCGGCCTCGGCGCCTTCGCTCTTGATGAGTTCGGCGGTGAGCCGCGCGAGCGTCTCCAGCATGGTGAGGTCGGCGCCGGCGCAGAACGAATCCTTGGCCGAGGTGACGACCGCGCCCTTGATGGCGGCATCGGTGGCGACCTTATCCACGATGGCCGAAAGATCGGTCATGGCGCTCGTGTCGATGACATTCATCGAGCGGTCGGGCATGTCCCAAACCACCAGCGCTATGCCGTCGGCATCGATGTCCAACTTGAAATTGGTCAGGTTCATTTCAGGCCTCATCATCCCTTTGGATAGGGCTCGCCCGACTTGTGCATGTATCGGGCGCCCTTCTCGTCGCGTTCAACCTTCATGTCGATGTCCGGATAGTGCGCTTTTTCCTTAACCGCGCGCGTGCCGATCTCGAGATAAACCGCGTCACGCTGCGAGCGATTGATCAAACAATGGCCATCGGGCGTGTTGGCTTTCCAGCCGGCCGCATCACCCGGCTTGAGCACCGTCTCGCCGCTGTCCTCGCACAGCACGATTTCGCCTTCGAGCACATAGATCAGCTCATCCTCGGCTTCGTGCCAATGCCGCTGCGCCGACCACGCGCCGGGTTTAAGCGTGGTGAGATTGACGCCGAACTGACTCAAGCTCACGGCATTGCCGAGGCGTTTGCGCCAGCGGCCCTGCACCACCTTGCGGAACGGTTCGGGATAGCCGGTGGAATTGTCGAGCTTGAGATTGGCGATATCGATCTTGGGCATGGTTACACGCGTTCGATGATCGTGGCGGTGCCCATGCCGGCACCGATGCAGAGCGTGACGAGGCCGGTCGAGAGATCGCGCCGCTCCATCTCGTCGAGCAGCGTGCCGAGGATCATCGCACCGGTGGCGCCGAGCGGATGACCCATGGCGATGGCGCCACCGTTCACGTTCACTTTCGCATGATCGATTTTGAGCGCCTGCATGTAGCGCAGCACGACCGAGGCGAAGGCTTCGTTGATCTCATAGAGATCGATGTCCTTCTTGGTCATGCCGGCCTTCTTGAGCACCTTTTCGGTGACCGGGATCGGGCCGGTCAGCATGATGGCCGGTTCCGAACCGATATTGGCAAAGGCGCGAATTTTGGCGCGCGGCTTCAGGCCCGCATCGCGGCCGGCTTTCTTGCTGCCGATCAGCACAGCCGCTGCACCGTCCACGATGCCGGAAGAGTTCCCCGGCGTGTGAACATGGTTGACCGCTTCCACTTCGGGATAGCGCTGCACCGCGACCGCGTCGAAGCCGGCCATCTCGCCCATCTGCGCGAAGGAGGGCTGCAGCGCGCCGAGCGACTGCATGGTGGTGGTCGGCCGCATGTGCTCATCCTTGGCCAGCAAGGTGATGCCGTTGACGTCCTTGACCGGCACCACCGATTTCTTGAAGCGGCCGGCGTCCCAGGCTTTGGCCGCGCGCGTCTGGCTTTCGACCGCATAGGCGTCCACGTCGTCGCGGGTGAATCCGTATTTGGTGGCGATCAGATCGGCAGAAATACCCTGCGGCAGGAAATAGGATTTGATCGCGATCGAGGGATCGACCGGCCAGGCGCCGCCCGAGGCGCCGATGCCGACGCGGCTCATGGATTCGACACCGCCGCCGATGGTCATTTCGTGCTGGCCGGACATGATCTCAGCCGCGGCGAAGTTCACCGCGTCGAGGCCGGAGGCGCAGAAGCGATTGATCTGCACGCCCGGGACGCTCTCGTCGAAGCCGGCCATGATCGCGGCGACGCGCGCGATATCGCCGCCGGCCTCGCCGACCGGATCGACGCAGCCGAGCACCACGTCGTCGAGCAGCGCGGGATCGAGATCGCTACGATCCTTGACCGCGGCGAGCGCTTGCGCGGCGAGGTTGAGCGCGGTGACTTCGTGCAGCGCGCCGTCGGCCTTGCCGCGGCCGCGCGGCGTGCGAACGTGATCGAAAATGAAGGCCTCGGTCATCGGCGTCTCCTTGAAGCTTTCCTGCCGCACGCGCGGTTGAGGTGGAAAATCACAAACTCCTTGCGATCATGAGTTTCATGATTTCGTTGGTTCCGGCGTAGATGCGCAGCACCCGGGCGTCGCGGTAGAGCCGCGAGATCGGATATTCGTCCATATAGCCATAACCGCCGAACAATTGCAGGCAGCGATCGACGATTTTACCCACCAAATCGGTGGTCCAGGACTTTGCCATCGAGGCTGTCACGGTATCCAGAGCGCCCACGACGTGGCGTTCGATACAATTGTCGACAAATACCTTGGCGACGGTTGCTTCGGTCTTGCATTCGGCAAGGGCGAATTGGGTGTTCTGGAAATCGATGATCTTCTGGCCGAAGGCCTGGCGTTGCTTGACGTAATCGAGCGTGAGCGCGAGCGCGCGCTCCATCATGGCGACGGCGTGCACCGCGACGATCAACCGCTCCTGCGGCAGCTCCTTCATCAGCTGCGCGAAGCCCTGGCCTTCCTCGGTGCCGAGCAGGTTCTCGGTGGGCAATGAAACGTCTTCGAAGAACAATTCGGAGGTGTCGGCGGAATCCATGCCGAGTTTCTTTAGCTTGCGGCCGCGACGAAATCCGGATGCGTCGTCGGTTTCCACCACCATGAGCGAGATGCCCTTGGCGCGTTCCTTGGGGTCGGTCTTGGCCACCACGATGATCAAATTGGCGTGCTGGCCGTTGGTGATGAAGGTCTTCGAGCCGTTGAGAACGTAGCGGTTGCCCTTCTTCAGCGCGGTCGTGCGCACGGCTTGCAGATCGGAACCGGTGCCGGGCTCGCTCATGGCGATGGCGCCGACGAACTCACCGGTGGCGAGTTTCGGCAGCCAACGCTTCTTCTGCTCCTCGGTGCCGAAGTGAAGGATGTAGGGCGCGACGATCCCGGAATGCAGCGGCGCACCGAACGTATCGAAGCCGACATGACTGAATTCGCGGTTGATCACCGCCTCATGCGCGAACGTGCCACCAGCGCCGCCAAACTCTTCCGGCATCGAGGCGCAAAGCAGGCCCGCCTGGCCGGCCTTGGCCCAGACGTCGCGCGGGTACATGTGCTCTTCGTGCCAGCGATCAAGGTGCGGCCCGAATTCTGCCGTGACAAAGCGGCGCGCCTGCTCTTCCAGCAGCACGAGGTCCTCGGTCATCCAGGCCGGGCGCGGGAGGTTCAGCGGATTCATCGTTGCAGCTTGATCAGCTTGGTCGAATCGCGAGGCCAAACATAGGGCGTGCCGCCCGCCGGCGCGAGAGCCATGAGACCAGCCAAGCGCGAATGCAGCCCAATCCGTGTTTTTTCGTTAGACTTGAAGACCCTATCTGGTAATGCTGCTGCGGCGACGGCAAGCACCAACGAGGAGAAATTCATGTTTCGGCACATTCTGATTCCGACCGACGGCTCGGAATTCGCGCACCGCGCCGTTCCGAAGGGATTGGCCCTGGCAAAAGCCATCGGCGCGAAGGTGACGGCGCTTTGCGTGGAACATACATTCGACGTGTATTCGGTGCGAGAGTCGCAAATCTACAAAATCCCGAAGGAATTCGCCGCATACAATGCGCATATCAAGGAGCATGCCGCCAAGGTGCTCGCCCAGATCGCAAAGGAGGCCAAAACCGCGGGCGTCTCCTGCGAAACTTTGCAGATGGTGCACGATCATCCGCATGAAGCCATCATCAAGGCCGCCAGCAAAAAGGGCTGCGACCTCATTGTCATGGCTTCGCACGGCAGGAGCGGGATTTCGGGTGTGGTGCTCGGCAGCGTGACGAACAAGGTGCTCACGCATACGAAGACACCAGTGCTGGTCTGCCATTGATAGCTAAACAGAGCGATAGCGGCGCGAGGCGCTGTTTATCTCCGCGCGGTGCGGTATAGTTTCGAGGGCGCCGTCGCAGCAGGAGGTCGTTATGCCACGCATTGTGCATCTCGCCATCAAGGTCGAGAATCTCGACGAGGCGACGAAGTTCTATGAGGAAGTCTTCGGCTTCAAGCAGGTGATAACCGAGCGCAACGGCCAGCACATCTCGCGGCACATGACGGACGGCTATATCGACCTCGCGCTCATGCTGTACGACAGCGAGAACGCTCCGGAAGCGCAGCTTTCCGGCAAAGGACCATGCATCCATCACTTCGGTATCGAGGTCGACGATCGCGAGGGCTACGAGGCAAAAATCAAATCCTACGGCGGACAGATCCTATCCAAGCCCGGCGCCGGCGCGCTGAAATTCCGCTCGCCGGACGGCACGGTCGCGGAAATCGTGGCGGTCGACCGCTACGAGGAGAAAAAGGTGCAGGGAGCGAAAGCGGCAGCCAAGGCGCCGGCTTGAAAGAAGTTCAATCAGTCAGCGCGCCATCAAACGCGATGGGCTTGAGACTGCCAAGCGGTTCGTGTGCGGTCGCTCAGTTGTACGGATAACCGTCGCCGCATACCCACACGCGACGCAGGCCAACGGGTGTTTCGACCCAGCGCCAGCATGAGTAGCCATAGGATCCGTAATAATAATAGGGATAGCCGAAGCGCCTGACGGCAAATCCGCCGTGGAAGTGACCGACGTGTCCTCCGCCGTGCCAGCCGCCGCCGCGACGAGCCGACACTTCGGTCGGCATAGCCAGGAGGCCAATGGCCGCGATGGCGATCAAACCAATCGTGATTTTTCGAAGCATGTTCTTTCCCTCCCCTTCCCCCCCGCCAGTAAGTTCCACTTCCCAGGATGAATGCAAGCTGAACCAAATTCGGCCGTGGTCGTTCGTTCGCGACCGGGAATGATCATTGTGCCGTAGAATGCGGCTTACGCCTTACCGGCACGGCGCATTCACGGGCATTTTATCGTTACGCCTTTCAGTTTGTCGGCTTGATGCCGGCGGCCTTGATGATCGGCCACCATTTGTCGAGCTCCGCCTTGTGCCAAGCGTACAAGGCGTCCGGATTCTGCTGGTCGCGCGGCGGGATTATATGACCGAGCTCTTTGAAGCGCTTTTGCACCGCCGGATCGGCAAACGCCTCCACCACCGCAGCATCAAGCTTGGCAACGATCGGCTTCGGTGTGCCCTTCGGCACCCACATCCCGTGCCAAAACGGAATGTAGACTCCGGACACGCCGCCTTCGTCGATAGTCGGGACATCGGGCGCGGCAAACCAACGCTGCTTGGACGCAACGGCGAAAACCTTGACCTTGCCGGCACGGTAGAGCCCCAGTGTCTGCGATGTTTCCAGACACGACAGGTCGACCTGCCCGCTCGCTACGTCCTGCAAGGCCGGTGCACCGCCGCGGTAAGGCACATACTGGAAGGTCGTGTGGGTCTTGTTTTGAAAGTCGACCATGCAAAGGTGCGCCGCGCTGCCGACGCCGACCGTTGCCACCGAGACCTTGGTCGGATTGGCCTTCAGCCAATCAACCAGTTCCTTCAGATTATTTGCCGGCAGATTGGGCCGGCCGATGATCCAGAGATAGGATGTCGTCAACAGCGACACCGGTTCGAAGTCTTTCAGCACGTCATATTGCAGAGGATACATCGCGGGGGCGCCGACGTTGGCCGTCCAATTGCCAATCGAGATCGTGTAGCCGTCGGGATCCGAGCGCGCGACCTTGGCGGCGGCTATGGTGCCGGATGCGCCGCCCGCGTTCTCTACGATGACGGTTTCGCCCAGCGACGTTTTCATGCGTTCGGCAAAGATGCGCGAGACCGTGTCGGTCGGACCGCCTGCCGGGAAGCCGGCCACAATGGTGATGGGACGCGATGGGTAGTTTTGCGCCTGCGCTCCTGCGAAGCAGGCGAAAACCGCTGCAAGCGTCACGGCAAATGACAGCTTCCTCATGTTCCCTCTCCCTGCGTTTCAATCGGCCAAGCGCGCCGCACACATGCGGACGCGCGGAAATCACGGACAAAAAACCGAATGATGCGAGTGTGGTGCCTGCCGACGGCACTATCGCTGCCTATTCCTGCGCGGTGACTTCGGCGCGTCCCGCCGATGGGCAGCTGGCGACAGCCTACGCGACCTCGCGGGTGCGGTAAAAGGGGTGCGGCGACAAACTCAAAGCGAATGTGCTGAGAGCGACGTATTGTCTCAGATGGTCACCGAACGCCGCAGATTCAAAACGCCGCGTCCGGCAGTTCCATGGTGCTCGTTGCGCCCGACTGAATGCGCGCGAGCTGCGCCGCGGTCTCGGGCAGCATGCGCTCCATGAAGAAGCGACCGGTGACGAGCTTGGCGTTCATGCGCTCGGCCGAGCCGTTGGCGCCCGCTTTGAGCTTCCCGCGCGCCACCGCGGCCATGCGGCACCACATATAGCCGAGCGCGACCAGGCCGAAGAGATGCATGAAATCGTACGATCCGGCGCCGGCATTATCCGGCTTGGCGAGTGCATTCTGCATGAACCACATGGTGGCCTGCTGCAGATGGCCGAGCGCCTTGCCAAGCGGCTCGACGAAAATCTTCATGCCGTCGTCGGCGTTCTGGTCCTTGATGAAGCCCTGCACTTCAGCGAAAAAGGCCTGCAGCGCGCGGCCGCCATCCTTGGGCAACTTCCGGCCAACGAGATCAAGCGCCTGAATGCCGTTGGCGCCCTCGTACATCATGGTGATGCGTGCATCGCGCACGAACTGCTCCATGCCGTGCTCGGCGATGTAGCCGTGGCCGCCGAACATCTGCTGCGCCAGCACGGTGTTGGCAAAGCCGGTATCGGTAAGCACGCCTTTGATCACCGGCGTGAGCAGGCCCATGTGGTCATCGGCGACAGTACGGGTCTTGTCGTCGGGAGCGCGGTGGGCGAGATCGGATTGCAGAGCGGTCCAGAGCACGAGCGCACGCGCAGCCTCGTTGAAGGCGCGGATGGTCATCAGAGTCCGACGGACGTCGGGGTGCACGATGATCGGGTCGGCAGGCTTGTCCTTGTTCTTCGCGCCGGTCAGCGCGCGGCCTTGCAGGCGCTCCTTCGCGTAAGTGACCGCGTTCTGATAGGCGACCTCGGACAGTGCGAGGCCCTGCACGCCGACGCCGAGCCGCGCCTCGTTCATCATGGTGAACATGGCATACAGGCCGCGGTTGGCCTCGCCCATCAGCCAGCCGGTGGCGCCGTCATAATTCATCACGCAGGTCGAATTGCCGTGGATGCCCATCTTGTCTTCGAGCGAGCCGCAAACAAGCTTGTTGCGTTCGCCGGGCGAACCGTCGGCCTTGGGAATGAACTTCGGCACGACGAAAAGCGAAAGGCCCTTGGTGCCTTCGGGCGCACCTTCGATACGCGCGAGCACGAGATGGATGATGTTCTCGGCCAGATCATGTTCTCCGGCGGAAATAAATATCTTGGTGCCGGTGATTTTGTAGCTGCCGTCCGCTTGCGGCGCCGCCTTGGTGCGCAACAAGCCGAGATCGGTACCGCAATGCGGCTCAGTCAGATTCATCGTACCGGTCCAAGTGCCGGCGATCATTTTCGGCAGATAGGTCGCCTTCTGTTCCGGCGTGCCATGCGCGAACAGTGCGGCGATCGCGCCCTGCGTCAGGCCCGGGTACATGGCGAAAGCCATATTGGCCGAGCAGAGGAACTCGTTGATCAATTGGGTGAGGATCATCGGCAGCCCCTGGCCGCCGAATTCGGCCGGGGCCGAAATGCCGATCCAGCCGCCCTCGACGATCTGCCTGAAGGCATCCTTGAATCCCGTCGGGGTGGTGACGCTGCCATCAGCGCTGCGCTTGCAGCCTTCCTTGTCGCCCACGCGATTCAAGGGGGTGAGCACCTGCTCACAAAATTTCGCGGCCTCGCCGAGAATGGCCCCGACCACATCGGGAGAGGCATCGGCAAATCCAGGCAAATTCGAGTAGCGATCGACGCGGAACACGTCGTTCATCAAAAACAATGCGTCGTCGACGGGTGCCTTGTAGCTCGGCATAGTGTCCCCCCTCCCATTATTGCTTTTCTGGGTCGGTAGAACCTCGCATATCCGGATTTAGGCGGCGTTAAAGGGCAAAAATAGGGGCGCGGCCGAATAATTCTTACGGTCCGCAGCCGCAATCGAGCGGTTCTGGCCGAAATGATTCCCGCCCTGCCTCGGGCGAACGCAGACATAACACAACTCTGTGTTGTGCCAATGCACCCTGGGTTTCTCGGAAATCTTGCAGCGACGCCAGGAGGTTAACTGCCTGTTTACCGTCGTCGGGAAAAACTGCGTCACGAAGGCATGGCGGGCCGAGCCGGTCACTCATCGCCGTGTCTTTAACACCTGTCCCGTGGGCGAAACCGGCAGCCCCACCCTCGTTGTGAACGATCGGCGAAAGGCGTGCGGAACAGGCGCAGACCATATCGAGACTTCGAAGATGACGAGCCCGACTCGCTCGGCGAGACGCTGGCTGCCGTCAACGATCGGCTTGACGACCTCACGCGGCAAATCGCGCGTGTCGCACGCCGGAGTCACGGCGAAAGTTACGGCGAGGAGCGCGATGTCTCGATCAGCATCGGCGAAGCACTGGCCCATTTCGATCGGCGGCTCGACCAGATCATAGACTCCGAGCGCGCCGGATCGAGCGCGGTTCATCGCGACCGCGAAGATCGCCAGCGCCAGGCGCCCGATTGGATTCCGCCGCAGCAGCCCCTGCCGTCTGAGGCGACGCGCGGACAGGACCTCTCCGGCCTCGAAAATCAGCTTCGCCAGATCACCCAGCAGATTGCCGCCTTACAGCAGCCCTATCCTATCGACGATGTTGTCGATGCATTTCGCAGCGAGCTGTCCGAGATCGGGCGCGTCCTCAACGAGGCCGTACCACGGCAGGCGATCGAGGCACTCGAGCGAGAAGTGCGGGCGCTGGCCGAGCGCGTCGATCGCAGCCGCGACGACGGCGCTGACGCGGCCAAGCTGGCGCAGCTCGAAAAAGGGCTAGCCGAAGTGCGCGACTCGCTGCGGGCGTTGAAGCCGGCAGAAAACCTGGTCGAGATCAATGCGGCGGTGAGCGATCTCGCGCGGCGGATCGATCAGATGAACGCAGCCAATCAAACGCCGGCCGCGCTGCAAAAACTCGATCAGACAGTGAGCGGCTTGCGCGTCATCGTTTCGCACGTGGCGTCCAACGATACGGTCGGCAAGCTTGCCGACGAAATCCGCGGCCTGTCCTCGCGACTCGAACATGCCATCGCCGAGAGCAACGCCAAGGCGCTGTCCAATCTCGACCGCCAAATCGCCTCGCTCATCGACAGCGGCCGCGCTGGAACTGCGGACAGCGAGGGCTTGATCAAGACGTTCAGCGAACAATTCGACAAGCGGTTTGCGGCGCTGATCGACACCACGCGCGCATCCGCCGTCGACAGCGAAACGCTGGTCAAGGCGCTCGGCGAGCAGCTCGATCAGCGCATGTCGGCGCTGACCAGCAGTGAACGGCCGGGTTCCATCGACGGCGAGACCTTGATCCGGACGCTGAGCGAGCACTTCGATCAACGGATTACGGCGCTGATCAACAATGGCCGCGCGCTGTCGGCCGAGAGCCAAAATTTGGCCAAGTCGCTTGCTGCGCAGCTGGATCAGCGGATCGCGGCGTTGAGCAACAGCGGTCGCAACGGTTCGGCCGAAAGCGAAACGCTGATCAAGACGCTCGCCGCGCAACTCGATCAAAGGATTGCGGCGCTGGCTGCCAATACCAACACGGTTTCGCAGGAACTCAAGTCGCTGATCGGGGCGCTGAGCGCCAGCAACAGCGCGGTTTCCGAGGAACTGAAGTCGCTGACGTCGACACTCAGCCAGCAGCTCAATCCAGCCCAACTGTCGCAAGGCGACAAGCTTGCGCTCAGCGGCATCGAAGAGCGCATCAGCGGGCTCGCCGGCAAGCTCAATAATTCCGAGGCCTTGCTCGGACGGCTCGACGCGATCGAGCGCGGGATGGCCGATCTGATGGACCATCTCGAAAAGCAGAGCTTGATGGCCCGCCTCGAAGAGCAGCGCCGCAAGCCGCAGGAGGCGGCGCAGGCGCCACAGCAGGACCGTACCGAAGAACGGCGCGAGGAGACGGCCGAGCAGCCGATCTTCGAACGGCGCCAAGTGCCGCGCTACGAGCCACGCATGGACGGTATTCGCGACGAGGCCGATGCGACCGCGTTCGAATCCTCGACGCTCATTCCGGCTGAAGCGCTGACGGAAGCAAAACCGGAGACCGAGGAGAGCGAGTCGGGCCCCACCTATACGCTCGCACAGGCGACCGCTCTGCTGGCCCATCCCGACGCAACAGGCGGCACCGCGACCGTTACGAAAACCGAGCCCGCGCATCAACCCGCGCGGCAGCCGATCAACCCGGACCTGCCGCCGGACACACCCATCGAACCCAGTTCGGAACCGATCCGGCGTGCCTCGGCCGCGGAAAGGATCACGGCTTCGGAACAGGCGCTCGGCGGCGCCAAACCCGCCGTGCGCGAGGTTGCAAGCCAGTTCGAAACCCTGATTGCCGCGCGCCGTGCGGCTTTTGCGGCCGGCAACGAGGCAGCGCCGGCGGTCGCGACGCAGCTGAAGACGAGCCCTGCCGCAAGGCCGGAGACGTCACGGGGACGCATGGGCAGCTATCTGCGCTGGCTGCTGTTCGCCGCGAGCGTGGTCATCATCCTGCTCGGCGCCGTTCGAGTCGCCGTGGAGATGTGGCCGATGCCGGAGCCTGTTGTGCTGACGCCCGCGCCCGTGCCGGAGGCTTCGCCGGCGCCCGCTCCCACGACGGCACCGACGCCCGCGCCGGAACCGACCAAGCAGGAACCTGCGAAGCCGATGCCGATGCCCACCCCAATGCCGATGCCGGCGCCCGATTCGGCACCTGACGATGGACCGGGCAGTCCGCCGGCGAATTCCGCGCCCACTCCCCCAAATCCACCAGCGGATGCGGTCCCTAATGATGCGGACAAGCACGATCCGCTCGGCGACTCCGGCCACAGGTCAATGCCAGAAGTGACCGGCGCGCTGACGCCCAACGATGCGCCGCTTGGTCGAACCCCCACTGGGCCGGCATTGCCGGTCACCATCGGGGGGCCGGTATTGCGCGCGGCGGCGGCCGCCGGCAATCCCGCGGCGGAGTACGAGATTGCGGTGCGCTATGCGGAAGGGCGCGGGGTTACGATCAATATCGATGAAGCGGCACTCTGGCTCGAACGTGCGGCAAAATCAGGATTTGCGCCGGCGCAATTCCGACTGGGCGGGCTCTACGACAAAGGCGGCGGGCTGAAGCGGGACCGCACGCTGGCCCAGCAGCTCTACGCGGCGGCGGCCGAAAAGGGTCACGCCAAGGCGATGCATAACCTCGCGGTGCTCTATGCCGAAGGGATCGATGGCAAGCCCAATTATCGGCTGGCGGCACAATGGTTCCGCAAGGCTGCCGAATACGGCATCGGCGACAGCCAGTACAATCTCGCCATCCTCTATGTCCGGGGCATCGGCGTGGAGCAGAATTTCGCGGAATCCTACAAGTGGTTTGCGCTCGCCGCCAACCAGGGCGACCAGGAAGCGGCCAGAAAGCGTGATGAAGTGGCCGACCGGCTGGACGAGCAGGCGCTCAAGACCGCGCAGCTTGCGGTGCAGGGCTTCCGTCCGGCGCAGCAACCCGAGCAAGCCATAAGCCTGCGGATACCCCTGGGGGGCTGGGATCAGAGCAACACCACCGCGCAGCAGCCCGCGAAGATCAACGTGCACCCCAGCCCGTTGCCCAATGCGCTGCTCTCGCCTGCCCCGCTCTGATCGGCTAGTCCGCCGGCAGTACTCAGCTCATCGCCTGCCTAAAGTCCGGCCTGCGGCGCACCGCATGGTGCACCCCGCGCATGGTTGCTGCCCGGCAACGCATGCAAAATCACTCGATCGTGACGCGAGTTCAGGGTCGACTCGCGCGGCGACATATTGGTAGAGACAGGCCACCGCGAACGCCCGCGGGCCGCGTATCACTGGTGCGCATGTCCGAGATCGGCGTTTTGAAGCCCATTCATAGCCAGCGGAACAGCGCGTGCAAATTTATCTTCCGGTCGCCGATCTGCCCGTGGACATTTTCCTCGTTCTGGCTATGGGGCTGGCCGTGGGATTCATCTCGGGTCTGTTCGGAATCGGCGGCGGGTTCCTGATGACGCCGCTGTTGATTTTCATCGGCGTGCCGCCCGGCGTCGCGGTCGCCAGCGTGGCGAGCCATATCGCCGCTTCATCGTGCTCGGGCGCGATCTCGTATTGGCGCAGGAATGCAATCGACGTTTCACTTGCGCTCATGCTCCTTGCCGGCGGGTTTCTGGGAACGGCGGTCGGCGTGTGGCTGTTCTCGCTGTTGCGGGTGCTCAACCAGCTCGATCTGACGATCGGACTGTCCTACGTCGTGCTGTTGAGCATCGTCGGCATGTTGATGATCATCGAAAGCGTGCGCGTGATCATACGTGAGCGGCAGGGGAAACCAGTCGTCTTGCGTCGAGGCGGCAGCCATACCTGGGTGCACGGGCTGCCGATGAAGATGCGCTTCAAACGTTCCAAAATCTATGTTTCGGTGATCCCGATCTGGGTGATCGGATTCGTGATCGGCTTCATCGGCGCGATCATGGGCATCGGCGGCGGATTCATTCTGGTGCCCATGCTGATCTATTTCCTGCGGGTGCCAAGCGCGACGGTGATCGGGACCTCGATGGTGCTCACGCTGATCACGATGGCGGCGGCGACATTCATGCATGCGATCACCAATCACCTGGTCGATGCCGTGCTGGCGCTCATCCTCATGGTCGGCGGCGTCATCGGCGCGCAGTTCGGCACGCGCGCGGGCCAAAGCATGAAGGGCGAATGGCTGCGGCTTTCGCTCGGCCTGTTGGTGCTGGCCGTGGGATTGCGATTTGCGTTCGAGCTCGTCGTGCAGCCGGATACTCTCTATTCGATCCGGCAAACGGGGGGCGGCTGATGGTCGCTTGCCGCCAGTCGCTCGGGTTCGCGGCAATTCTCGCCGCATCGATGATTGGCGCAGCCCCGGCGGAAGCGGAGCGGATCATCCCATCGATCTCGCGCCACCGGGTGCAGGTGACGTCCAGCTTCGACGGCACGCAGATCGTGCTGTTTGCCGCGATCGACCGCGAGGCCGGTGCACCGCCGCGCAACTACGATATTGTGGTCACGGTATTCGGGCCGAAGCAAACGGTGGTAACCCGACGCAAGGCGCGCGTGCTCGGCATCTGGGCGAACGTCGCGTCGCGCACATTCATCAACGTGCCGACATTCATTTCGGTGCTCACGAACAAGCCGATAGATGGAATCGTAAAGCCGGAGGTCGCGCGCCGGCTGCAGATCGGCCTGGAAAACATCGTGCTGCCGCAGCAGATCGGTCCCGACATTGCCGATACGGTTCGGGACGACCCTTTCCGGGTCAATTTCGTGAAGCTGCAAGTCGAGCAAAAACTCTATAGCGAGTTGAACAATGGCGTGACCTTCGTATCGCCGATCGTGTTTCGAGCCGACATTCAGTTGCCAGCCGTGGCGCCGATCGGCAGCTACGAGGTCGACGTCAAGCTGCTCGCTGACGGCAACATGATTACGCGCGTCAACACCGCGTTCGAATTGGTCAAATTCGGATTCGAACAGAGAGTAGCGGATGCCGCGCGCAATCACGGCGTGTTTTATGGGCTCGCAACAGTGCTGATGGCGTTTGTCACGGGCTGGTTGGCGAGCGTGGTATTCCGGCGGGATTGACGAGCTACAGCTTGCCGTCCGAATGCGGCAAAAGCAGCATCGTCGATCCGTCGCCCTCGAGCACGAGTGACGGTCCCTCCATCCGCCAACGCTTGACGGCTTTGAGCGCCGTCAGAAATGTCATCTCCGTCGCCATCTGCTCGCCGCACAGCTTTTTGGTGGTGCCGAGATTGTCGACGCCAAAGTCGCTTTGACCGAGTGAGACCTGACCGTTCCATGTGTTGCAGCCGGCAAAGCCGGCGCCAGTCAGCGCGTTCTGATTGCGGTCGCGCATGATGGTCAGGGTGGGTGAGGCAGGAGCAAGGCTTTGTCCGTTGACGGAGGTGGCGACGAAGGTCCGCTGCAGCGGAAACCCCCACGGCGATTGCGAGCTTACAGCGGCGGAGACCACGGCCACGGTGAGGAGCTGCGGCAGATAGCTGATGGGCTGCATGGGCATGTCCTCCTCCCGGCACGGATTGAAGAACTTTTTGGTGTTATGCCTTGCCGGGCGGAGGAAAAGTTTTCAGCCAAATGCGGCAATGATTCGGTCCATTTTGGGCGTTTTTGCCCCAATTGATCCACAAAGGGAGGGGGGAACAGTCCATCGAGGTCGGCGCTGAACAGATGAAGGCTGATTGGCGCTGTGCTATGAGCGCGCCGCGGAGCATGACATGGCCAGTCCCACTCTCACCCGGTTTTTCGGCGGACCACCAATGGCGGTGATCTCGAAGCTCGTGCTGCTGTCGATTCTGATCGGGGTCGTGCTGTCAGTCTTGGGGTTTGACCCGCGGAATATCATCGAAAGCATCTACCGGCTGGTGGAGCGCATCTGGCACATGGGATTCGACGCCGTGATCTGGCTCTGGCGGTATTTCCTGCTGGGCGCCGCGGTGGTGATCCCGATCTGGATCATAATGCGCCTGATCCGAGCACCGGCCGGGCGGTAGAAATCTACTGCGGCCACTCTTCCGCGGTCATGGCAGCCGCGTCCGCGCCTACAAGATCGGGGAGGCGCTCCGCGCCTTCGCGATCAAGTGCGCGCAGCAGCGCCTGTTTGATCTCGGCCACAAGACCGATGCCCTGGAAAACCAGGGCGCTGTAAAGTTGGATGAGATCGGCACCGGCTCTGATCTTGGCAATTGCGGCCCCGCCCGAATCGATGCCGCCGACGCCGATCAACGGGAATGCGCCTTCCACCCGCACGTATGTCTCGGCCAGCATCCGCGTTGCGAGCGCAAACAGCGGCCGGCCCGAGAGACCGCCGGTTTCCTTGGCGGTGGCGCGATCGCGCAAGGTGTGCGGCCGCGCAATCGTGGTATTGCTGACGATCATGCCGTCGACGCGACGGGCGCGCGCGATGCCGACGACGTCGTCGAGATCGCTGAGCGAAAGATCCGGCGCGATCTTGAGAAGCACAGGCGTGGGACCGGCCTGCGGCATGACCCGGTCGCGCGTCGCCATAACGCGCGCGAGCAGGTCGTCGAGAGCGGACGCTGTCTGCAGGTCGCGCAGGCCCGGCGTGTTGGGCGACGAAATATTGATGGTCAGGTAGCTCGCGACCGGGGCCATGATCTCGACCAGCCGAACATAGTCGGCGGATCGGTCGCTCGAATCCTTGTTGGCGCCGATATTGACGCCGACGATGCCCCCCGCATTGGCTCGCGCCACGAGCCGCGCCAGGATCCCCGAGGCCCCTGCGCTATTAAAGCCAAGACGGTTGATGATGCCCTGGTCGGCATTGAGACGAAACACCCGCGGCTTCGGATTGCCAGCCTGCGGCAGGGGCGTCACCGTGCCGACCTCGACGAAGCCGAAGCCAAGACCAAGCAAGGCATCAGGGACTTCGGCGTTCTTATCGAAGCCAGCGGCTATTCCGATGGGATTGCAAAAGTTTAGGCCAAAAACCCGACCGCCCAGACGCGAGTCATCGGTGAGACCCAGCCTGGGGGCGAACTTCAAGGCCTGAAGTGTAGCCGCATGGGCGAGTTCCGGCTGAAGCACCCGCAACAATGGCAGGGCCAAGCGGTCAAAAAGCCCGATCACTCAAATGCCTCCGGGGAAAGCGAACCCTATGAGAGGCTAGGAGTTTGTTCAAGACAGGGTCGAATAAGCTCTGGTAAAAGCCTGGACAGAGGAAATATGAGGCACTAATTCCTAATCACGGACAATATTCTTATATGCCCGATCGATCAGCCGAACAGAAAGCGGTGGCCATGCTGACACATGCCCAGATATGGAACGCACTCGACCGGCTTGCTGCACGCGCAAAGCTTTCACCATCGGGGCTTGCCAAACGCGCCGGGCTCGACCCCACAACCTTCAACCGATCAAAGCGCATCACGCCGGACGGGCGGGCGCGCTGGCCTTCGACCGAATCGGTGGCCAAGGCGCTGGCGGCGACCGGCACGGGGGTCGACACTTTCGTGTCGTTGATTGCCGACAACACCAGTCCGGCGCAAGCGGTGCCGCTGATCGGATTCGCGGAAGCAGGCGCCGGCGGTTATTTCGACGACGGCGGGTTTCCCGTCGGCAAAGGCTGGGACGAAATCGCGTTTCCCGCGATCAATGACGAGCACGCCTATGCGCTGGAAATCTCCGGCGATTCCATGCTGCCCGCCTACCGGGACGGCGACGTGATCATCGTATCGCCAGCCGCGCCGATCCGCCGTGGCGATCGCGTCGTGGTCCGCACCAAGGACGGCGAAGTGCTTGCCAAGGAGCTCAAGCGGCAGACCGCAAAGATGGTCGAGCTCAAATCGCTCAACGCCGAGCACCCCGAACGCACGCTCGCGCTCGATGACGTGGTGTGGATCGCGCGCATCGTGTGGGCGAGCCAGTAGGCTTTGCCCAAAAGCCTCCAGTCTCACTCAGTGACAAAGGCGCCTCATGCGCGCCACATCAGCATGCCGGCGCGGGCAAGATACACCACCGCGATGCTAAAGATGATCGCGCGCGTCCATTGCCGGAAGCCGTGATCGCTCATGCGCTCGACTACGAAAGGCGCAAGCGAGGAGCCGCCGATCGCCAGCACCATGGCGGGCGCCCAAATCCAGGTATCGAGATTGTCCAAAGCGGACAACGAACCGAAATAGAGCGCACGCAAGACGTGGCTGAATGTTTGCGTCACGGCCTTGGTGGCGTTGGTGGTCTTGCGATCGAGCATGCTCTTTTGAAAGAAGATGTCGAGGAACAGACCGCCGACGCCGGCCAGGAACTGGATGACAGTGGTCAGCACGCCGGTGATGAACGGAACGCCGCGCCATTCGATGTTCGGCCGCAGCGAGATCGGCAGCACCTCGACCGCGAACGGCATAAGGCCGAGCGCGAGATAGACCATCATCTTATTGGGAACGAAGGCGATCAATCGCATGACCGCGAATGCGACAATCGCACCCGCCACGTAGTGATAGAAGATCGGCCAGCGCACGTAGCGCCGCCAATGCAGCGCGCGCCAGCCGTTGGCGGCGAGCTGAATGATCGAGAACAGCACCATGCCGGTCGCGACGTCGAAATAGACCAGCAGCACGCCGAGCAGCACCATGCCGCCAGCCATGCCGAACACGCCGGAAACGAAGGACGAGAAAATGATGGTGATGCCAATGAGGGCGAGGGCGTTGGCGGTCATGTCAGTTCATCCTCCCCCTTGGGGGAGGGTCGGCGAACGAAGCGAACCGGGGTGGGTGATATAGCATGCGTTCAAACGAAGATCGCCCCCACCCGCCTCCGCTCCGCTCGGTCATCCTTCCCCGCCGGAGCGGGATACATCACGCGCTGCGCGCCAGCGCGCCGTCGATCATCGCAACCGTATTCTGCACACCGTAAAGCGCGACGAAGGAACCGAAGCGCGGGCCTTTCTCCTGCCCGAGCAGCACCTGATAGAGCATGTTGAACCAATCGAGCGAAACGCCCGGCTTGCCGTCCTTGGTCTTGATCTTGCCGGTCTTGTCGAGGAACGGATCGCGGCGGCCGACCTCGTAGACCACGGTCTGGATCTCCTCGGCACTCGCATCGACGGAGAGCTGGGCGAGCGCGTCGCGCAGATCGAGCAGCGCCGCACGCTCGACCTCGGTCGGCTTGCGGAACTTCTTTGCCGGCAGAACAAAGTCGCGGAAGTAATGGATGGCGTATTCGACCTGATCCTTGAGCTTGGGATGCGTCTGCGGCGTGACACCCGGCCGGTAACGGCCGATGAAGCCCCACAGCGTTTCGGCATTTTCGGCGTTCGACGACGACACCAGCGTGAGCATCATCGAGAACGAAATCGGCATATCCACCTTGGGGGGTGCGCCGGAATGGATGTGCCAGACTGGGTTCGACAACTGCTGCCTTAAATCCTGGCGATGATAGCCGTCGAGGAACTGCTGGTACTCATCAACCGTGCGCGGGATGACGTCAAAATGCAGACGCTTGGCGGCCCTCGGTTCGCGATACATGAACAGCGACAGACTCTCGGGGCTGGCATAGCGCAGCCATTCCTCGATGGTGAGACCGTTGCCCTTGGACTTCGAAATTTTCTGCCCCTTCTCGTCGAGGAAAAGCTCGTAGTTGAACCCTTCCGGCGGCGTGGCGCCGAGCACCTGGCAGATTTCGCCCGACAGTTTCACCGAATCGATCAGATCCTTGCCGGCCATTTCATAGTCGACGCCAAGCGCGACCCAGCGCATCGCCCAATCCGGCTTCCATTGCAGCTTGCAGCGGCCGCCGGTGACCGGCGTGGTGACCGGCTGCTTGGTATCCGGATTTTCATAGGTGATGGTGCCGGCTTTGGCGTCGTGTGCGACGACCGGCACCTGCAGCACGATGCCGGTGGCCGGATCGATCGGCAGGAACGGCGAGTAGGTTTGCGCGCGCTCCTCGCGCAGGCTCGGGAGCATGATGCCCATCACCTGATCGAAGCGTTCCAGCACGCGCAGCAACGCAGCATCGAAGCGACCCGAGCCGTAGCATTGCGTCGACGAGAGAAATTCGTATTCGAAGCCGAACGCGTCGAGGAAGGCGCGCAGGCGCGCGTTGTTGTGCTCGCCGAACGATGGATGCGTGCCGAATGGATCCGGAACTTTCGTCAGCGGTTTGCCGAGATGCTGCGCGAGCAAATCCTTGTTCGGGACGTTGTCGGGAACCTTGCGCAGGCCGTCCATGTCGTCGGAGAAAGCGATCAGCCGCGTCTTCACTTTGTCGTCGGTGAGCACGCGAAAAGCGTGGCGCACCATGGTGGTGCGCGCGACCTCGCCGAAAGTGCCGAGGTGAGGCAGACCAGAGGGGCCGTAGCCGGTCTCGAAGATCACCTCGTCCTTGGGGCTGCGCCTGAGCCGCGCGACGATCTTGCGCGCCTCCTCGAACGGCCAGGCGTTCGAATTCTCGGCGACTTCGCGCAAGGAGGCGGCGGGTGCGGTCACGGACATGATGCGTTCAATAGGGGCTGATCGGAAAATACCGCAACCAGAGATCGGAGAAGCGGCCCTTTTCCCAGAGCCGGAACAGCGCCCAGTTGAAGGCGAGTCGGAGTGTGTCGTTGCCGCGGCGTACCGCGATGCCGACGCCTTCGCCGAAATACCGGCTTTCGGTGAACGGCCCGCCGACGAAGGCGCAGCAGCCGGCCGAGTCGCTGCCGTTGAGCCAGAACGCAAGCGACATGCCGTCGCCGAACAGGAGATCGACCTCGCCGGCACGCAGTGCGTTGCGTGCGGAATCTTCCGTCGGATAGGCGAGCAGTTCGACCTCCGTGAACAGGGCCTTCAAATAAGCCTCGTGCGCGGTGCCGGCGACGACGGCGACTTTCCTGCCTTCGAGCAGCTCGGGACGCACGTCGTCAATGCCGGAGTCGCGCCGCGTCACGAAGCGCGCGGGCGTGCGATAGTAGGGGTCGCTGAAATCGACGCGGGCCCGCGTTTGCGGCGTGACCGCAATCGAGGCCATGACAGCGTCGCCCCGGTTCTCGGCGAGCGCATCAACCAGCGTATCGAAACGCCGCATTTGAATGCTGCACGTCACTTTGAGCTCTTCGCAGATCATGCGCGCGAGGTCGACATTGAAACCGGTGTGGCTGCCGTCGGGGCCGGCAAAATTGAAAGGCGGATAGTCGATCTCGGTCAGAAACCGAATTTGCGACAGGCGCGACAGATCCGGCAGCTCCGGCCGCCGCTTGGGATCCCAGAAGCCCGGAATGGGAACAGGGTGGATGACCTGAGTAGGGGTCGGCGTCGGTGCGGGTGCGGGAACGACGTCGACCGCCAGCGCCGGCGCGAGCGCGCCGAGCAGCAAGGCAAGACCTAGAATTGCACGCGATGGGCTTCGCAACCCATGTTTGTTTCTGCTATTCATTATCCGCGTCTTTGGCCTGCACATCTCACCTCGGCCGCTTATAGCCGAATTATTGAATTCAATCAGCGTCGTTTGTCGCTTTGGGGGCAGTGGCGGTGGCGTACAGATTTATCAACGCGGCGGGGGTCGCGGGCGAGGGTGCGTGGGCTTCGGCGCCCGTCGACGGCGGGCTTTCCCCCCTTTGGGGTTGGCCGTCAGCGGCGCCCTCGCGGACACTCCCGGTCTGCGCTGAACTCGATTGTCTCCGCAATCTGCTGCCGCCCGGCATCCTTGCGGCTGCCGAATTGCGGGCCGCGGAGGTCGGGGTCGGCGCCGACCGTGCCTTGATTGCGGCCGACATCATCAGCGAGGAAGCCTATCTCGCGGCGCTCAGTGCCTCGCTCGATATGCGGTTCGAGCCGCTCGAAGATATCGCGCGCGATGCCTGTCCGCTGCCGGATGAACGGCTGATCGAAGCCGCCGCCGTCGGGATTTTGCCATTCAACAAGGCCGGCAAGCTGGAATTCGTCGTGGCGCCACGGTTGCTTGCTGCGCGCTCGCTGGTCGCACTGCGGAAAACCGGTCACGAATTCGCAGACCGCATCCGCATCACGTCCTCCGATCGCATGCAGCAATTCATTGCCCGGCATGGCGCGCAGGCGCTGGCACAACGCGCGTCGCAATCACTGCGGAGCGCGCGGCCGGACCTGTCGGCGGGGACGCGCAAGCCGCGAACAATTGCGGCCGCGCTGTTGCTCGCGATGCTGGTGCCGGTCCTGTTGGTGGCGCCAAATCATTTTTGGATTGCCGTCGAATTTACGCTTGGCGCCGTCTTCCTCGCCTGGGCAGGGTTGCGTCTTGTGAGCCCGTTGACCTCGCGGCGGTTGCTGCACGCGCCGAAGAATCTTCCTGATGATCGGCTGCCGGTCTATACCATCATCGTCGCGCTCTACCGCGAGGCCGCCGGGGTCAAGGACCTGGTCGCGGCGCTGCGGCGGCTCGACTACCCCGGTATTATGGCGCAAACGCCACTAAATCAGAGGCGCTAGCTCTGTAATACCCGGGAGAAAACCGGGTGTTTCAATCATTTACAGAGAGAACCCGGACTACCCGAAGGATAATATCCTTATCGGGAGGTCCCGCATGGCTTGGATTCGCCGACACTGGCTCGCGATCTTTGGGGCGCTTAGCTCTTTATTCGGGTTATGGCCAGGATTCAAATGGCTGCTTACTCAATTGGAACACGTTGTCTTTATCGTTGAGGCCTATCACTGGGCGGAGTCAGTAATGGACGACATTCCGCCGTGGGCCGGATTCATTGTCGTCGCAATAGGTCTCGTTCTCATTTGGTGGGATTCGAAAAGAGATCATCGCGCGCCGCGCGTGATGCCAGATTCGGTAATGATTCCAATTCCTAAAAGTAGCACCATTCTATCAGCATCTAAAACGACCGCTATCGATAGCGCGCTTTATAATGAACTGGTTGCCTTCACACTCGATTATCTGATGCCTGCGTGTGATGCTAAATTTGAATTTGAATCGGCTGCTATAACGCAAATTTGTGGTGGCAATGCATCGTTAGGCTGCACCACATTAATGGGCATTTTACAGAGCGGCGCGCCTTCCGACTATCATTCAAATATATGCAAATTGGAGAGCGGATTGGAATCTACCGCTGGACACATAATCGAGTTTGATGAAATGGTGAATTGTATCGAAATTATCGAGCAGACTTACTATAATCTCGGCACCATTCGACATTTGATGAAAGAAACGGGGACTAATTTGAACGTCGGAAATATAGTCGCTCTCTATTTAACTTGGCGATCCAAACATGAAAAGATGGTCAAGCAATACGAAAAAATAAAACGTGATTCCAGAATTCCAAAACTATTTCGTCCTGGGAAAGAAAGTCGCTGGGGGGAGATTCCGCCATTGCAGGGCATTGATCTAACAGACACCCTTCTTAGGACAGTTTTTTAATCAGAACGATCTGGCTAAATTTCCTCCAATGCTACGCCGTCCAATTCCAGGGCCGCAAGACAGGCGAGAAAGAACGTAGCGGGGAATGTGCCGCGTTTGAGTTTGTTTGTGATCGAAGCCTCGGTTTCCTTCAGTCCATGCCTTTTGAGCCGCTTGGCCAGTTCGGCATAGGTCACTTCGCAATCCTGCAGCTTGTGCTTCAAGAAGGCCGATGCCCGTTTAGCCCATTCCCGTTCTGAGGTTATAGTCATGGCTCTCCTATCGAAATTGAGAGCTATCATAAACGATAGATGGCCCTTGACACAAGAGGGTATCCTATCATATATGATAGGTATCAGAAACGATAGGTTAAGCCATGGCTCAACATTTCCTGCTTTCCGCTCAAGCCAAGTCCCTTTCGCTGGCATCTATCTTCACTATGAAGGATGCCGATGCGGAAACGACCTTCCGCCGCATCCGCTGGGCCGATACCAATGGCGAGCCTGTTTGCCCGCACTGCAGCGGCATTGACGCCTACGACTGCCGCCGACTGAAAGGCGCGCCCCGTTTCCGTTGCCGCGCTTGCGTGAAGGATTTCACGATTACTAGCGGTACACTGTTCTCAAGTCACAAGCTGCCGCTGCGCTGCTATCTCGCGGCCATCGCGATCTTCTGTAATGAGGTCAAAGGCAAGTCCGCGCTGGCGCTCTCGCGCGATCTGAACGTGTCCTACAAATGCGCTTTCGTGTTGCTGCACAAATTGCGTGAGGCAATGGCGGCTGAATTGAAGGGCCGTGTCATCGGCGGTGACGGCAGGGTTGCCGAGGTTGATGGCGGCTATTTCGGCGGTTACGTGAAGCCCGCTAACTTTCGTGAGAACCGCCGTGATCGTCGCTTGTTCAAAAACCAATCCGGCAAGCGCAAGGTCGTCGTCGTGGTCCGTGAGCGCGGCGGCAACACCATTCCCGCCGTGTTCAAGTCGGAAGGGCAGGCGATGAATTTCCTGCGCGCCAAGATTGCCAAGGGCACGACAGTCAACGCCGACGAAGCGGGCTCATGGGATGAATTGCACAAGCGCTATGAGGTCAAGCGCATCAACCACGAGGAAGCCTATTCAATCGACGGCGCTTGCACCAATTGGGCCGAGGAATTTTTCAGCCGTATGCGCCGTGGTGAGATTGGGCATCATCATCATGTCTCTGGCCCGTATCTGCTGCGCTACGCGCAAGAGGCATCGTGGAAAGAGGATCACCGCCGGATGCCGAACGGCGAACAGGTGACGCAGCTTGCGGAATTGTCGCTGAAGCAAAAGCCGTCAGTAGATTTCAGCGGATATTGGCA
>Ga0335079_10001482_pt1 | contig 26716 bp, 23 predicted proteins | sample Lox_Sample_33_FD_206719 | JGI IMG/M metagenome (GOLD analysis project Ga0335079, IMG submission 206719) | Soil microbial communities from Loxahatchee National Wildlife Refuge, Florida, United States - Lox_Sample_3.3 | ecosystem: Environmental > Terrestrial > Soil > Wetlands | place: USA...
TGTTGGTACCGTCGAGCCGCCCTCACAATGCACAAGAGCCAGTTACTGTTGTTTTTCTTTCGGGCGTTCGTAAGCCTTCTGCAAATACTTGCGAGCTTCTTCGAGAGCACCGAACGTGTCGTCGTTGGTTTGCAGCGCCTGGCGGTATTGACCGACCGCGCGTTCGCGCTGGCCGGTGATGTCGAAAATCTTTCCCAGTTGGATGCGGCTCCAGACTTCCGTCCAGCGCGGATCGCCATCACCGTCGAGCGCAGCGCGATAAGCATTGGCAGAAGATTGGTAGTTGCGCTGATAGAAGAAGATCTCGGCGATGCGGTAGTGCGCGAGCGAACTGTTCTTGTTGAGATCAAGCGCCTTATTGAACTCGGTAAGCGCGCCGGACAAGTCCCCCTGCTGCTGCATTGCCTGGCCACGAAGGATGGAAGATCGCAGCTTCACATCGCTCGAGTTCGTCAGCACGTGGTGATCGGGATCGACCGAGATGCGACGCGGCCGGCCGAAGGTTTCGATGGTGAAGGGCGAATTCGTTCCCACGACCTCGATGCGCTTGTTCTCCGTTCGACCGTCGGTATCAATTCGCAGGTCGACCGGCATACGGAAGAGGTCAAGGTCTTGTGCGATCTCGCCAGTGACGCGAAATCCGGGACTCTTTTCTTCCTTGGCCTTCTCGTCCTTTACAGCAGCTTGCGCGGGGACACCTCCCAGCCGGTAGGTGGTGTATTTCACTTTGAACTCGGGCGCGCCCGTCGAGTCGAGCCATTGCGAGAAAAACCAGGTAAGTTGGTCGCCATAGTTCTTCTCGGCAATGGTGCGAAAATCGTCGGTGCTCGCGGATTTCCCCGCGTATTCGCTGGCGAATTCGCGCATCGTTTTGTTGAACTTGTCCTCTCCGAGCACCCAGCGCAGCATGTGCAGGATCATCGCCCCTTTGTCGGTTGTGAGCGACTGAAATTCTGTGGAGAAGGTGTCGAGCTTGCTGGCGCTGGACAACGGCACAGTGTCGTAGGCGAGGGCTCCCACCGACATGTCTTTGACGGCTTCTTCGAGCCCTGCAGCACCGGCTGCATTTTCGACATACAAGGCTTCAGAATAGCGAGCGAATCCGTCGCTGATCCACCAGTCATCTTTAGTCGCCGGACTTACTAACGCACCCCACCACTGATGCGCGATGCCGTCGGCAAGAAGGCGGTAGTTGGTTTTCTCGGTGATGGATGGGCCGGCAAGGCCGACAACTTCGGGAGCCCAGGTGTAGGGAAGAGTGTCTGCCGGCAACTCAACGACATTAAGCCTTGTGGAAGGCAGTGGGCCGAACAGCGTCGTGAAATAGGTGAATTCCTGAACGGCGGTGGTGGTATATGCGGGAGCAACGCTCTGATGCGTTGGCTTGAAAAAAACGTGCAAATCCATGCCGGCTTCGTCGCTCCTGTGCTCCTGAAAGATTCCGGCGACGATGGTGCCGGGAAAACTCGGCTTATCGTAAGTGAAAGTGAAGCTCTTCGTTGGCAGAACCGTGGCGGCGGCTTTTTTTGCCGGAGCAACGCTAGAGACGGCAGCTTTTCCGCTGCCGACTACCAGCATATGCGCCGGGAGAGTAATGCTGATCGTCGAAGTGAAGCGATTCAGCCCATAGCCGCTGACAGGGAACCAGCGTCCGGCATAAAGGAGATAGGTCGTGTCGTCGCCGATGTAAGCCAGACCCAACCCGGGTACCGGGCTGTTGTCGGCGTTTTCGAGTCGGCCCTCGTAGTCGAACGTTAACGTGGTGGAAGCGTCCTTCATCAGGCCACTGGGGAGGGGTACGCGTATGGTCGAATCCTGAGTAACGCGTTCAGCCGAGAGCAACTGGTTCTTGTCGTCAATGACTTTTGTGACCCGCAGATCATTGTGAAGTTCAAATACAGCTACGCTCAAGTCCTGAAGGGCAGTAAATCTAATCTTGGCGCGCGCGGTGATCTGGTGCAAATGGGGTTCGAGGGTGGCATCGATCTGGTAATCGTCGACACGAAGCCGAGCCTTCTCCGCGGCCCACGCAGGTGGTGCGGCCACGACCAATAGGCATAAAGTCAGGGAACTAGTAAGGACGCACAGCCCGCGTCGCAGGTCGATCGGCATTCAGGAGGATCTCCGGGAAATGATAACCCATTTCCTATGATGAAGATTCTGACGCAAAAGATGCTGGGAGCACAAGGCTATCAGTGCAGTGGAAGAAACGTGTGATTTCCCGCTGTCGCGGCAAGACCCAGGCTGCGCTTATTGAGAGGACTGATCGTGTACGTGTGGCGTCAGCTTCTTTGAGAAAAATTCCTGAAAAACCGCGGCAGCAGCGCTTCCTCCGACCCCAATCAACGTGTTCTCGAAGGTTAGGGCCACGCCATTACGGTCCGAGGCAGGATAGTAGAGGTTCGAGAGGCCTCCGGCGGCGAGGCTGCCGAGGACGTTCGAGTAGTTGGGCTGCCAATGTCCGTTATCTCCCTTGCAAATAACGGCATTAGCGACCGCATAGAAGAATCTGGATTTCTTGCTCCCGGTCCCCTTGTAAAAGTAGCGCGGATCCTGTTTCAGAATCGTGGGGAATATCGCCCCGCCGAAAAAAGTCCCCGAAACAAGATCGGCGTAGGTGGCGCCCAAACGCTTGGCGTAACCTTGTGCTCCCTGTCCATACCCACTATAGGAGTCGGCGGCCTGTTCGATGCCGGCGGTGAATCCGGCAATTGCCAAGGAAAAGGGGTTGAATGCGAACTTCCAACCCAACTGAAATTTCTGCCGCGTATTGAGCGGCACGGCGTCCGGGACATAAGAAACGTAGTAATTCGGAACCACCCCCAATATGCGCTGCTTTTCCTGGACATGGATCTGTTGTTCGGCGATTTCTTCGCGGGTTTGGGTGACGTTGACCTCGACGGTCGTTGCCACCACAAGCTGAACCGGAAGGATGGTGTCGTTCTCTCCGGGTTGCAGGGTGCCGCTTTGATGCTTGATGGCAAAGCCAGGTGCTGAGTACGAGAGGTCGTAGGAACCTGCCGGCACATCTTGGAAGGTGAAGCTCCCGTCGCCGCCTGATTGAGTTTCGGTATTAAACGATCCTGCGGTGAGTACGATTTTCACATTCGGAATCGCTGCGCCATCTTTATCGAGTACTGTGCCGGTGATGGTGGCCGTCATCGACGAATGCTCACTGTCAGGAGCAGAGTTGGCGCTATCGGTCGCAGCGCGTAAAGGGATCGATGGCGACTGGGCGCGCAACGGAAGGGCAACGAGTGCAAAGATTGTGACAGCCAACGCAAGCCGCAGGGTGGCGGGGCGAACACTCCAAAGCAGGGGATGCCCCGAGGCTTCGATGTCGCCGCACAACTGCTCCCATTCGATGGCTCGCTTCCTGGGCACAGATTCAAGCTCCTTTGAAAAAATAGCCTCGCCTTGGTGACGCAGGCAACTCCGAAGTCCTTGGGCCTTCCATTTCTACTATCAACGACGGACGGGATCGTTTGGAGATTACCGCTGTACAGGTATAGATGCGTCCCGGGTGGGAAGAGTCAAAATGATTTGGGCGGCTCGATCTGCTGGATGAACAGCGGGATGGCCGTTCTCCGGTCCCCGCAGTTTCGCTTTCACCTTGACTAGTCCTTCGAGCATGCGGTCGCGGGCAGGACCGTCATGCAATATGTCCTTCAACCGGGACACGACATTGGGGGCCGTAAAGTCGTGCTGCACAAGTTCTGGCACGACTTCTTCTCCCGCGATCAGGTTGACCATGGCAAATCGCGGGACCTTTACTCTGGGCTTTCCGAGAATGTATGTGAGGGGAGAAACGCGGTAGACCATGACAAAGGGAGTGTTCATCATAGCGGCCTCGACGGTGGCGGTGCCGCTTGCGACGATGCCCGCGCGAGAATGAAACAGTGCCGGCAGGGCGTCGGGAACCTGGTTGATTCTCTGTTCTCCGGTCAGGCTATGCAGAAAGTCACGATCCAGCGTTGGGGCCACCGGGAGTAGGAACTCATATTGGTTGCCCAGCAGAGCTGCTGATTCCAGGATCGTGGGAAGGTTCATGCGGACCTCTTTCACGCGGCTGCCGGGCATGAGCGTGATCCAGTTCTTGGCAGTGTCCAGGTTGAACTGGTTGGCGTAGTCACCGCGCGCGATGGCCGGGTACGGAAGCTCTGCGAGGGGATGTCCGACAAAGGTGGCATCAACGCCCCGGTCACGATAGAACTTCTCTTCGAAAGGGAAAATAACCAGCGCTTTATCGATGTAGTCCCGCAACAGGCGGACGCGCCCCTGGCGCCAGGCCCAGAACTGTGGAGCGACATAATAGATGGTTGGTATGCCGCGCCGCTTCATTTGCCGTGCAACGCGCCAGTTGAAGGCGGGGGAGTCGATCACGATGGCGAGATCGGGCTTGCGGCGGTCGGCTTCGCGGATGAGGTTCTTGTAAAGGCGCAGAATTTTGGGGAGATGGCTAAGAATTTCTGTAATGCCGACGACTGCTAGATCCTTGGTGTCGATAACGGTGTCGCAGCCGGCGGCGCGCATGCGGTCTCCGCCAACTCCAAAGAATTCTAATGAGATTCCTGTGGGGGAGGCTGTCCCCACACGGGAATACCGGCGGCGCAGCGCGTCAATGAGCTGCGCACCGTACATTTCGCCAGACGCTTCCCCGGCAGATATCAGGATAAGCACGGTGCAATTGTAAGTGAGTGCGGCTTCCGTTTCGTGCTGAGTGGACCAAGCGAAGCTTTCTCGGCGATCTTCGCGAATCCCTGGCGCTCTCTGAGGTTCAAGCTTTCGCTTTACCGCAGAGAACGCAGAGAAAGGCCGCGGAGATCGCTGAGTTACTTGATCTCGACCTGGTCGATTTGGAATTCGAACTTTCCTGGTGGTTGCGAGGCGGCGAAGAGAAATTCGAGGATGTCGCTGCCATCCGTTTGAAAAGTGGTGAACGGGAACGTGTATCGTTTCCATTCCCTGGTGGCCACAAACGAGGTCATGGCCGGCATGCCGTTCTGGCCTGAACGCGCCGCCGTCAGGACGATAAGCATATAGGAATCGCCATCCCCTTTGGCCCAGAAGCTGATTTCCTTCTTGTTCGAAAGATTGGCCGGTTCCATGGGAGCACTGGCGGGTGTGAACATTGCTCCCGCCCAGGAGAACTGTCCGCCGCCGGGGATAATTTCGCCGGAGACTTTTAGGGCGCCTTTCGAACTGTTTGCGCCGGGTTCCGCGATGGCGAGGGATGCTTTTGACTTCCCGCCAATCATCGCATCAGTGTTCACTATCCAGGAGCCGTAAATGGAGGAAACCTTGCCTTCGTCGAAAGTGCTGACTACGCCCGACTCTGAACCTGCTGGAGGTGGGGGCGGTAGCGGCTTGCCGGTCTCGCCATGCGGCCCAAGCACTGTAAGGGCAACGCTGCGGGTCTGATCGGAACCGGGGCCAACCATCAGGTCAAAGACTCCGGGCTCAACGACACCATGCATATCAATGTCGAGCATGCTCAGCATCCCGGGCGTGACGTTGAACTCGACAGTTTTCTTCTCGCCGGGCTTCAGCGTGATGCGCTGAAAGCCTTTCAACTCCATAACGGGGCGAGTAACGGAGGCGACGCGCTGGTGAATGTAGAGCTGCGCGACTTCATCTCCTTCTCGCGATCCTGAGTTCGTAATATCCACGCTGACTTTGGCTGTTGCGCCGGAGATGATTTGTGCGGGTTCAACGCGCAGGTTATCGAAACTGAACGTCGTGTAGCTGAGGCCGTAGCCAAACGGGAACAGCGGTTTGCGCGTGCTGAAAGCGTAGGTTCGATTTGCGGAGGGCTTGTGATTGTAGAAGTCGGGTAGATCGCCTACGGACCGTGGGAAGGTGATCGGCAATTTTCCGCCGGGATTGACATCGCCAAAGATCACGTTTGCTGCGGCGGTGCCGCCTTCCTGGCCGAGATACCAACCTTCCAGAATGGCTGGAACTTTCTCGGCGATGTAATTGATCGAGAGTGGGCGACCATTGATGAGAAGGACAACTGTGGGCGTACCGGTCTCGACGACGGCTTTCACCAAGTCGTTCTGCGCTCCGAGCAGTTCGAGGGAGTCACGGTCGCCAAGGTGATTTTCGGACCAGGCTTCGCGGTTGGTGGATTCGTTTTCACCGACTACCAGAATCGCAACGTCCGCCTTCTTTGCTGCTTCGGCGGCCGCCTTCACGCTGTCGAGTTGCGTGGCCGGATCGATGAGTTTCACGTCGTTGGCAAACCACCCGTGCCAATCGTTTTGGTCGGTGATCTTGCAGCCTTCGGCATAAACGACGTTGGCTCTATTGCCAACGCGATCCTTGATGCCTTGCAGAATGCTGACGCCATGCAGTGGGTCACGGCTGTATCCGCCGAGGTGAACGCCAGCGGCATTGGGGCCGATCACGGCTATCGTCTTGAGCTTCGTGAGATCGAGCGGGAGGAGGTTCTTCTCATTCTTCAGCAGGATGACTGCTTCCTCTGCTGTCTTCTGCGCCAGGGCGCGGTGTTCGGCGTTGTTGGTGGTTTTCTCGGCGTAGTCGGGATCGACATACGGATTGTCGAAGAGGCCGAGACGGAACTTAGTGGCGAGCACGCGCGCGACGGCGCGATCGACCATCGCTTCCGAGACCGTTCCCAGTTTTATCTGCCAGAGAAGCGTGCGGTAGACGGAACCGTCGGAGAGGTCGTAGTCGACGCCTGCTGCCAGGGCCATGCGCGCGGCATCGGCATTGTTGGCGGCGATGTGGTGCGTCTCGGTGAGCATCTGCAGTCCGTTGCCGTCGGAGGTGATGTAGCCGCTAAATCCCCACTCCTGTCTGAGGACTTTATCAAGCAGCCAGTGGTTGATGTGGGATGGGACGCCGTCGATTTCGTTGTAGGACGCCATTACGCTTGCGGCGTGGGCTTCCTGAATCGCGGCCTGGAACGGCACGAGGAAGTTCTCGCGAATGATGCGTTCGGAATAGTTGCCGGGAGCAGTGTTGGTGCCGCCTTCGGGCTGTCCATGAACCGCGAAGTGTTTGGCCGTGGCGGCAACGTGATGGCGGTTGATCAGGAACGAATCTCCTTGCAGCCCAGTGATGGCAGCGACTCCCATGCGGGCGGCGAGGAATGGATCTTCGCCGTAGGTTTCTTCGGTGCGGCCCCAGCGCGGGTCGCGTGCAATGTCGAGCACCGGAGTGAAAACTTGGCCAACGCCGGCCGAGGCGGCTTCATCACCGGCAGCGGTGAAGACCTGGTGCACGATGTCGGGATCCCATGTGCAGGCGAGGCTCAACGCCTGCGGGAAACTGGTGCTGCCGTACTCCATGAATCCGTGGAGGGCTTCGCCCATGAAGAGTTCGGGAATGCCAAGGCGCGTCTTCTCTTTCAGATAGCGCTGCACGCCGTTGCGCAGGATGGCGGCTTTGCGGGCGGGGAATATGAGGTCGGGGTCGTACCAGCGGTTCATCATTGCGCCGGCGGATTCGTCGGTGAATGTTCCGGTTGGATCGACGACGTGGGTAGCGCGGTCCGCCGGGGGGGCGATCTGGGCGATTTTTTCTTCCAGTGTCATGCGCGAGAGCAAGTCGGCGACTCGATCATCGATGGGGAGGCTGGGGTTCTTGTACTTCGGCGTGTTGTCGGGTGGAGCGGCTTTGGGTGTTGCGGCTTTTGTTTTGTCTTGGGCAGTGAATGAGATCGAATAGAGCAGGATGAAGCATAGAAAAGGGCGGAGAAGAATATCGATTTTTTTCATGGCGCGGAGGGAGTCTCCTTGGGAACGGATCATCCTACTCCAAGATGCGAGGAGGTGTCAGTGAGAGTTCGTGGGCGAGGCGGCCTAGGGAATTCTAATCGTCCGCGCTGACCGTGGACTCCCCTGCATTCGAGGGCGCTCGAGCCACGTTTTCGATTTCCTGATCTTTGTACTGCAGTTGATACAGCTTGTAGTAGATGCCGCGGTGGGCGAGGAGTTCCTGGTGGGTGCCCATTTCGCGTAGCTGGCCTTTGTGCAGGACGAGGATCTTGTCGGCGCGCTGGATGGTCGAGAGACGGTGGGCGATGATGAGCGAGGTGCGTCCCTCGACCATGCGGGCTAAGGCGTCGCGCACGCGGAATTCGGTTTCGGTGTCGACGCTGGAGGTGGCCTCGTCGAGGATCAGAATCTTTGGATTGTGGGCCAGAGCGCGAGCGAAAGAGATTAGCTGCTTCTGTCCAGTGGAGAGCGTTGATCCGCGCTCGCGGACCTCTTCTTGGAATCCCTTGGGAAGGGAACGGATGAAGTCGGCGAGGTTCACGTCCTCGGCGGCCTGCTGGACGTGGGCGTCTTGAATGCGATCGGTGCCCAGGCGGATGTTGCCTCCGATAGTGCCGGTGAAGAGGAAGGGATCCTGCAGGACTACGCCGATACGGCTGCGCAGGTCGGCCAGGTCCATGTCCCTTACGTTGACGCCATCGATGCGGACTGCGCCTTTTTGGACGTCGTAGAAGCGAAGGAGCAGGGAGATCAGGGTCGTTTTGCCGGCGCCTGTGTGGCCAACTACGGCTACGGTTTCGCCGGGTTCGATGGTGAAGGTTACGTCTCTGAGGACCCAATCGGGTTGAGATGGTTTCTGTTGAGAGCCGTTGCGTGAGGGGGCCTCGCTTCGCATCGGCCGGACAGGCGAGGCGCCCGTCGCTACACGGTCCGTGTCTTCCTCGGTGATTTCTCTATATACGAACCAGACGTGGTCGAATTCAATTCGGCCTGGGCCTGTGGGAGTCTTCGTTACCGCGGGAGATACGACTTCTACCGGGGTGTCGAGGAGCTTGAAGATACGTTCGCTGGCAGCCATCGCGGACTGCAGGATGTTGTATTTCTCACTGAAGTCCATGATGGGGCGGAAGAAGCGCATGGCGTATTGCGTGAACGCGATCAACACCCCCAGCGAGGCGGCGGTCTCGACGGTGTGGAATGAGATCAGGGTGTGAGGATTGAAATCCAGGCTGACGCTTCGAGCGACAACTTTGGCAATGACCTCCTTGCCGCCCCACCAGATTACGCAGGCAATGGCGACCGCCGAGAAGAAATCGACGGCAGGGTAGTAGACCGAGTACGCCAGAATCGCGTCTTTGAAGGCATCCATGTGGCTGCGGTTAATTTCCGAGAAACGCTTATAGGCGCGGCGTTCGCGGTTGAAGAGTTGCAATACGACCATGCCGCTGACATGCTCCTGCAGATAGGCGTTGATCCGGGCAATCGCGGTGCGGATGCGGCGATAGGAATCGCGAACCTTATCGCGGAAGATCTTTGTCGCGACGACGATGAAGGGAAGGACGGCGAACGTGATCAGCGCGAGCTTCCAGTTCATGCAGAGCATGATCGCTAAAATCCCGACGAGTACGAAAATATCTTCGAAGATCGAGACCACGCCGGACGTGAACATCTCGTTTAGCGCATCGACGTCGGTGGTGACGCGCGTGACCAGGCGCCCGACAGGATTTTTGTCGTAGAAGGCGACATGCATGCGCTGCAGGTGGCGGAAGATCTGGCTGCGCAGATCGAACATGACCTGTTGCCCGGTCCACTGCATGTAATAGGTCTGAAGGAATTCGAGCAGGAAGGCGAACACCAGCAGGCCGAAGTAGATAGTCGAGATCTGCGCGATGCCGGTGAGCGGGCGCGGGCTGAGCCAGTTCCATAGACCCGAAGTTGCACCCTTGGTGGGTGCCAGATAGCGATCTACGGCGACCTTAACCAGGTAGGGTCCGAGAACGTCGGCGAACGATTTCAAAATGATCGAAACAATCGCGACCCCGACATGCCAGCGATATGGGCGCAGGTAGGTGAGCAGCCGGCGCATCAGGCGGCTGTCATACGCTTGCCCTAATACTTCTTCTTCCTGGGCCATTCAGTTCCGCTTGCGAGCTTTAACGCGCGCTCCGACTCGCTTCTCGCCGGGACAGGCGAGGCGGCTGTCTCCAGGCGTTCCTTCAAACGTGCGCGAATTTAGCCAGTTATTCCCTGCCAACAGGGTACCTCAAATAGATGGCCGGAACTGGACTGAAGATGGAAAAGGTTTTGGAGCAATTCCGTGCCCACAAACCTGTTGATGGAACGAACGATCCGCTATTTCTTGGAGTCTTCCTTCGATTCCGGAGCCACAATTCCGTACATTATCTTGGGCGGTTCGCAGTTGTTGCTCTTCTCCGTCTTTGCAACTGGGGCCTTGCGCTTCTGGAGGTTCTTCAGAAAGTTGAGGAGAGGCTTGAGATCCTTCTCAAAGGGCTTGCGCTCGTCAGCGTTGTTGAAGGCGATATTCTGCACTTCATGTTCACGCGGGACGCTCACAAGCAATGTGTCCATCTCTTTCCCCATCTTGTCCTGCGATAGCTCTCCAGTCTTGATCGCCACAAACTCGCCATCGTCGAGAACTGCCCGTAATGCCTTGTAGTCTGCTTCGGGCAGGGTGTCCAGAACGACCTTCGTGTCGGTATTGCTGGCGCTGTTAGTCATCCCTCGAAAATTCCGCTCCATGTGGTATTTCCCGTCGGGATAGACCAATACGCACGTGCGAGTCATTCCCGCGTATGGATCGACTGTGGTGGTTTCAGCGCGCATGACGAAGGTGCGCTCGACCAGGGTCTGTGCGAAGCAGGTGACAACGAAGAAAATAGCGACGAAATGTATCCGTTTGGCTTTCATGCGCCGGATTAAAGCACGAAAAATCCGAGCGCGCCACAGTGAATTTGGACAGACGGTCTCGGCAAACGGTTTTCGGCGATGGGATAATCGCAGTGTGGCGCTTGGTATCTACATCTCCGTGCCGTTCTGCCGGACGAAGTGCAGCTACTGCAACTTCACGTCAGACGTGTTTTCGCGCGCGATGTTTGACAAGTATGTAGATTGCGTTTGCGCCGACATCGCGAGCGCCGAGCAGGTTGCCGCGGAGATGGGTGGCCGGATTGAGCAAGACGTGGGCTCAATCTATTTGGGTGGCGGTACGCCAACCGTCCTTGAATCACGACAGCTGCAGCGCATGTTTGAGGCGGTGCGCGGTGGGTTTTCGGTCAGTCCGAGTGCGGAGGTCACGGTCGAGTGCGCACCGGGCACCTTGAATCCGGAAATGCTCGACACCCTGCTTCGTTGTGGTGTGAACCGCGTCAGCCTGGGCGTGCAGTCGTTCGTCGACGCCGAGGCGGCATCGGTTGGCAGGCTGCACAAGCGCGTTACCACGCTGGACGACATTGCACGCCTGCGTGCGGCTGGGATTACGAATATCAACCTCGACTTGATTGCGGGTTTGCCGCATCAGACCGCGGAAAGCTGGAAGCTCTCGTTGGACGAGACGATTGGCGCGGGCGCTCCACACGTCAGCGTTTACATGCTCGAGGTGGATGAAGATTCGCGGCTCGGGCGCGAACTCATTGCAGGCGGAACACGTTATCACGCGCATTTTGTGCCGGATGAAGAAGCGGTGGCCGATTTCTATATCGCCGCGTGCGAAACTTTGAAGGCAGCGGGCATTGCCCAGTATGAGATATCAAACTTCGCCCGGCCCGGATTTGAATCACGGCACAACCTGAAGTACTGGACCCGGCAGCCGTATCTCGGATTTGGGGTGGATGCACACTCGATGTTGCGGTCAGCCTCAGCAGAGATAGAGGCTGTGCGTTTTGCCACCGTCGATGCTCTGGAAAAATTCACAGCGGGTGTGTCACAGCAGAGAACAGTGGTTTTGAAACAGATGGCGCTGGAAGAAACGTTCTTTCTGGGATTGCGTCTGAACCGTGGAGTAGATCTGCGCAAGGTGGAACAGACGTTCGGCTCCGGCGCGCTGGAAGAGTTCCGTCGAGCCATTGCAGCTTTAATCTCTGACGGACTCGTGCGAGTTGATGGCGACAGCATTTGCCTGACTCCTCAGGGCCGCCTGCTTTCGAACGAGGTCTTTCAGTTGTTCATCGCAGCCGCCAGCGTGGGCGGGGATCAAAGTATTTGAAACGTCTTAGTTGGCGGCTCGGCGACGCCGCCCGATTTACCGCGCATCCCGAACACAACGGAACCCCACTCCTCCTGAACGGTCCATACCGGGGGCCATCATCAGGAGCTTTCCGTGTTCACCAAGTTTGTACGCCTGAGGGAAGTAAAAGATGGAATCCTGGGGCTGGTAGTAGCTGCCTCCGCGAAGAACCCCGGCGCGGGTGTGTTCGTCTTGAAACTCTTCTGTCCACTGCCACACATTTCCGACCAGATCCATCACTCCAAATGGACTGGCGCCCTTGGGGTGTGCATCGACCGCATCCGGTTCACGCATGGTTCGTCCTTTGTCCGGAATGGGCACGGCATCCTCTTTCCATTCATTCCCCCACGGATAGGCGCGGCCATCGCTGCCTTGCGCCGCATACTGCCACTCCCACTCATGCGGCAGACGCTTGCCGGCCCAGGCCGCATAGGCGCGCGCGTCCTCGAGCGAGACCCATGTGACCGGCTTGCTCTCCGAGCCTAATCGATAGGTTCCGTCTTTCCAGTCGCGGAGAAAGTTCAAATCATCTTGCGGGCGATAGTGAGTGGCGTCGACGAATTTTTTGAACTGCGCGTTGGTCACCGGATACTTGTCGATCCAGAATGACTTCACGGGTATGGGATGATCGTGAAAGCGGCGCGGCGAGTCTTCCCATGGATACTGTACGTCCACTCCGATGTCGTCGAATCCTTCGAGTTCAATGCCCACCACGCGAAAGTGAAAGTCGGCAGCAGGAATTTTGACCATGTCTGACGGTGTTTCCGACGGCGTCTTGGTGGCGGCCATGGGGACGATTTGCTGCGGCAAGACTTTCCACTCGTGGGAATACGTGGACAGCGAAGTCGAGCTCAACTCCTTCATTTTCGACATCAGTGTCTGAATGCCGGCGTCAGGTACTCCGGGACTGGCCAGCAAGGCTCCATAGCCGTGGCCCTCAATCGGGAAACTAAGTTCGACCCGGTCCGTCTGATTCCTGACCGGCTCGAGTTCAACTCCATGATAGAGATCGAAATAGCGCATGCCTTTTTCCGAGGGCAGTTCGATTTGCGGGCCTTCCACGTCGTAACTATTGCGATTCACGATCGTCCAGACAGTCTGCCGTCCCAAAGGCCAACGGCTGGCAAACACGCCATAGTGCGACATCAGCACCAGCGGTTCCCAGTCAGGACTGATAAGGAACGAGGCGAGTGCGCGTTCCATCGTGGCGATGCGGCGGGTCGCCTCGGCGTCGCGCGGCGTGATTCCGTTCCAGATACCCCAGACGTTTTCCCAGCTTTCCCAGCCCACACCGTTCACGAAGGCAAACTGCAGGTTATCGGTCTTATCACGCTTCCAGCGATCGGAAATGTTCACCTGGTGACGTGTCTCCAGCCACTTGTACTTGTCGACTCTGGGTACGAAGGAATACTCATATTGTCCCCAGGTCAGGAGGTCCCAAGCCAAGTCGCCGTCTGGAGGGTCACTCTCCGGTTCAAAAACCAGTGGATGACCAGTCTTGTCCGATGCCAGGGAAAAAGACGCTGGAACTCCGTCCTGGGTGTCGCCGTTCACGCCGTCGGCTCCGATTTCGGTCATCAGGCTGGCAATCGCCTCCGGCCACGGCTTTTCCGGATCACGGGTTCCCTGGTCCCACATCATCATGGGGAAGAGTACTCGGACATTGCGGCGATGAAAGTCGGCGATCATCTGCCGCACGCCGGGTATACCTCCTGGCATGGAGCGGATGAGGTCGAGCTGGCTGCGGTCGTCGATTCCCATGTTCGGATAGGTGGGCCATATCAGCACCGCATCTATCCCGCCGTACCGTTTCTCCACATCATCGAGATAACGGTCTGCCGTGTAGCGACGGGCGACCGGATCATAAAAATAACGGTCCTGGGCCATCATCTGCGGCTGGAAAAAACTGGACTGCGTCCACTTGAGAGCAGGCAGATCGTAACGTGCGCCGTCATAACCGACGCGAATGCGGCGCTCGTCGCGCCAGCGGCGAAGATCGGACAGCCATGCATCGTGTTCCTCCGGAGTGCAGGGATCCATTCCGCCAAACCATGAGCGCCTGTCCCAGGGTGCCCGGTTGAAGCAGTCGGGCGAAGGGATCTGCTGACCGTCGGGCGAGCGGCCGAACTTCAGCACCAGTATGGAGTGTCGTAAGGCCTCGTATTGCGAAGTAGCGGTATCACTTGCATCCTGAGCGGAAACCACGCTGATAGGGATGAGAAAGATTGCGGCGACACAAGGCGCGATGGCGAATCTCATGCATGCGCTCCCGGTTACGAACGGTGTCAGGACGCGCCAAAATAAAACGTTTCAAATTGACTGTCAAGAACCTTGTGGCCGCCATTAAGGTTCAAATACAGACATGGGCATCTGAAGGGGATGGCTTGCGGACTCGTCCAATTTTCGGCCTGTGCAAAGGCTCACTTGATTGCAGGCCGCGTTGTGAACCACCGCGTTGCCACCCGCTGCCAGTACGGGGAATAAGAAAAAATCTCTTCCAAACCATACGGTCGGTTGGCAAACCGCTAGCGGTCTGTGAAGTCCCCAGTGTTCATGCGGCTCTCCGGCGCTTGTCACCAATTTGTCCCAGGTAACTTCTTCGTGCGCGAGAGCTATGTTCTAATCAAAAATTCGGCGGCTTCGCTGCCGTTTGCTACTGGAGTTCTCGGAGGAGAACGTGGATTTCCAACTGAACGAAGAGCAGTTGCAGTTGAAGAAGAGCGTGCGCGAGTTTGCCGAGCGCGAGATCAAGCCGCATGTCATGGAGTGGGATGAGAAGGGCGAATTCCCGCTGGCGACGATCAAGGAGCTCGGCAAGTTGGGCCTGATGGGTACTGTTTTTCCGCAGGAGTATGGCGGGGCCGGGATGGGTTACGTCGAATACGTGACGGCGATTGAAGAGCTGTCGCGCGTCGACGGGTCTGTAGGCATTATCGTCGCGGCGCACACGTCCCTCTGCACGAATCACATTTTTCTCGCCGGCAATGAGGCGCAGAAGAAGAAGTACATCAGCAAGCTGGCCACTGGGGATTTCATCGGAGCCTGGGGTTTGACCGAGCCTTCATCGGGTTCTGACGCGGGCAGTGCACGAATGACGGCCGTGCGGAAAGGGAATCAGTGGGTGCTGAACGGAACCAAGACATTCTGCACGAACGGGCATTATGCCGATGTGGCGGTTGTGCTGGCTGTGACCGACAGGACCGCGCATACGCACGGCATCTCTGCATTTGTCGTCGAGAAAGATACCAAAGGATTCCGTCCGGGCAAAAAAGAGAACAAGCTTGGACTCCGCGCCAGCGACACTGCGGAACTCATTTTCGAAGACTGTGTCATTCCTGCAGAGAATTTGCTGGGCGGAGAGGGCCAGGGCTTTCCGGACGCGATGCGCGTGCTCGATGGGGGCCGAATCTCGATTGCAGCCTTGTCGCTGGGCATGGCGGAAGGGGCCTACGAGGCGGCGCTGAAGTATTCCAAGCAGAGGCGCCAGTTCGGCAAGGCGATCAGCGAGTTCCAGGCGATCCAGTGGAAACTGGCCGACATGGCGACCGAGATTGATGCCGCCATGCTACTTACGATGCGGGCGGCATCGATGAAAGATGCGGGGATGAAGACGACGCAGGAATCATCAATGGCGAAGCTCTACGCCAGCGAAGTCGCCGTCAGGTGTGCCAATGAAGGGGTTCAGATCCATGGTGGATACGGATTCATCAAGGATTATCCCGCCGAGAAGTTTTACCGCGATGTGAAGCTGTGCACGATTGGCGAGGGGACTAGCGAGATTCAGCGGCTGGTGATTGCCCGACAGTTGCTGAGGGACTAGCTTCAGTGTTCGCGTAGTAGCCGTCTCGAGCCTGGACGGTCAGGTCTTTTTGCTTTGCCGTTAGCTGAATCTTGTGATAGCTGGAGTTATTGCTGGCCTCGCGGTCGGGGGTGTAGCCGAGGTTGTACTGATTGCGCAGTTCCTCGGTGATCTCGGAATAGATCTGATCAATCGGCTTCTTGTTGGAGACTTCAAAGAAGCGCCCTCCGGTTTCCCTGGAAATCCGCTCGAGGATTTTCTTGCCGTCGGGACGTGGTTGGGTGGGGTAGCGCTGACCGCCGCCGCGGTGTCCGCCGCCACCGGGAAAACCGATAGTGGGCCTGGCGAAACCGCCACTCCTTCCGTACGCTTCGTTATCTTTGAAAAGTATGGAATAAACCAGCGTGTTTGCGCGCTGGGCTGACTCGATAGCTGCATCGAGGTTTTCCTTGCTTCCGGTATCCACCCCATCCGTGAGCAACACGAGCGCCTTGCGGCCTTCTTGTTTCCGCATCAGTTCATCGGAGGCCAAAAAAACCGCATCGTACAGCATGGTCCCACCTCCGTGATGACCACCGTGTCCGCCACCCGGCCAGTTCCCGCCGCCTCCGTTGCTGCCGGTTTGAGTGTATTCAGGAGTTCGGAGCGCTCCCAACGCTTCCTCCAATTTCTGATGCGAAGAGGTCAGGTCCTGCAATAATTCCACTTCGCGATCGAAGTGAATGATGAAGGCCTTGTCGCGATCTGCACGGACCATCTGGTCCAGAAAGCTATGGCTGGCGCTGCGCTCCTGATCGAGGACGCGGCGCTGGCTCAGGCTCGTGTCGACGAGCAGGCCGAGGGTCAGTGGAAGATCGGTTTCGCGGCTGAAGTAGTGAATGGATTGAGGGCGGCCATCCTCAGCCAGGCTGAAGTCGTCTTTGGTCAGATCGTTGACGATTTTGCCGTGCTTGTCCCGCACGGTGGCCAGGACGTTCACCACGTTCACTTTGACGGAAATCTTAGTGGCGTCATCGGAGGCATCGGCGGCGGGATGACTCGTCGACTGGGGATCCTGGCAGAAAGCGAGGGAGGCAGCGGCGAAAACAAGCGTGTACAGGCGTGAGTGGATTCGTTTTATGCGCATGCAGAACTTTCCGCTGTCAGGCCATGTCGTTGGAGATGGCTGACCGCGGCCTCAAGATCAGGGATCAACTTCTTGTGTGAAAGGAACGAAAGCGGATTGGTTGTAAGGTCACGCAGTAAAACTTTGTAAATGGTCGTCACGCGATTGCTTGTGGTCGTGCTTTACACTGGACGCATCGTGGACAGCGGCGACTCAGTGCTGATCGCGGCCATGCGCTCGGGCAACGCTCGAGCACTGGCCCGTGTCATCTCAACCATCGAGAACCGTGCTCCGGGCTGGTCCGAGCTTCTGAAAGCACTCTTTCCGCACACGGGCACCGCGCGCGTGATCGGGCTAACCGGTGCACCCGGGGCGGGGAAGAGCACGCTGGTCGATCAGTTGGCGCGTCTCTACCGAAAGACAAAAAACCCCGAAAGCTGCAAAGAGCGCGGCTTGACTCGGGCACCCGACGAAAATTACACGGTCGGGATCATTGCTGTTGATCCTACGAGTCCCTACACGGGGGGGGCGATTCTGGGGGACCGGATTCGCATGCAGGATCACTATGGCGATCCGGGTATTTACATCCGCAGCATGGCGACTCGCGGCTCGCTGGGGGGACTGGCGCGCACTACTGCTGATGTCTCCACCGTGCTGGATGCGTCTGGACGTGACGTCATCCTGATCGAAACCGTGGGCGTCGGGCAGGACGAAGTCGATATTGTGCGGCTGGCTGATATCACGGTGGTGATTCTTGTCCCGGGGATGGGTGATGATGTACAGACGATCAAGGCCGGGATCATGGAGATCGCCGACATCTTCGTGATCAATAAGAGCGACCGCGAGGGAGCCGAGCGTGTCGAGCGCGAGGTCCGGGCGCTACAATCGCTCGCGGCGCGTCACGATGGCTGGACGCCTCCGATTGTGAAAACTGTGGCAAGCGAAGGCAAGGGAGTTGAAGAACTGGGCGCCGCGATCTCCGAATACCAGAATTATCTGCAGAAAGAAGATCGCGCGCGGAAGAAGAGAATGGAAAACTGGCAGGAGCGGCTGGTTGAGATGCTTCGTGAGGCCATGCTCGAGAAAGCACGGGCACAGCTTGGGGACGGCCGCATGGAGCGGCTCGCGGCAGAGGTGGCGGAACACAAGCGCGATCCGTATTCTTTGATTGAGGAGATCGTGGGGAAGGGATTCTAAGATTTCGGATCGCAGATTTTCGATTACAGATTGAACTGACGAGGTCTTTCAATCTGAAATCTTCAATATGAAATCGTTCGACATGTTCGAGGCGCAGATTTGAATTTCAGCATTGACCATCTCGGCATCGCGGTGAAATCGCTGGCCACGGCGAAGGCCTTTTACGAAAAACTGGGGCTGAATGTGTCTTCCGAGGAAACTATTGAGCACGAGCGGGTGCGGCTGGTGATGGTGCCAACGGGTGAGAGCCGGCTGGAACTGCTTGAGGCGACATCCGACGATTCGACCATCGCCAAGTTCATAGCCAAGCGCGGGGAAGGGCTGCACCATGTTTGCCTCAGGGTGCCTGATCTTCCTGCAGCGGTTGATCGCCTGAGGAGAGACGGAGTCCGCCTCGTGTCTGAGGAGATCAAGGTTGGCGCCGGGGGACATCAGTACGTGTTCGTGCATCCGTCTGCCACCGGAGGTGTCTTGCTGGAATTGGTGCAGGGATAAAGAATTTGCCACAGATTCGGACGGATCTTCGCGGATAAACTACTTTAGAGAATGCTGCTCCTGGTTACCGATACTTCCGGCAAGCATGGCAGCGTGGGACTGGTCCGCGCGTCGGATGGCGTTGCAAAAGACGACCTTCAGGTGATCGAGTCTGTTCCGCTGGCCGGAGGGACTTTTTCGGCGCAACTCGTGCCCCAGATCGCCGGGCTGCTGGACAAACACGCACTCAGCAAACACGATCTTGATGGATTCGTGGTCATTTCCGGGCCAGGTTCGTTTACCGGACTCCGCGTGGGACTCGCCGCCATCAAAGGCTTGGCCGAGATTCTGCAAAAACCCATTGTGGCGATCTCGCTGTTGGAGGTGGTTGCGATCGCCGCCGGTGCCGAGGGCGATGTGCTTGCCCTGCTGGATGCCGGGCGTGGGGAAGTTTACGCCGGTAAGTATGAGGTCAGCCGAGATGCGGCGCGGGTTCGGAGCGAACAATTGCTCGCTAAGAGCGACTTTCCATCGGTGGGACCGGGATTCGTTCTCTCGACTCCTGATCCCGGGCTGGCAGATGTGGCGCGGCAGGCCGGGCTGCAGGCCCGGCTGGTGACAGTCGGTGTGGAAGCGATCGCGAAGGTTGGATATCGCAAGCTGCAGGCCGGTGAGACCGTGACTCCTGAGCTGCTTGAGGCCAATTACATTCGGCGCTCGGACGCGGAAATCTTCTCGAAACCGACGACGGGCGGCTAGGCTCTGAACTTTCCGGGCGACCGGCCGGACTCGCAGACTGGAATCGAAATTGGGCCATCTCGTACGCAGCGCGACTCTCGGCGACGTGCCTGAGATGATGCGGCTTGAGCGGATATCCCCAACCGCCGCCCATTGGACCGAGCAGGAGTATCGAAGCCATTTTGCCCATCAGTTGCCAACAAGACTGGCTCTCATCGCTGAGACGGCTGGCGAGGTCGGGGGATTTCTGATCGCCCGGCATATGCCGCCCGAATGGGAACTTGAGAACATCGTGGTAGCTCAAGAATGCCGCCGAAGAGGGATTGGCGCGCAACTGACGCAGGCTTTTCTGGCCCAGGCAAAACAGTTAAGTGGCGAGGCCGTATTTCTAGAGGTCCGCGAGTCCAATATGGCGGCCAGAGCACTCTACGAAAAGCTCGGATTTCGCCAGACCGGGCGACGTAAGTCCTATTACACCACACCTTTAGAAGATGCTGTCCTTTACTCCAAGGACCTCCGCTCCGGCTCGGTGTCGGCATGAGACTGCCCTACTTTTTTGGCATTGCCCGCATGTTACAGCTGTGTTAACGTGACCTCATAATCTGAAGGTTTGGAGGTCTGCCTGGATGCTGACTCCGAGAGACCAACTCCTGACCAGTCACGAGGAATTCCGCAGGCTGGCTCAGGAGCATACGCAGTACGCGCAACGTCTCGAAACTCTTATTCAAAAACGCTATCTCAGCGAAGACGAAAAGCTGGAAGAAGTGCGGCTGAAAAAACTGAAATTGCGCCTCAAGGACCAGATGGAGTCGATTGAGCGCGAGTATCGGCAGCAATACGGCGTCAACGTAGCCTAGTCATTATCTGACCAAATGATCCGGCGGTTCACCGCCAACGGATTTCTGCATCTTCCAGAGGGCGCGCTGAAGCGCCTTTTTTTATTTATACTTACGGCACAGACGGGAGAGGGCACACTCCGCCGAGCGGCTATAATTAAAAAATATCCCCCATGGTGCGCGACGGCTACTATTACGGGTTCGCATTGATCGCCGCAGGCGTCCTGCTTGGATGGCTAACCCGTCCCGGATGGGCGATTGTTCCATTCTTGCTGGCATTTTTCTTCCTCTGGTTCTTTCGGGACCCGCAACGAGTCATCCCTAACGAGGCCGGAGCATTAGTTTCCCCAGCCGACGGAAAAGTGACTGATGTTTCAATGATTAACACCGAAAACGGGAAACAGGCGCGGATCAGTATTTTTCTGAGCGTGTTTGATGTGCACGTGAACCGGTCACCGATCTCGGGTATCGTCGGGGATGTACGCTACCAGCGCGGCAAGTTTCTTGACGCGCGCAGCCCGCATTGCGCCGAACTGAATGAGCAGAACATCGTTGAGGTCGTTGGGGTCGAAGCTGACGGGCAACGAGTGGTGTTCAAGCAGATCGCGGGGTTACTGGCGCGTCGCATTGTATTCACGCCGAAGCCGGGCGACCGGCTTGAGCGCGGACAACGGGTCGGGCTGATTAAATTTGGATCGCGAACTGACGTGGTCTTCGATCCGGACTCCCGAGTCAATGTGAAGGTGGGTGATCGTGTGAAAGGTGGTTCGAGTATCCTGGCCTACCTGCCCCAGCAAGCGTCTCTCACAGCCGTGGGGAGTATTTCAACTGCGAGGGCTCAGTGATGGATCTAGTTGCCCCGAAACGCCGCCGCAGGTTCAGTAAGGGGATGTACATCCTTCCGTCCCTGTTCACGACCGCGAACGTCGGCTTCGGTTATTACGCGATCCTCGAGGTCATGCACGCTACGGCCACAGAATTCTGGCACCTGGATAATGCTGCCAAGGCCATCGGGTTCGCCGTGCTTTTTGATGGTCTGGACGGACGTATTGCACGCATGACCGGAACCAGCAGTGATTTCGGCCGGGAACTGGATTCTCTCGCGGATGTGATCACCTTCGGGGTTGCGCCCGCGATGCTGGCATGGACCTGGGGTTTTCACTTCATGCCGCAAGTCGTGCTCACGCAGTGGCATTGGCAGATCAAGCTCGCGCAACTCGGGGCGATCGCCAGCTTTCTCTTCTTGATCGCCGGCGCAAGCCGTCTGGCACGCTTCAACATCACCTCCAATCCCGAGCCCTCGAATCCGGGCCGTCCAGGCAAGAAATACTTTGTAGGAATGCCGATTCCAGCGGGTGCGGGAGTCATCGCGGCGGTGGTGCACTTCGAGTCCGGCGAGCCAATCGATTCGCCCTATACCGCGCTGGCCTGGCTGGCTCTGGTGACTACTGTGGGATACCTGATGGTCAGCACCTGGCGGTTTTACAGCTTCAAAGATATCGACTTTCGCTCACGTCATCCTTTTCGCCTGATCGTTCTGCTCGCAGCCCTGTTCTATGGAATCTGGCTCTTTTCACGGCCGGTACTCTTCGCCCTGGCTCTGCTGTACATGACCTCCGGCGTTTTCTGGCGCCTGCAATGGATATTTCGGCGCCGTTCGGGGCCGTCTCCGCCGTCCTACAAGGAGGCGTCCCAGACATCATGAGCGACTTCGCCAAGCCAAGTTTGGGTTCTACAGGGCTAGCTTCGCGCGGCAAGCTGTACCGCGCCGCAATTGTTGGGGCAGCCTCCTTGAAGGGGAAAGAACTCGCCGAAGTACTGAATGAGCGCAAGTTTCCAGCCGCCGATGTTCGCCTGCTCGATGACGACGAGTCACTGGGGCAACTCGAAGCTATGGGCGATGAGATCAGTTTCATCCAGCGAGTGCGCGCCGAGCAATTTGAACACGTTGATTTCACATTCTTTGCTTCCGATCAGGAGAGCACGCGGCGCACTTGGCGGGACGCCCGCGACGCCGGGAGCGCAATTATCGACCTGTCAGCGGTGTTGGAAGATCAGCCCGGAGCAACGGTTCGCTCTCTGTGGATCGAGCGCGAGCGTGGCCAGGTTGCGCCGCCGGAATTGCAGCCGGGACCTTGCGTTACCGCGCATCCGGTTTCTGTCACGCTGGCATTGCTGCTGCTGCGCGCCCGGAAAACTGGTGCGCTCCGGCATGTGGTAGCAACGGTTTTCGAGCCGGCCTCAGAACATGGACAGCGCGGCATGGATGAGCTTCATCAGCAGACAGTTAATCTGCTCTCGTTCCAACCGCTACCGAGAGATGTATTCGACGCGCAAGTAGCCTTTAACCTGGTGGTGCGCTACGGGCAGAAGTCGCATCCGGCACTGGATTCGATCGAGGGTCGAGTGCTGCGGCACTATCGCATGATCGCCGGGGCGGATTCGCCCCAACCCTCTCTCATGCTGGTGCAGGCGCCGATTTTCCACGGTCACGCACTGGCGATCTTTTTGGAAATGGAAACGTCACCGGACCTGGGTGAGTTATCGCAGGCCATAGCGGGCGATCATGTGATGGTTACCGCCGCCAGCGATGAAGCTCCCACCAACGTGAGTTCCGCAGGGCAGTCGGACATTCAAGTGTGGCTGAAACCCGATGCGCTGCAGCCGAACGGGGTATGGTTGTGGGCTGCGGCTGACAATCTTCGAATTTCCGCATTGACGGCGGTAGACTGCGCCGAAAGCATGATGGCTACACGCCCGACGGGGAAGATTCAGTGAGAGTGCAAGCCCTCGTGGTGCTTGCGTTCCTTAGCATTCTGGCTTGCGGATACCACACGGCGGGCCATGCAACGCAGATCCCGCAGAACGTCAACACCATCGCGATTCCCGCTTTCAAGAACGAGACGCTTACCTATCACATCGAGCAGATGCTGACCTCGTCGGTGGTGAGGGAATTCCATACCCGGACTCGTTACCACATTGTGAGCGATGCTGGAGATGATCCCGACGCCACGCTCAGCGGTACGGTGCTATCGACGGTCGCCACTCCTCTGACCTATGACACGGCAACTGGCCGTGCCGCCAGCGTCCTTGTTGTCGTGAGCATGAGAGTGCAACTTACCGAGCGCAGCGGCAAAGTGCTTTATCAGAATCCAACGTATCTGTTCCGAGAGCAGTACGAAGTGTCCCAGGACCTTTCCAGCTTCTTCGAGGAGGATTCGCCGGCATTCCGGAGGTTGTCTCAGGATTTTGCCCGCACCCTCGTTTCTAACATCCTGGAGGGTTTCTGACGTGAAGCAGGTCTCCTTATATGCTGCACTTTGCTGCCTCACGCTGATGGCAGGCTGCTATTCCGGATCACGGCCGCCGCATGTGGGCTCCGCCGCAAGAGACTTCAGTGTGCAGGATTCCGACCATCAGGTTAGCCTCAACCAGTTTCGCGGCCAGGTCGTGATCTTGAATTTCTGGGCGACGTGGTGCCCGCCGTGCGAACAAGAGCTGCCGTCGCTGATGGACATGCAGAACCGGCTGCGCGGACGCGGTGTTACAGTGCTGGGCGTCAGTATCGACGTGGATGGCGACGCTTATCACCGCTTCCTCAAAGAGCGCAACGTGAATTTTGTAACCGTGCGTGACCCGGACCAGAAAGTGGCGAACTTATATGGCACCTCCATGTGGCCGGAGAGCTATGTCATCGACCGGCAGGGAGTACTCCGACGCAAAATTGTTGGACCGATCAACTGGAATTCGCCAGACGTGATGCAGTTCCTGAATCAGTTGTAAGCAGCGTGGAAAGTGGCCGTCGACGGTCGTTCAGCGAAGCTCGGCTGTCTGGGAGTATTTACCGGTTACTATGCGAAATTGGCGGCTCGATGCTACAGTCGGGTTGGACGGGCATCACGGTAAGCGGGACTCCGCAGTCATCCCCGGTGCCCTCTGTGATGTGTCTTTTCAATAAATGCGCGCCTTCGCCCAAGCCGACCGTTTTGTGAGCGAACTGCAATCTCGCAAAATGCGTCCGGTCTACGTATTCGTCGGCGATGAAGCCTTTTTTCGCAAACGTTTTCGGGACGCTATTCTCGAACATCTTGTTCCAGCCGATCTGCGCGATTTCAGCCTGTTTGAGTTTGACCTGGCGGAAAGCGATCTCGCCGAAGTGCTCGATCGCGCGCGCACGCCGTCGCTGATGGCCCCCTTTCAAGTTTTCTTCGTGCGCGGCGTGAAGAATCTTTTCGGACGCGGGTCGAACGAGGAAAAACTGACTGCTATCGAGGAGTACTGCAAGAACCCAAATCCCGACGCCTTGCTCATTTTCGTGGCCGACCACGTCAGCATTCCTGCCGACGTCCGCAAGATGGAGATGCAGGACAAGGACCGCTATCAGCGCATCCGCGACACCATGGGCCAGTATTGCGGGATTGTGGAATTGGCGCGTGTGGAAGAAGGCGAAGCAGTTCGCTGGATCACAGACTACTGCGTGAGCCGCACCGTGAAGATCGAGACCGACGGCGCGCGCGAGCTAGTGGACGCGCTTGGCGGCGACATGATGATGATCTCCAACGAACTGGAGAAGCTGATTCTCTATGTTGGGGAAAAGAAGCGCATCACGCTCGGCGATGTCGAGACCATGGTTCTGGCAGCCAAACAGCGATCTCTCTACGAGTTGACCGATGCGATCTCGAGCAAAGACCGCGTACGGGCGCTGGAGGTGCTCGACGCGATCCTGGCTTCTGGTGAGGGCGAAGAGGCGGCGATCGGACATATCTATATGCTGGCGAAAACCTTTCGCCAGATGATGATTATTCTGGAGCGAAACGTGCGCGACCAGCGGATGCTCTGGGCTGCACTGTGGCAGGGATTCCGCGTACCTCCGTTTGCCGCTGACGACATCATCAAACAGGCGCGCCGCTACAAGAACCGCCGCGAGCTTACCCGCGCCATCCGCCTGATTGCGAAAGCCGACCTCGCACTCCGCTCCAATCCGGTGAGCAAACGGATGGTGCTGGAACGCCTTGTCATCAATCTGACCAGCGAACCCGAACTCGCAACTCCCGGATGGATGCAGGAACAACTGCCGGTATAAAAGTCCCGTCCATCTTGATCTGCGGATGGACGGGATGGCCTTCCACTCACTCCCTTCTAATTCGGGCTTACAATTCGGGCGCTCTGAGCATTTCGCAGGTCACGGCGTTGTTCCAATCCACGAACGCGCCCTGCGGATTGTCGCGCCACGCCCACACGTGCAGTTCGAAGAATGGATCGAGGCCGAAGCGATTCGGGGAACCGACGAACTGGAAATCCTGGCCGTCGAGGGAGGGGGGAACGTTGTTGTTATTCGCAAGCCAAGTGGCTGCGTCTACGATGTATTCCACTCCAACCAGTCTGCGCGCATTGCCCACTGGTTCGTAGATCAGGGCCTCGGGATACTCCTTCTCAATCTTGCCATCCATTACCAAATCACCGTTAACGTAGTGAATGCCCATGGCGCCGTGGTCCGGACCGGTCACGCATCCAAATGCTGGCCCATATCCCGCGGGACCGGCGTTGTTGACATCGAGGAATTTGCGCGTGGCCTTGCGAACGTCTTCTACCAGTTGAGGTGGTGCACTTTGATGTGCGTGAGTTGCGTCTTGCGCGAATAACGGTGCCAACGTGAGGGCGCCCCAGACCACCGCCAAATTCACGAATCCCGCCGCCCAAGTGTGAACTGCTTTTGTCATAGAAATCTCCTCAAGATTGAACTAGTTTTTGTCGCAGGGATAGCTGCGGGGGAACTTTTACAGTCGCTCTGCCTTGACAGAAACAGGCACGCCCCTGGTGAGCGAATCAAAGACAGGCGAGTGTCCGGTTCCCAGTTGCACGATTTCCTGCAATTGTTCGTCGGGAACATCAGCCTTAATTTTGAGCGCACCCGGATCCCCTGATATCCGTTGCGAATGTTGGGATCGAGATCCAGGAACCCGTGCAGGTCAATGTCGCCCTCGAACGACGACTCGACGGCTTCGATCTGAATTCCACGGGCGGCTGCATGATAGACCATCGAGGTCGTCAGACAAGCTGCCAGGGAATGGAGCAAGTACTCGACTGGATTAGCCGCCGAATCCTCGCCCAGCAGTACGGGCGGTTCATCGGCATGGAGAACGAACGACGTTTGTCTTGAGATTTCCTGCCCGGCGCCATGAAACGCACTGACACCTGAGCGATTCCGGCTGCCGCCCTCCCACCGGTTTTCAATGCGGAATACGAACTTCGCAATACTCGGGGCGGTCTTGATCGCGTGGACCGTTGTAAAAAGATTGTCAACATTTACACCGTTGACCAGGGTTGGAACCCTTTCTGCGGTTACCATATTTTCACTCCCCCTTTTATTTGCTTCTCGAATCACCCTTGCATTCGATGACTAAAAAGTACTGACAAAAGCAACTTGTCACAAGATGGCAGATATGACATTGTAGATAGGTATTTACGCCATATGATTTTGAGATGAGGTGCGGGATTTCATGATTGATGTCACGGTTCTGCTGCTCGACCAGACGTTCGCATCTACGGCAGTCGGTCCAATGGAAGTTTTTCGCCATG
>Ga0335079_10001485_pt1 | contig 26708 bp, 25 predicted proteins | sample Lox_Sample_33_FD_206719 | JGI IMG/M metagenome (GOLD analysis project Ga0335079, IMG submission 206719) | Soil microbial communities from Loxahatchee National Wildlife Refuge, Florida, United States - Lox_Sample_3.3 | ecosystem: Environmental > Terrestrial > Soil > Wetlands | place: USA...
GCTGACCGAGCGGGGGTTGAAGTACTTCTTCCGGGTCAGTCCCCACGACGGCATCTTCGCCCACGACCAGTTCAACTTCCTGAAGGACCTCGAGACAGCTAAGAAGCAGAAGGTCCAGACCTTGGCCCTGTTGTACGAGAACACCGAGTTCGGCTCCAACGTTGGCAAGCAGGAGCAGAAGTATGCCCAAGAGTACGGGTACAAGGTGGTCGCCGACATCTCCTACACGGCCAACGCGACCGACGTGACCAGCGAGGTGGGCCGGCTGATCAGAGCCAACCCGGACGTCCTCATGCACGCCTCCTACATCACGGACGCCATCCTGTTCACAAAAACATTCAAAGAGATGGGCTTCAATCCCAAGGGCATGCTGACGATGGCTGGTTACATCGAGCCCGGATATCTGCCGGCGGTTAGGGCGGACGGGAACTACATAATAGTCCGGTCAACGTTTGCGCTGGACCTGGCCAAGAGGAAGCCGCTGGTGGGAAAGGTCAACGAACTCTTCAAGAAGAAGTTTGGAATGGACATGAGCGAGAACGCCGCCCGGAGCTTCACCGCGCCGTTCGTCCTGGCCGACGCCATCAACCGGGCGAGGAGCACGGAGCCCGAGGCCGTTGTCAAGGCGCTCCGCGAGACGAACATCCCCGGCGATCAGGTGATCTATCCGTGGAAGGGCATCAAGTTCGATCCTCAGACCCAGCAGAACATGTACGCCACCGGTACGCTGGTGCAGATTCAGGACCAGCAGTATGTCACTGTCTGGCCGTTCGAATCCGCCGCCAAGGACTTGGTTTGGCCGTTTCCGGCCTGGAAATCGCGGAAGTAAACTCGCTTCGGCGGAAGGGGCCGAGCCGGTTCCTTCCGCTCACGCCGGTAAGCAGGACGAGAAGTATGCTTGAGGGCACGGGTACAAGGTAGTCGCCGACATCTCCTACATGGCCAACGCGACCGACGTGACCAGCGAAGTGGGCCGGCTGATCAGAGCCAACCCGGACGTCCTCATGCACGCCCCCTACATCACGGACGCCATCCTGTTCACAGAGACATTCAGAGACATTCAAAGAGATGGGATTCAATCCCCAGAGCATGCTGACGAGCCGCCGCCCGCGGGCATGGTCGGAAAGGTGGGATGATGGGCGGTGATTTGCTACAGCAAGTGGTGAACAGCTTCCTGATCGGTTCCGTCTATGCCCTGGTTGCCATCGGGCTCACACTTATCTGGGGAGTGATGAACATCGTCAATTTCGCCCATGGCGAGTTCTTGATGCTCGGCATGTTCGTCGCTTTCTGGTGTTACACGCTGTTCCATCTGGACCCGATTTTTTCCATCCCCATCTGTGCCGCCGTCCTCTTCATCCTGGGCGCCGCCATCTATCGGTTCATCGTCAGCAAAGTGATGACCGGCCCGATCTTGGCGCAACTGGTTGTCACGTTTGGGGTGAGCATCTTCCTGGCCAACCTGGCCGTAATGCTCTGGACCCCGGATTTTCGCGTCATCGAGAAGCCGCTCCTCAACGGTACTTGGTCGCTCGGCAGTGTCCAGTTGAGCATCCCCAAATTCGCGGCCTCCCTGGGCAGCGTGCTGGTGTCGGCGGGCATTTTCCTGTTCCTCAAAAAGGGTAAGACCGGCAAGGCAATCCTGGCGGTGGAGATGAATCGCGAATCCGCCCTGCTCGTGGGCATCAACACGGAGCGCATCAACGCCTTGTCCTTCGGTATGGGGGCCGCCTTGGTAGGAATCGCGGGGGCGTTCCTGTCCATGTACTATTACATATACCCGCAGGTGGGAGGGCTGTTTGGGCTGATCTCCTTCTGCGTCGTCGCTCTCGGTGGATTTGGCAGCATCGAGGGGGCATTCATCGCGGGAATCCTGATCGGATTCGTCCAGACCCTGGGGGGGTACTACTTCGACCCAGCTTACAAGTACGCCCTCGTCTTCCTCGTCTATCTGATCACCGTCTGGATTCGGCCGCAGGGCCTCATGGGGTGGTGAGCATGCGAACCCTCACCAGGAGACGGATCTCCGTGTTCGCGCTCGTGCTGATCCTCCTGATCCTCTATCCCTTATTTGTCAGGGGCTCGTTTCCGGTGCACATCATGATCATGGTGTTCCTGTTCGCCATGATGGGCGTCGCCTGGAACATCATGGGCGGATACGCCGGGATGTTCTCGTTTGGACAGGCGGCCTTCTTCGGCATCGGCGCGTACACGTCGTCCTATCTGCTCACGACCTATCATGTCAGCCCTTGGATCGGGCTGCTGGCCGGGGGGGTGTTGGCGGCCCTCGCCGCCGCCGTCATCGGCATACCCTGCTCGAACCTGCGGGGCCACTACTTCGCCATCGCCAGCATCGCCTTTGCGGAGATCATCCGGATCCACTTCAATAACTGGAAGCTGGTCGGTGCTGCGGAGGGGCTGACACTCCCCATCCTGGACCAGTCGTTCAGAAATTTCGAGTTCCACTCGTCCAAGGTGCCGTATTACTACATCCTTCTGGGGTTCTTGATCTTTTCGCTCCTTGTATGCTCTTGGGTCACGACCTCGCGGATGGGGTTCTACTTCCGCGCCATCAAGGAAAGCCACGACTTGGCGAAAGTGGTGGGGATCAATTTCGTGCGCTACCGGCTGGCGGCGATCATGATCAGCGCCTTTCTCACGGCGATGGCCGGGACGTTCTACGCGCAGTACGTTCTGTACTTGGATCCCGAGAGCGTCCTGATCCTTCCCATCTCCATTCAGGTCGTACTGGTGGCCATGCTCGGCGGAGCGGGCTCCCTCATGGGGCCGGTCATCGGCGCGGCCATCCTGCTACCGATCTCCGAGGGAACGCGCGTCTGGCTTGGCTTCAAGGGGTCCGGTATCGACATGATCGTCTACGGGACTCTGATCATGCTGATCTCGGCCTACCACCCCCAGGGCGTATGGGGCTTGCTCTCGAAGATCGGGAGGGGGAAGGCATGAGCGCGGCGCTCCTCGAGGTGCAGGGCATCAGCAAGCATTTCGGCGGATTGTGGGCGAATGACAATATTTCCTTCACCGTCAGCGAGGGCGAGATCGTCGGCATAATCGGGCCGAATGGATCCGGGAAGAGCACCCTCTTCAACTGCATCACGGGCTTCTACCGGCCGGATGCCGGACGGGTCCTCTACCAAGGGAGGGACATCACCCATCTCAGCGCGGATCGGATCTGCAAGATGGGGATCGCCAGGACGTTCCAAATCGTCCAGGTAATCAGCGACATGACGGCCCTGGAGAATGTCATGACCGGGGCCTTTCTGCGCAGCCCCAGGAAACGAGTGGCGCGGGTGAAGGCAGAAGAAGTCCTGGCGTTCACCGGCCTGTGGGAGAAGCGGGATGCGGCAGCGATGTCCCTCACGATCCCGGACAAGAAGAGGCTGGAGGTATCTATGGCCCTGGCCACCCAGCCGAAGCTGCTCATGCTGGACGAGGCCATGGCAGGCCTGACCCCCGTCGAACTCAAGGAGATGATGATCCTGGTTCGTAAGGTTCAGGAGCATGGCACTACACTGGTGATCGTGGAGCACGTCATGGAAGCGGTCATGGAGCTGTCGCATCGAGTTATCGGGATCAACTCGGGGCGGAAAATCGTGGAGGACGTGCCGGAAAAGATCGTCGTCAACCCTGAGGTCATCCGAGCCTATCTGGGGGAGCGGTACCATGCTCGACATTAAGGGGTTGTCCGTCGGATACAGGGGCGTCCGCGCGGTGCAGGATGTCTCCCTCACGGTGCAGCGCGGCGAAGTTGTGAGCCTCATCGGGTCCAACGGCGCCGGGAAGAGCACCATCCTGCGCACCATCGCCGGTCTGCTCCGGCCTTGGGAGGGCAGGATCCTGCTCGACAACGAGCCCATTCACGTCCTTCCCCCTTATGACATCGTCAAGAAGCGAATCGCTCTGGTCCCGGAGGGGCGGCAGTTGTTTGGCCGGCTGTCGGTCTGGGACAACCTCTTGCTGGGCGCCTACGCGTTACATTCCGATAAGGACGTCGCAGAGTCCCTGGAGAACATTCTGCAGCTCTTCCCCTGGCTCGGGGAGCGGCGGAAACAACGCGCCGACACATTGAGCGGGGGAGAACAGCAGCAAGTCGCGATCGCCCGCGGGTTGATGTCACGCCCATCCCTGCTGATGCTCGATGAGCCGTCCCTGGGGATCATGCCCAAGCTGGTGGCCGAAATCTTTGAGAGGATCCACGACATCCGCCAGAAGGGCATCACCGTGTTCCTCGTGGAGCAGAACGTCTACGAAGCCCTGAGTATCTCCGACCGGGCCTATGTCCTGCAGACCGGGCGGATTGTCCTGGAGGGGAAAGGAGAAGAGCTGCTCGAGTCCGACCTCGTGAGGCAGGCCTACCTTGGCATGTGACGGGGTCGCGCTGCGAACGCGTTCCGGCCGCGCCCAGACCCATCGGATTAGGAGGTGGCTCCTGGGCGGGGATGATGTGACGCGACTGCTCGCCAAATACCTTAGGATCATTGATGGAGCGGTCAAACCGAGTCAACTGGCCGTCGGAAACGAGTTCTCGTATCGTAGCCCCCATATGGTGTTGAATCAGTTCGGCGATGTGGCCCATCGTGAGAGGAGTCAACTCGGCTTGAAGTAGGCGCTGAACTTGTCGGGCGCCATTGTCATGAAACGCAGACACCACGAGCGAGACTGCTTTGCGACGCAATCGCGGTCGGCGCTTCTTATCGCTTTCGGCGCATCGTTCGCCGTGTATTTGGTTCCACTGTTCGGGCCGCATGCCTCTTGGCCGCTCGGCCTACATCTGTACCTTTGGCAGATGCCTGGCGCTCCCCACCGAGTCGTAAGCTGGATCGCGATGGACTGGGGCGTCGCCATGGCCTTGCAGGTTTTGGCCGGCACGCTCTGGTACTGGGTACTTGTGCGGCCTGGCTGGGTGCGCATCCTGGTGGTCGCCGCTTGTGCGCCGGTGTTTGTAGCTGCCGCCAACTGGGCATATATGAGCGCACTTCCCTCCAGATTCTTGACCGAGCGGGCCACGACACCCGATCTGGGAGACTGGAAAACTGTGTGCACAGTACCCGATATGGAGGTGGCTGAAGTGCGGTCTCCTCCTGACGCATCGCTGGCAAGCGCTGGGCAAGCCTGGTTGCGGGCACAAGGGGAGTACGTCGTTCTGACAATGCCTGGCTGCCACACTCGTTTGATCAGAATGCCGGATGCCGCCACGCAGGTTGATGTGGGTTTTGTTTCTCCGTCTGGTGTCTACCTGATGAGGAACTGGGACAGCAAAACGAGACAAACGCACTGGTGGGTGGGCAACGGATCTTTGCGACCCTTGTCCCGCTTACCTGAGGACTCAATAATATTTGGCATGCCAGTTTTGTCGAACGACGGGCAGTGGGTGGCGTGGATGGAGTTGATCCCCGGCACGAAACTTCACCGCGCCGTCGTTCAATCGCTCAACGACGAGCGGGCGCACTTAGTGGACATCCCCGACCAGCGCATCTTGCAATGGACACTTCTGGCTGCAGATATGGAACGCAAGGAGCTGAGCTTCTACCAGTACGATTACACCACGCAGCACAGCTCATTGACCATGCTCGGCCTCGACTCCGAGCAGCAGGGTGATTCGATTGTCGCCCAAGGCGTTGATGCGCAATTTACGACTTTCCTGCATGTGGGCGCCGGTTGGGTTGCCTGGGATGCCGCTCGGGAGCCAGGCGAACGCTATCGAGTCGCCTGGTCGCTGGCCAACGGGCGGGGCGTACATGAAGCATTAAGGGGCCGCGGCATCACCGCCGTCAAAGTGGATCCGGATGGCGCCTACGTTGCCATCAGCGAGACCACCGATATCCGCGATAATCCCGTCCAGGACGCCGTCTACATCCTTCGCGCGAGTGATGGCAAGAAAGTCTGGCACCGGAATTTACCGAGGTATGCCCGCAGTTCGCTCGCCTTTCTCGGCGAGAAGCTTTTCGCCTACACCGACTCGGACGGAGCGCACTCTACAGTGCGCGTCATGCAGATACCAGATTAGAAGTCATCTGGCTCAGTTGACATCCTAAGTTCCGCTTCAATCGAACTGATCGCGATCCGGGCCATGCTGGCCTCAAGCTTTTCCCGACCTTTCGGTTCATTCCTAGGATCCGATTCGCACCGCGACACTTGCCTGGAACTCGTCAAAAAGATACCGCGTCCACGAACTCCTGGATTTGTGGATAGTGCGCGACTAAAGTTTCCGGTCCATTGACCTTTTCCCCAGTGAGCAAGTGTTTCAACTCCAGTGCGCTGACTGCGGCTTTGCCGTCGGGGTGGTTATTGGTGATGACGAAGGTCTTGGCCGCGTTTTGGCTGACCGTCTTGACCCGTTCCGACCAGCCTTCCAATTCCTTACGCGTGTAGAGATAGTTGTAACGATCGCTGCGATTTTCAGAATCAAACCAGTCTTTATAGTTGCGTCCGTGAAGACGCACATACCCGACGTGCGAAGTCACGTACTCAGTGGGATGAATAGCTTTGCCGAGGACCGGCTGGTCGATGTTGGCGAAACCTACGCCCCGTTCCGCGAGTTGGGCGAAGATTCGGGGATCATTCCAAGTGGCGTGTCGGACCTCGAGAACGAGTGGATACTCGGCAAATCTTTTGAACAGCTGGTCGAGGTAAGCCTGATTTTCAGGGGTGTTCTTGAACGAAATGGGGAACTGGATCAGCAATGCACCTAGGCGGTCGGCCAGGCTGTCGAAGCCAGCTTTGGCAAGTGTTTCGTCTTCAGGCAGCGGGCGCAGGGTGTCGGCTGATGTGGATTGAATGGCCGCCCGTGGCGAGTGGGTGAAGGCCTGGTTCAATTTTGCGGTGAACAGAAACCGGGGGTTGACGGCTGATACCATCGCGACCCATTGTTTACCGGTTTCAAGCTTGATGTGGCCGTAAAACGATGTGTTGATTTCACAGCAGTCAAAAAACTGCGCTAGGTACTCCAGCGGATGGATCCTCCGCTTCTTCAAGTCCTGCGGATAGACGATCCCCTCCCAATCCTTGTACGAAAAGCCGGCAGTCCCAAGAAAAATATTCACAATGCCCTCAATGTCTTACGGGGAAAACCCGCACTTCGAGGATTGACAGCGCCTTGTCCGAGGTCTAGTGTATCGCCCTATTGGGCGAACAAAAGACGAATATATGGCCCTGCAGCCAGCGCTCTTAAGAGCTCGAATCGAACAGGAAATTCCTTTCGCTTTTACCCAGTACAGGCGTAAGGACCGGGGAAGCATTCCCACGGGAATTGTGCCAATCGACGAGGCAGTGGCCGGGGTGCCGCTGCACGATCTGACCGAAATCTGCGGCAGCAACATGGCCTCTTCGGGCAAGACCTCGGTGCTGGTTTCCTTGCTGGCGCAGGCCGCCCGCAATCACTTCTGCGCACTGGTGGATGCCGGGGATTCTTTCGATCCCGGCTCGGGGCACGCTGCGGGAATCCATTTGTCGAGACTTTTGTGGGTGCGATGTGGAAGGACCAAGGTCAAGTTACCGCCCTTGGAACAGGCGTTCAAAGTTGCCGACATACTGCTGCAAAGCGGCGGCTTTGGACTGATTGCTGTAGATCTGAGCAGCATTCCGGAGCGAGTGGTTCGCAAGGTTCCTTTGAGTTCGTGGTTCCGTTTCAGCCGCGTCGTCGAGAAGCAACCGGCGGCCCTGGTCTTCATTGAGCAAGAGCCTCACGCCACCAGTTGCGCCGGACTGGTACTGCGAGTTACCGCCGAACCTGCTGTGTTCTCGGGAAACCTGCTCACACGATTGGACCGCAAGGTAGAAATCGTGCGTGGCCGGGAAAAGAAGCCTGTTCGCTCGGAAAGGTCGGGGTTTTCCCTGCCAACGCAATGGGCTTAGCGTCATGTTCGCATGTTTCTACGTTCCCGATTTCCCCGTGCAAGCCTTGTTGTTGCCGGAGCTGGCAGAAACAAGGACAGCCCTGAAGCAATTTCCTCTCGCCGTTCTCGATGGGCCTGCCAATCTGCCGAGAGTTTTTGCCACGAACCATGCTGCCCGGCGCGCAGGAATCCAAATCGGCATGACGAAGCTGCAGGTCGAAACCTATGGCGGCGTCTTGTTGCGAAAGCGATCTGTGCAGGCGGAGGAATCGGCGCAAGCCACGCTGGTGGAATATGCGGGCACGTTCTCGCCGCAGGTGGAATCTACTTGTCCCGGTGTGACGATTCTGGATCTCGCCGGAACAGAAAAGCTGTTCGGTTCGCCACAGAGCATTGCCCACACGATGACTACGAACGCAGCCGGCATCGGGTTCGACCTTCGCGTTGTGATTGCTTCAAATCCTGACACTGCGTTTCTTGCCGCACGCGGCTTTTCCACGAACACGCTCATCCCTGCCGGAGAAGAAGTCGTGCGGCTGGCGCCTTTGCAGGTGAGCCTGTTGCCGATTTTGCCGGAGATGCTGGAGGTTCTGGACGGTTGGGGGATTCATACATTTCAATCCCTGGCTGCCCTGCCCACCGTCGCCATCGTCGAACGTCTTGGCCAGGAAGGCCTTCACTTGCAGAAGTTGGCACGAGGACAAGTTGACCGACCATTGTTGGCGGTCGAGCCGCGCGCGGAGTTTATCGCAAGTTACGAATTTGACGATCCCGTGGAAACGCTGGAATCGTTGTTCTTCATTTTGAACCGGCTGCTGCAGCAGCTTTCCGCAAATTTGATCTTCGCTGCGCTGGCGACCAACGAACTGCGGCTGACCGTGGAACTGGAAGTCAGGCAAATCCAGGACGGAACGGATGGAGAACAATACCGGCATGACTGGAAACTACCGGTTCCCACGCAAGACAAAAACCTGCTTTTCGGGCTGGTGCGGCTTCAGTTGGAGAGGATCACATTCTCAGCACCAATCAGGAAACTGACGGTTGAAGTTGTGCCGATAAAACCGCGGAGGACTCAGGGAAATCTCTTCGCGCCGCCATCGCCGGAACCGGAAAAACTGGCAATCACCCTGGACCGGATTCGCGGAATAGTGGGAAGCGCCGATGCCGAGGGTACCGGCTGCGTAGGATCGCCACGATTGCTGGATACTCACAACCCCGGCAGTTTCGCCGTGCAAAGTTTTCCCGGCATCCACGAGTCCGCGAATTCGTTACCGGCGGCTGTCCCCATCATTGCTCTGAGAGTCTTCCGGCCGGCCATAGAAACTGCCGTAGAACTTGAGGGAGAAAAACCACATTTCGTCCGGCTTTGGCGCGGGCACCGCCGCGTGCTGGCGGCATCAGGGCCATGGTCCAGTTCCGGCAATTGGTGGAACTCTTCTGTCTGGACTCGGGAAGAATGGGACGTCGCTCTGAAAACACCGGCGGGCATCGGGTGCTACCGCATCTATCGGGATCGAATCCGACAGCAGTGGTTTGTGGAAGGCGTTTTTGATTAGCCGCCATGCAATACGTCGAATTACACGCTCGGTCTGCATTTAGTTTCCTTGAAGGGGCTTCCTTGCCGGAATCCCTCATATCGGCGTGTTCCGACCGCGGTTTGCCGGCAATGGCGTTGCTCGACCGCCATGGAGTGTACGGAGCGCCGCGCTTTCATCTTGCGGCGAAGCAATGCGGAGTCAAAGCGCACGTCGGTGCAGAAGTCAGCGTCTCCGAGGGCGGCCACTATCCGTTGCTAGCGGTGTCCCAGACTGGCTATCAGAATCTCTGCCGCCTGATCACCACCACGAAATTACGTACCCAGAAAACGAGTGTTGCTACCGCGGGACTTGATGAATTGCGAAACCACGCAAAGGGGTTGATCTGCCTTACCGGAGATGAAAAGGGCCCGCTGGCTCATGCGCTGGCAAAAGGTGGAATGGATGGCGGCCGCCAATTGCTTCAGCAGCTTGTTTCCATCTTCGGCCATGAAAACGTGTACGTGGAGTTGCAGAGACATGGCGATCGTTTCCAGGAATCGCGCAACCAGGCGGCGATCCGCTTGGCGCGAGAACATCGATTGGCTTTGCTGGCGACGAACGGCGTTGGCTACGCAACGCCCGCAGAACGCCAAATTGCCGATGTCTTCACTTGCGTCAAGAACAAGCGGCGGCTCGACACCGCTGGCCGGCTGCTTGCGCAAAACTCGGAACGCTATGTTCGAAGCAGGGAAGAAATGATCCGTCTCTTTGCCGATTTGCCGGAAACCATCGCCAACACCGGCGAGCTGTCTTCCCGCCTGGAATTCACGCTGGAGAAACTGGGATACGAGTTTCCGTGTTATCCGGTGCCGGAAGGCGAGACCATGGATTCCTTCCTGCGAAAGCGCACCTGGGATGGCGCACGCTGCCGTTATCGGCCAGTGAGCCCGCGGGTACGAGCACAACTAGAAAAAGAATTGGCGCTTATCGAAAAGCTCAAGCTCGCAGGATATTTTCTGATCGTATGGGACCTGGTCTGCTTTTGTGAGCGCAATGGCATTCTGGCACAGGGGCGCGGCTCGGCTGCGAACAGCGCCGTCTGCTATTCGTTGGGGATTACCGCCATTGATCCGGTTGGCATGGATTTGTTGTTCGAGCGTTTCTTATCGGAGGAACGAGGGGAGTGGCCGGATATCGACCTTGATCTGCCCAGCGGGAATCAGCGTGAACGGGTCATTCAATATGTGTACGAGCGCTACGGCAAGCGCGGCGCCGCCATGACGGCCAATGTGTGCACGTATCGCGGGCGGTCGGCGGCGCGAGAGATGGGCAAGGTGCTCGGCTTTGACGAAGATACTTTGGCCCGGTTATCGGCAGCCGCCGGACAGTGGGAGTGGCGCGATCCGAATGACACGATGGAAAAACAATTCACGAACACCGGACTGGACCTCAGTCATCCCCAGATCGCCGTTTACCTCGATCTCTGCCAGCGCGTGCAGGACTTGCCTCGCCATCTCAGCCAGCACTCCGGCGGCATGGTCATCTGCCAGGGACACCTCGATTCTGTAGTGCCGCTCGAGCCCGCCACGATGCCCGGGCGTGTCGTGGTGCAGTGGGACAAGGACGATTGCGCCAGCCTTGGGCTCATCAAAGTCGATCTGCTCGGATTGGGTATGATGGCGGTTCTCAAGGACAGCATCGGGTTGATCCGGGATCACCACGGCGAAGAAGTGGACCTGGCACACCTGCCGCAGGATTGTCCTGATGTGTATGACATCATCCGCAAAGCAGACACCATCGGCATGTTCCAGATCGAAAGTTGCGCCCAGATGGCATCGTTGCCGCGCAACAACCCGACGCGGTTTTACGATCTCGTCACGCAAGTCGCACTGATCCGTCCCGGCCCGATTACCGGGGAGATGACGAGCCCCTACTTGAAACGGCGGCAGGGGAAGGAAGCAATCACCTATCCCCATGACTCGCTCATCCCAGTCTTGGAGCGCACGCTGGGAGTTCCTTTGTTTCAGGAGCAATTACTGAAGCTGGCAATGATCTGCGCGAACTTCAGTGGAGGCGAAGCCGAGGAGTTGCGCCGCGCCCTAGGCAGCAAACGCTCGCAGCAGCGCATGCGCGAGATTGAGACCAAGCTCCGCGCCGGAATGACGACGAACCGTATTCCTCCGAAAACTCAGGACCAGATCGTTAAATTCATCAGTTCCTTCGCTCTCTACGGTTTTCCTGAATCCCACGCGGCCAGCTTCGCCCTCATTGCTTATGCCAGCGCGTTCCTGAAAGTGCGCTACCTCGCAGCTTTTACGGCTGCATTGCTCAACAACTGGCCGATGGGCTTCTACCATCCAGCAACCATCGTGAAAGATGCCCAGCGTCACGGGTTGCGGGTGAGGCCGGTAGATGTGGTCCGTTCCCTTTGGGATTGCTCTTTGGAATCGGACAGCGAAGAACATCTCGCATTACGTATCGGTCTTCGTTATGTGCGTGGCCTGTCGCAGGGTGCTGCGGAAGCCCTGGTGCATCAACGCGGGCGTGCTCCGTTTACCTCCATCGAAGAATTGGCCCGGTGCGTGCCCCAGCTCAGCCGCGACAATCTTGCCATGCTGGCAAGAATTGGCGCGCTCAACAATCTGTCTGCCGATGCGAAGCTGCATCGCCGCGATGCCTTGTGGCAGGTGGAGAAAGCCGTCAGAAGAACCGGGCCGTTGCTCGAAGGGATTGTGGAGATGGATTCCGCTTCGCCACTGCGCCGGATGGATGTCGAAGAAAGATTGGTGGCCGACTATCACGGTACAGGATTGACAACCGGACGGCATCCCATGGCATATCGTAGAGATATCCTCCGTGCGCGAGGAGTCAAGTCCACAATAGAGCTGAAAAATCTTCCACACGGGAGAGAAGCCGCAGTTGGTGGCTGTGTAATCACTCGTCAGAGGCCGGGAACGGCCAAGGGAATAATCTTCATGACATTGGAAGATGAAACCGGAACAGCGAGAGTGATTATCAGTCCGGATTTCTACGACAAGAATCGAATGACCGTGCTGAACGAGCGCTTCGTTCTGGTTTCCGGAATCGTTCAGAACCAGGACAACACCGTTCATCTCAAGGCGCACAGCATCCAGCCCCTGGCAATCAGTGCAGCTCTAACGTCTGCACGCAACTTTCACTAGTTTCATCAGCGTTCTGTAGGGCGGGGCTGGACTCTCCAATTTCCAGATTACGTAAAGTGCTGACGGGCCATCCGGAAACTTTCCGCCAATCCGCCTTCAACGGGTCCGGTGCCCAACACCCTGCAGCTCGAAACTCAACTCTATAATATGCCTGTGGGCAGCAGCACCCTGGGCGCGGTGCTTCACAACACTTACGGGCACCTTACGTCGTCGACTCATGGCAGCTCCGTCGGCGGTTACCAGGCGATCCTCTTCACCCCACTTGCTGATCCTCCATCGGAAGGACATAGACATCAGCCGGTTGCCGGCTTCTATCGGGCCGGATGGGATCATCGAAAGGATGGCGAAGCGGTCGGCTGGTGAGCTCGATCGCAACAGATCCTTAAATGTATTTCGAAGCCCCCTGAGACGTCTTCTCGACTGCTCAGGGGGCGTTTTCACAGGACCCGTGAAACCACGCCGGAGGCTCTTTCACCCTTTAGACTTGGCCATGAGCACCTCTTCGGGTCAGTCCGTTTCGGACCCAAGTACAAGATCGAGGCCCGCAGCTTCGGCGAACGCTCGGAAGTCCCGGTCTCGCGTGAGGAGAGGAATACCTCCGTCAATACAGCTCTGTGCGATTAACGCGTCGCCGAGGCGGCCCCTGCGGCGCTTTGCCAGCACCTTCGCCCGCAACACTCCTGCCCGTTGCCAATAGCCAGATCCGATCTCGATCCGTGGTACTTCTGAGAGTGTTTCGGCAACGCCTGAAGGGAGCTTCGGGTCGCTCAGCAGTTCGGTGAGCACCACGGGCACCATAACCAGTTGCCGGTCTTCCAGCGCCTTGTCGAGTAGCTGTGCATCCTTGCCGGCGCCGCCTTCCAGAAAGGCAACCCATGTGCTCGTATCGGCCGCAATCATCGGTCGGCCTTTAGCTCTACCCAAGTGCGCGTGAAGCGAACCTTGCCTCGGAGTTGGCGCAGGCGAGCATACGTCCGCGATGCCGCAACCAGCTGTAGCCCGGTACGGACGGTCTGGGTGATGCCGGTACCGCTGGCTCGTTGCGCCTTCTCGAGAAGGTCCAACGGTACCTCCACGGTGATCTTACGCGCTGTCTCCATGTCCATTTATACCATACTTAAGACCAGCATTGAATATGGTATCTCCCGCTCGGACGGGACCCCTAGGACACCATTCCTAGGAAGTCGGCCGCCTGTCTGCCTAATGACTAGCCATTCCACAGTTCCGCCGAACTCGCGTGCAATCTCAGAAAGAAACGATGATTCCTCCGATCCTGCTTTCCTGAAAGGTGCTGCCGTCGCACCAATCTAGCTAGCCTGCTTGGAGAGAGTTCCCTAATCCACACGAAAGGACCGTGGCCCTTGTAATTTGTGCTATCTGGGAGGAAACTACATTAGGTGCCCTGTGGAGATCCTCGACGCCCGCAAAAAACGACCGACCGCATAGGCGTGCCACTCGCCCCTTTTTTGAGCAAAGTTACCTATGGAATTTAACGAAAACTTCGCACCGGCTCCGTCGCCGTCTCCGGCCCTGATGGAGCAACATCCAAGAGGTATGCAAGCGCGTGTACTGCTGACATCGGTCTTTGGTCCCTATGCTCGCGACGACGAATTCGGCAGCCGCGCCATCAACCCCATGGAGCTGTATCAAAACCAGGTGACCCGCGCGCAAGGCGAGTTCTCCCTGCGGATGTTCCATCGCTCCTGGGGCATCATGATGATTCAAAAGAACATCTCTGCGCCTTCCACGGTGCTCGACTTCCCCACGCGGGCGGCTTTCGCGCGCGAGCTGGCCAGCGGCGCCTACGACATCGTGGGAATCTCCTCGATCATTGTCAATGTGGGTAAAGTGCGTGAGATGTGCCGCATGGTACGGGAGCTTTCGCCCCAATCCGTGATTATCGTGGGCGGTCACGTCGCGGCCATCCCGGGTCTGAAGCACATGATTGACGCCGACCACATCGTGCGGGGCGAGGGCATTGCCTGGATGCGTCGCTATCTGGGCGAGAATCCGGAAGCGCCCATTCGGCATCCCCACATCGTGTCGGGCTTCGGCATGCGCGTGATGGGGTTCAAAGCGCCGGAAAAAGGACGCGACACCGCGGCCACCATCATTCCCTCGGTCGGCTGCCCCATGGGCTGCAACTTCTGTACCACCTCATCGTTCTTCGGCGGCAAGGGCAAGTTCACCAACTTCTATGAGACAGGACAGGAATTGTTCGAGGTCATGTCCGAGATGGAGCGCACCATGAACGTTCGCTCCTTTTTTGTCATGGACGAAAATTTCCTGCTGAACCGGCCGCGCGCAATGGAGTTGCTGGCCCTGATGAAACAGCACCGCAAGAGCTGGTCGTTTTATGTGTTCTCTTCCGTAAATGCCCTCCGCAAATACACCATGGACGAACTGGTGGAACTGGGCATCTCCTGGCTGTGGATGGGATTGGAATCGCCGCACTCCAGGTACAAAAAGCTAGAAGGCTCCGACACCCTGAAGCTGACGCACGAATTGCGGCAACACGGCATCAAATTGCTGGGTTCAACTATTGTCGGGCTGGAACACCACACCCCGGAGAACATCCACGAAGAGATCGAGCACGCCATCGCCCACCAGACTGATTTTCATCAGTTCATGCTCTACACGCCAGTTCCCGGCACCCCATTGCACGCGGAAATGCTGGAACAGGGACGAATGCTGGATGTGGATTTAGCAGACATCCACGGCCAGTACAAGTTCAATTTCCAACACGCGGCGATCTCGCGCGACGACTCGAAGAAATTCCTCGACTGGGCATTTTGCCGCGATTTCGAGGTAAACGGTCCTAGTCTTTACCGTATCTGTCTAACCACCTTTCAAGGCTGGATGCGGCACAAGGACCATCCTGACCCGCGTGTTCGCGAGCGGTTTGAGTGGGAAGCGCGAAATCTATGGAAGGGCTACGGCGGAGCGCTATGGGCGATGGAGCACCGCCTGAAGAAGAGCAATGCGGAGATCAGTGCACGCGTACACGCCCTGCGCCGCGACATCGAGAACGAGTTCGGAGCTTTCACCAAATGGGTGTCGCGCCTTGTCGGCCCAGTGCTGCTGTGGACGACCAAGCGCGAACAACGGCGACTGCTGCGCGGCTATTCGTGTGAACCGCCGGTCATCGTTGAGCGCCGGAACTGGGGCTAAAGACATTTTTATTGCTGGTTTGCTGTTGAGCGGTATTGCTCATAAGTAGTCGCACATAGAAGAGGAAAACGTAAAGTATGAGTAGAAGGGGCAATCCAAATTGGGGTAAGCCGACGCCGCTTGGCCCGGTAATTCCTACGGTAACCTCGTTTGACGAGGCGGTGAAGGAACTCAAGCTCCATCCCGACCAGTACTTGCAGTCCGCGCGTCTGCGGGAGTGGGCTCGGCGGAACAAGAACTCCAAATTTATCCCCGAGGCTTTGTTACAAAGATGGGGCTTTGAGACGGATTAGTTTCTTGTGAGCCGCAACCCGGTTTTGACATGGTGCACCGTGTAAGCGGCTTCCTTTAAGCCGCCTTCTTCTGGGCTCTCACCTTCTACCCCATCCAACCTACTCTGGCGCGAAAGTCAGTGAGAGAACACTGGTTCCGGGCAATAACGCAAGGCTCTAAATCGAAAACAGGCCCCAGGAAGCGAGATGGCATGCATCGTATCTTTCATAGCTGGCCTCCTCGAATTGCTGTGCCACGACTGTGCACGACAAGGCTAGGCAGCAATCATCGATTCCAAGGCAGCACGGTTGCGCACTACCAGGGTGGAGCCCTTCTGCTGGATAAATTGCTTCTTCCTGAATCCGGTGAACACACGGGTCACAGTTTCGCGCGACAGGCCTATCATCTGCGCGATCTCTTCGTGGGTAAGTACGAACTTCATCCGGCCTGGAGCATTGACCTCGCCGTTCTTGTCCAGCCATCCGACCAAAAACCTTGCAAGCCTTTCACTCGCAGTATCAGAGAGCATCCGAGTGCAGATCTCACGGCAGGTGGCGTTGTACTCCCGGCTCAGGTGCTCTGCCATGCGAATGGCGAACTCGTTATATTGCCGCATCAGCCGCAGGAAGTCATTTTGGCGGATGAAGCTAAGTTCGCACGGCTCCATGGTCTCAGCAGTAGTTTCGTAAGCTCGATTGGTCACCGCTGCGGCCGCACCCACCGCGTCGCCGGCTTCGGCGACTCGCAGGATGAAGGTCTTGCCGTCTCGCGCACAGACGGAAAACTTGATCCGCCCCCTCGACAGGAAATACACGCCCAGCGAGGGCTGCGATTGAACGAACAGCACCGCCCCAGCGGGGTAATGCACCGTGCATTCTATGGACTGCAGAGCCTGTGATACGGCGGGGGAGAAATCGTAAAGCGCCCCACAGGCTGAAACCGTCTTGCTCGTCCCCATCAATTGTGTCGTTTGCACTGTCGCCTCCCACAGTGGAGTGGCCCCACGTTGTGCTTTGGCCGACCTCTGATTCATTCCTGCTGTGCCACCGAATGTCTCCCACTCTGCAGCAGCATTTTTTCAACACGTCTGCCCGATCGCCTGACAGCTTTCGGTCCACTTGCTGTCAAGCGGTGGTCTCCTTGTGCAGAAAATGGCCCCCATCCGGTTGGCGCAGTATGATCTGTCCCTTATTTTCCGCAGTATCATCCGGCCCCAAGTTTGAGCAGTATGATCCGCCCCTCATCTCAAAATCTGTTCAAAATTGCACACCTTCGCTTTAAAGAGGTCTAAGGGGTGTGCGAACAGCTAGTCGTAGAGGACGATGTTTAGGAGGGAGCTGTGAACTCGCAATCCGCCGTTGTAATGAACGAAGCCCATCTTCTCAGCGGATGAGGCAGTTATTCCCGAATTCCGCCAGCAACTCCACCCGCGGATAAGGCCTGTCCCGGTACGCGCTGGCGAGGTCCATCAGAATCGCGCCCATGCCAACTCCCTGCGCACCCAGGAAATCAATGGAGTATTCAGCAGCCGTCACTTGGCGGGAAACGAAGGAACCGTCCAGACGTTAGCATTGGCAATCATCACACCAAGCGCCAGGTAGCGGCCATCGGGCGAAGGGACCACTGAAGGGATATCCCAACTGGATTTGAGCAGCACCTTGGCGTGGCCATCCAGTCCGGTGCGAAGGATCGTGGTGCCGCGCGAGGAAAAGCTTGCCATGAACAGGGCTTTCCCGTCCGCCGTCCATGCCACACCAGCCAGTTGGGCCCAAGGCGTGACGGACAGCTTCTGAGAGGCTCCGCCGGCTAGAGTAATGACTTGGATGTCGCCTGCTTTGAAGTCGTACTCCGACAGTGCAACGCGGGTCCCGTCGGGAGACAGGTCCCAACTTGTGTGGTGGGGGTTGGTTTGCACCTTTGCGAGTTCGTTCTTTCGTCCCTGCGCGGGATCGAATGCGGTAAACACCACCTGTTTGTCATCCGCTTCAGCAAGGACGCAGGCCGCAGCCGCATGCGTTGGGCATCGGAAGCTGGGAAAGCCTCCGACCGTCTCCTCTACGAACGCGCTGTCTGGGGCGCCAGGATGGCCCTTGATCTCCATTATCGTTTCCGGCGGACCACCGCCGACGGGAGCACGCATCAGCTTTCCGGAGGTCAAGGCGCCGCCTTCCGCCACCTTGGGCCACTCCATGTAGACCACCCACTTGCCGTCAGGGCTGATCTGCGGCGCCCGTTTTTCCTGCGACCCGGCAACGATCGGTTCGGCATTGCGATCGCCGGCGCCTTGCTTGTAGATATCGAAGTTACGGTTGCGATCGGAATAGAGAAGGACGGTCTTCCCGTCCAGCGACCAGCCGCCCGGCCAGTCAAGCCTCTCGTCCAAGGTCAGCCGCTGCAAAGGCTTCAACTCTGTTCCGCCATTGGCTAACTCACCCAGGTAAACGTCGCTCTGCCAATGGTCATTGAGAAAAACCAGGCGTTTCCCGTCCGCGGTGATCTCCGGATTGCTGAAAGAAAAGCCCGTCCAATCAGTAAGGCGCCGCGGGCTGCCCCGAGGGCTGCCGGTGTCCGGATCGAAGCGCAACTCCAAAAGGTTTGATTCATACTGATTCGGCGGCGGCTCACCAACCGTGTAGATGAGCCGACCGGGCTGTCCCCAGCAGAAATCAATCAACCGCGGATTCGAAACGAGCCGGACAGGGTCGCCTCCCTTGGTGTCGCGGCTTTCCAGCACGAGGCTCGTTGGACCGTCGGCAATCCGCCAGTTTCCATACGCGATGCGGCGGCCGTTGGCGAACCAGGTCGGCTTGAACAGGAGATAGCCTTCTTCCGGCTTGACTAGCAGACGCGCTTGCTGGCCGTCGGAGCCCATGAGCCAAACGTCTCTTGTGACCGCGTCACGAAAAACGATCTGTGAACCATCGGGCGAGAGCGACGCGTCTCGCGCGTCGTCGCGCAGTTTCTTCAGCGTGCCTCCGATCACGGAGATAAGCCAGATTCCGAATTTTTCCTGGGCGACCGGTCCGCTGACCAGCAGCTTGGTCCCATCCTGGGACCATTCGATGCGTGCTCAACGGAAGCAGAATTCGTTGGGAGTGGGCAGCGTCTGGGTCTCTCCAGTTGCGATCAGTTTCAGGTGGAGGCCACCCAGGTCGCCATAGAGCAGATACTTCCCATCCGGGGAGATAGAGGATACAGCAACAGGGTCCTCCGAGGAGTTGGCGGTGAGTTGCAGCGGTTTAAGTTCCGCCTGGGTATACGGCTGCGGGCGCGTGAACCAGCCGGCGAAGTAGCCGAAAATCAGCACCGCGACCGCTGCCACTCCGACAAGCGAGGCGGCCTGTACCGTCCATCTGCGCGACTTGGATTGAGGCGCCGGTATCGCGGTGGACCCGGAGGCCACTGCAACCTTTGAGGATTGCGAATCACGCTTGAGCCGCTGAAGGTCGGCGCGGAGATCGGAAGCAGTCTGATAGCGGAGGTTGCGATCCTTTTCCAGCGCTTTGTCGATTATGGATTCGAGTCCAGCCGGCAGCCCGGGGTTGATGCGGACAGGCGGTATTGGAGCTTTGTTTAGAATCGCGTCGAAAACAATTGCGGACGTGTTCCCGGCAAATGCTTGGCGCCCAGTGGCCATCTCATAGAGGACGGCGCCAAAGGAGAACACATCGGTCCGGGCGTCCAGCGGCTTCCCCGCCGCTTGTTCCGGCGACATGTAGGCCACGGTTCCCATAGCGGTCCCCGGACTCGTCAGTTGCTCCTCCAAGCCAGCGGCGGTGGCCATTGCGGTCTCACCCGCCGCTTCTTCCGCAGCGCTGAGTTTCGCCAGACCGAAATCCAGCAGCTTGGCATGGCCCCGTTTGGTGATGAAAACGTTGGCCGGCTTGATATCGCGATGAACGATGCCCTCGGAGTGAGCCGCGTCGAGGGCGTCGGCCACTTCGATACCGAGGTCGAGCACCTCCTCCTGGCTCAGGGGACGTCCGGAGATACGGTTCCGGAGATTGACGCCCTCCAGCAATTCCATGGCGATGAAGCGCTGGCTGTCGAATTCGTCGATCTCGTATACCGTGCAGATGTTGGGGTGGTTCAAAGAAGACGCAGCCCGGGCCTCGCGTACGAAGCGCTCCAGCGCCGCATGGTCCTTCGAGAATTCCGCGGAGAGGAACTTGAGTGCGACCTTGCGGCCAAGCTTTACGTCCTCGGCGCGGTACACGACGCCCATGCCACCCGCGCCAAGCTTGTCCAGCACCCTGTAATGAGAGATTGTTTCGCCCAACATGTGGAATTGTGGGGAGATGATACTTGTCGCGGTTCGCGCGGTCAACCAAGGAGATTGTGTCCGAATCGACGGGCTAACGGGAAATTTTTTCGGGCGAGAAGTCGGCTTGGGGGAGATCGCTATTGATGTCCTCCAAGCCGGTTGCTGGCCAGATGCAGCCAGGATCATTGTTGTGCGTTGATGAAAAGTTCACCTTGCGGCGAGAACAGGTGTGCCTGCGAGTTCCTTCGCTACTCCTGCTGATTCGCAAGTTATTCTGCGGCGCCTGGACTGCAAATCTACCGTGCCAATATGCGTTGCCTGTCCGATGATGGATTCGGTGGTATTTCCAGATACGCGGAGACCAATCCCCAAACGTACAGCCCGAGCAGGGCCACAAGGCAGACCTCGCCCAGCCGGACATAGCGATCGACCAATTGTGTAACCGGCCAGCCGTACATTTCGGTGAGCAGGCTGGGATCCGAGAGGTTCACTCCCTCGATCTCTCCGAACGGAATATCCTCATACGGTCCTGACCAGGTCAGGAAAACGTGCACGAAGCTCAGCGCTCCGATGACCAGCAATCCCCAACGAAGGCCCCACTGCTTATACAGTGCGCTTTCGCGCGGAGCGTAAAACGTCGCCATCAGGATTGTGGCCAGCACCATTGCGCCGCCATCCCCGAAAAAAACGATCAGGGGCCCCGCCGGCAAACATAGGACGATCAGTTGCAGGATGAGCACCCCGCCGGCGGCAAAAACCCATCCCCACCGCTGCGCCTTCCACGCCTGAAATCCCCCAAAGACAATGGCGGCCGTCAGAGCCAGAACAATCCACCAGGACCGTTCTTCTCCGTGCGGGGTGACCCAGAGCAGGGGCACTGCCCAGCGGCCCGTAAGCCAAGCAGTAATAGCGTGCCCACTCTCGTGCAGTACCATTGCAAGCATGGCTGCCGCCATGCGCAGGCCCGTGCTCGCGACCAGGCGCGCCGCAAGCAATGCCAACGGAAGCGCGAGTATCCGACACTTCAACTCCCTGAGGGCATCGTTTCGGACAGTAACAGGCGCAGACGGTGAGAGAGTCACGGGCATGGCAGGACCAGCCTGTGTGGCTGTCCCGTCGAGCGCCGCCTGGTAACGCGCGAAGACGATTCCGCACTTCAGACACTCGGTAGTCTGCAATTCATGATCGAATTGACATCTTGGGCAGCGCATCCCTGGATGGCCTAAATCCATTGTATGAGGGTGCGCAAGCCGGTTTCTCGGTGGTCCTCATTGGGTCACTGGTAGGTCTCCACGGAATGCGGTACCAAGGAGCCACTATAAGGCTCGGAGCTTGACCCATCATCGCAATCACCGTATTTGCTGCGCTACCTGCCCCCAGTCTGCTGGCCGCCTGCAGCGTATCCGCTGGCCCTTGAAGCCGATTTTTGATTGCAAATCTTGCCAATGTTATCGTGGGCATGCGCAGGCAAATCTCCGCTCGACGGCAACCGAGCAGTCCATTGGACACCGCCACTGATGAACATACTTGACCTCGTCGTCGGGAAGCCCATCCAGACCGGCGACGAACGTGCCGAGCAGATCGGTCCTGCGGAGGGCATCCCGATCTTTGGTCTCGACGCGCTGAGCTCGGCTGCTTACGGCCCGGAAGCGGCTCTCAGCCTTCTGATTCCCCTGGGCATTCTCGGCGTTCGTTATATCGTTCCCGTCAGCGCCGCCATCATCACGTTGCTCGTGATCGTGTACTTCTCCTATCGCCAGACCATCGCCGCCTATCCCTCCGGCGGAGGCTCGTATACTGTAGCGCGCTTCAACCTTGGCGCGCCTGCCAGCCTGCTGGCGGCAGCTGCGCTACTTGCCGATTACATCCTCACGGCTGCCGTGGGTATTTCCGCGGGAGTCGGCGCCCTGGTCTCGGCCATTCCATCCCTGTTGCCGCACACCGTTGCTTTCTGCATCGGCATTCTTATCGTCGTCACCATCATCAATCTACGTGGCGTGCGCAGTGCCGGCCTGGCCTTCGCGGCTCCTACCTATCTCTTTGTAGGCACACTTCTCATTACCATCATCGCAGGCGTTCTCCGTGTTCTCCTCAGCGGCGGGCATCCAACACCGGCAGCTCCACTTCCGCCTCCGCCGTCCATGACCGAAGCCGTCAGCTACTGGCTGCTGCTGAAGGTTTTTGCCAGCGGTTGCACGGCATTGACCGGCGTAGAAGCTGTCAGCAACGGTGTGAAAGCGTTCCGCGAGCCCGCAGCGAAAAACGCGCAGCGCACTCTTACCGTGATTATTCTTCTTCTGGCGGTGCTGCTGGCGGGCATTTCCTATCTCGTGAAGGCTTACGGCATCGCAGCCACGGATCCGGGCCGTCCCGGCTACCAGAGCGTTCTCTCCATGCTCAGCGCTGCCGTTTTCGGCAAAGGCTTTTTCTACTACCTGACCATCGCGTCCATTCTTTTCGTTCTATCGCTCTCTGCCAACACTGCCTTCGCCGATTTTCCGCGTCTCTGCCGCGCCATCGCGCAGAACAACTATCTGCCGCACGTCTTCGGGTACCGTGGGCGACGGCTCGTCTATACCTACGGCATCGTCGTCCTGGCGGTGCTCTGTGGCGGCCTTCTCATCCTTTTCGGCGGCATCACGGATCGGCTCATCCCGCTCTATGCGGTGGGCGCCTTTCTGGCCTTCACACTCTCACAGTCCGGCATGGTCATGCACTGGTGGAAAAATCGCGGCCCGAATTGGCAGAAAAGCGCACTCGTGAATGGGCTCGGCGCAGTCGTCACCGGCATCACCGTGGTGGTCGTGCTGGTTGCGAAATTCGTGGAAGGCGCCTGGATTACTCTGCTTTTCATTCCGTTGACGATCGTTTTCTTTACCCTTGTCCGCCGCCACTATCACTCGGTCAAGATGCTCACCACTTGCAAGGTTCCCGTCGACGCGGGAAGTCTCAGCCAGCCTCCCATTGTGGTCATTGCCATCGACCACTGGAGCAACATCACTCGCCAGGGAATTGAATTTGCCGCCCGGCTTTCTCCGGAAGTGATCGCCCTGCACGTCGAGCTCACCGAGTCCTCCGAATTGCTTCAAACGGAATGGGCACACTACGTTGAGCAACCCTTCCGCGCGGCCGGCAAGCAGCCGCCCCATCTCCATCTCCTGCCTTCACCCTACCGCTTCGTCATCGTTCCCATCGTTCAATTCATTCTCGATCTTTCGAAACAACATCCAGCTCGCAGTATTATCGTGGTCATACCGGAGCTGGTGGAGGACAGATGGTACGAATATTTCCTCCACAATCAGCGTGCCCGGCTTCTGGAATGGGTGCTTCTCGCCCGGGGCAATGAACGCATCTATACGGTGAGTGCGCCCTGGTATATCGGGGAACGAACCTAACCCCATCCGAAGCGAACAAGATTAAACAGCCCACCGCCTGGGCGATCGGCTCGCCGCGCAAGTGGATTGCCGCGGTGAGGGTTGCGGCGACGAGGAGTACGCCCTTGAGGCGGTCGTCGGTGTTGGGAACGCCAGAGGGGCGCCAGGACGCTGGTTCTCTACGGGGCCCAGTAAACCCGCCGAGGGGATGGGAAGGGGTGGACTTCTAGGAGTGGCCTGCAAAGCTTCTGAGAGCCTCTGATGCTGCTTTCAGCCAATCTTCCAACTCGCAGCCCTCGGCGTGTACGCGCTCCTCGTAAAGCCGGTCTGTATGAAGTCGAATTTTTCTCTCAATCAAGTCCAGCATGAGCCAGTGGTTGAGCCCGTGGTGTTTCGCCGTATTCGCGTCCCTCACTTCTGGCCTCCTTGTTTGCTTCTCCACTGATTCTATGTGGAAGAGGTTACAGCGATATGAAAAGTGAGCTCACTTTTTTGGATTCGTCAAATTGAAAAAGCCGCTCATTGGCGGTCCTGGTGGGCATGCGTTCGATGTTACGCCGAGGAAAGAGCAGGTTTTGGGGTGTGGGTGTGTCGGGCTTCAACGGGTTTCTTTTTCTGCCCACGAAATAAAAGCAGCTTGTTCCGCTGCGCGGATTTGAACGGGAAGCGCTCGGCTAATGAGCACCTGTTCTGTGGTGGGACGTGCCGACCGAAGGCGCCACGGACTTTGGCGGCACGCGCCGAAGACGGGTCATGCGTTCCCAGTCGTATTCGTACTCGAGCCCGCAGTGCACGCAGACTTGGTACGTCCGGTGACTCTCGGGATCAGTGACCGGGAATCCAAACCCATGTCTACATCCAAAGAACAGTCGTAGTAGCGCGGGCAGCATATGAGCTCTCGTGCCAGAGCGGCACACAGATCTCTGGGGCAAAGCAGGCACCAAACTCGTTCCAACTGCAACGGCTGGAGTTAGGATTCGGGCGCATACGCAAATTGGAAGAGAGGCTCCCCCCGCCTATGGATTCTGGTATTCGAGTCGATGGAGTGCAAATTATTTCAGCCTGATGGTGGACTCCAAGAGCGACCCCGCTGGCCAGTAGTCCCGAGGGGAATGTACTTCCGCCCACGCAGCCGCAGCCCTGCCGTAATGTTCGCAAGCATGCGTAACCCATGCCATGCTTGCTCATCATGTCAAACTTCCCCCACCCCCACTCTCACGTGCGGGCTCCCCGACTCTATATTACAAAGCCCGCCAGTTTTTCCCTATCAGGTAAGCGCGTGTCGGCTGTATTGCGGACGGTTTCCACCACAGGCGGTTTGGTCCAGATGGACCGAACGGTTCCCGCGGGCACGTTTGCCGAGTTGGCCGTTGATACCAACCTGGGTCAGGTTTGCGGCTTGGTGGAATTCCTTGCATCTCAAACGAAGGGAAATCAAGCGTTCCGGTTCATCGCTTTCAGCGATGACGACTATGCGCGTTTGAGCAACACCATGCTAATGGGTCATTCCTAGCTGCTTGCGCTTCTGGCTGTCTGGAGTCAGACTTAAAGCAAGCCCAGACGGTCGAACTCGTTGCGCACGACTCGGTAGCACTCGCAGGCGGCACTCTCAAGTTTCGATCGATTCTTGATGGTCACGTGGCCGCGTGAGTACTCGATAAGGCCTGCATGGTGGAGGGAACCGGCTGCCAACGTAACCGTGGTGCGGGGTGTACCCAACATGGCGGCCAGAAACTCATGGGTCAGCGGCATTCGATCCGTCCGCACGCGGTCGTGGCAGGTGAGCAGCCAGCGAGCCAACCTTTCCGCAATGGGATGCACCCGGTTGCAAGCGGCATTCTGCGCACTCTGAACCAAATTGGCCAGCAGGTACTTGTGCAGGTGACGCCGCAACTCGCCGGGGCGCTCAAACTCGTCCCTAAGGCATTGTGCTTTGATGCGAAAGCCACTGCCAGCGATCTGGATATAGGTTTGTCCCGGCATGGTCTTCGCGCCCAGCAGCATCGGAAGGCCCACCACTCCTTCCCTGCCGACGACGCCAACCTCTACTGTTGCGCCATTTTCCATGGGCAATACCACGGAAGCAAGCCCATCTTCCAGAAAGTATGCATATTTGCTTTTGCCATCGAGCAGCTCTTCCCTCAGTTTCAGATTCACGGGGGAGAGGTGCGGCTTGAGGCGGTTAATCTCAGCTTCGGGTAGGGCGGCTAAGACTCGGTTCTGGTATTTACGTGTGGGCGGAGGCATGGGATGCTCCTTTCGCGAGGGCGGTTCCGAAGAACCGGCACCTGAATGCGCAAAGGAGCCAACCCCATCACGGGGGCATGCAAGTGTGCGTATGGAGATGTCATCTCAAAGGCTACGCCACCGTAGGCTGTTAAGCAAACTGCAGAACGGTAAAGCTAACAACCCCAGCGACCAGCGTGGAGAAGAGAATCGTGACGATGAGAAGTCCAGATTGCGATCTTAGGATGCAGGACTTGCTGCCCGAGGGCAACGGGCAATTTTGCCGCAACAGTTCTGGCCAGGGCAGACCACCTGCGCCGGGGATAGCGCATCGGAAGATGCAAGGTAATTCCGGGCCGCTCCCGTCTTCACTTCCCGCCCTTCGTTCAGGCCTGGTGACCGCACATGCTTGGTCCTTCGCAAACTGCGAGCCAGGAGGTGTTTGAGATGGCGCTGGTTTTCTCGGTATTGGCGGTCTTCATCGGACTCATGCTCTTGATCTCAATCGCATGTGAGCGCGAACTACGGCGCAGTGAACGGGAGGAGAAACCTCAACCCAGAAAGGCCGCGTGAGGAGAGGTCTACCAGCAGCAATCGGTTGCGGGAAACCCACGGGGACCCGGACCGCCGGAAGCTTGGCAAGGACGACCCGACACGGAGAGGCAGGAACGATCAGGAGGTCGCCCATGACTTTTCTTGTTGCCTTCAACGCCCGCAGGAAATGCGTCGAGTGAAATTCAACTCCCCAAGCGCCAGCGTAGCGGAAAAGCGACTCTCGTAGCACTCTCGGTGCGTTTCTGCAATCACGGGGACCACCGGCAGATTTGGCGGTCCGGAGTACGGGGATG
>Ga0335079_10001487_pt1 | contig 26699 bp, 29 predicted proteins | sample Lox_Sample_33_FD_206719 | JGI IMG/M metagenome (GOLD analysis project Ga0335079, IMG submission 206719) | Soil microbial communities from Loxahatchee National Wildlife Refuge, Florida, United States - Lox_Sample_3.3 | ecosystem: Environmental > Terrestrial > Soil > Wetlands | place: USA...
CAGATCGAGCGTCTGCCGGCGTTCCTCCGACGTGGCTGTCCGTGTGGCGGCCGCACCTCGCGGCAGCAATCCGCCGGTATCGTGCATAACGGCCATTCGCGCCGGAATGTGACCGGAGGTGGCGCCGAAGTTGATCAGGGCGTGATCTTCCCGCGCTGCGTACCACTCCGCAACAGGATGGACTCCGACTTCCAGCTCTAGAGCCGTGGTCACGCCATCCCGTGCTTTAAGTTTGTAATTCTCGGGCGTTTGTCCGTGACTGTGCAGGTCAATGAAACCGGCTGTGACCACCAATCCCTTCACATCGACCACGGTGCGTCCTTGGAGCGGCGATGCCGAAACGGCGGCGATCCGGCCAGCGCGGATTCCCACGTTGCGTATGGCATCCAGGTTGGTTTCCGGGTCCATGACGCGGCCGTTGGCGAGGACGATATCGTAGGGCTGGGCGAAGAGCGGAGACGCAAGCAGGAGAAGGCTTGCCAGTCGCATGGTCCCCCAATTCTAACGCCGTTAAGCCGGTGATCATCGCACAAGAGGGAGCTTTACTTGCCCAGCGTCGTCACCACCTGGTAAATGAACGGGAGCGATTCGTCGAAGGACTTCACCGGAACGCGTTCGTCGCGGCCGTGAGCGCGGACGTCGTCTTCATCGATAAAAATGCCACTCACGCCGTAGGTGGGGATTCCAGCTGCGTTGAGGTAGACTCCGTCGCTGGCGCCGGTTGCCATTTGAGGTATCACCGCGACGCCTGGCCAGCTTTTTGCGGTCGCGGCCGTCACGGCGCTCAATACCTGGGGGTTCATGGGGAGGTAGCGGCTGGCCTTGGCCGGCGTCATCACCGAGATCCGAATTTGCGGATCGGCCAACACCTGCTCCAGCGTGTGTTGCACATTCTCCTGCGTGTCTACGGGAAGCAGGCGGCAGTTGACGACGGCGGTGGCGCTCTGCGGCAAGGCGTTCTCCGCATGACCTCCCGAGAGCATGGTAGCGACGCAGGTAGTGCGCAGTAAAGCATTGTAGAGCGGGGTGGAAGAGAGACGGGCGACAGCCGCGCGGTCATCCGGATTCTGAATCACCGCTTTCATGTCGGCGCCTGCCTGTCCGCCGTAGAGAGGCGCCATGCGCTCGAAGTTGGCGCGGGTCACGTCGAAGAGGCGCACGGGGAAATCGTAGTGCGCGAGGCGCGCCAGTCCTTCGGCCAGATGGTAGATGGCGTTGTCTTTTCTGGGTTGCGAACTATGGCCGCCAGGGTTTGTGGTTTCGAGCTCGAAACTCAGAAAGATTTTCTCAGCCGCCTCGATTCCCATAAACAGGCGCCGTCCGTTTTTCAGCCTGCCGCCACCGCCGTCGGAATTCACGCAAAACTCCGCGTCGATCCAGTCGCGGTGGTTCTTGATGAGCCAGTCGATGCCGTTGGCCGTGCCGCCTTCTTCGTCGGAGGTGAGCGCGAGGACCAGGTCGCGCGAAGGCTGGAAGCCCTCCTGCTTGAGGCGCAGGAACGTGGAGACCAGGACGGCGTCATCGCCTTTCATATCCTGCGTCCCTCTGCCATAGAAGAAGCCATCCTGCTCGCGGAATTGGAACGGATCGAACGACCAATCCGAACGCCGCGCTTCGACGACGTCGAGGTGGCCGATGAACAGGATCGGCCGCGCGGCCCCCGTCCCGTGGAGTCGCACCACGAGATTGCCTTTTCGCGGCACCGGACCGTCCAGGTGAATGTCGGTTGCGGGATATCCCGCTGCGCGAAACCGCGCAGCCATGGCTTCCGCGGCGCGCGTATTATCGCCGCTCGAATCGGTGGTATTGATTTCGATCAACTGCTTGAAGATGTCGCGCGCGAGCGGCGGTTGCGCGGATAGTGGGACAGCGGCGGCCAAGGCCAACCAGAAGCGCATAGCTTATGACTCCAGCAGGTGGCGGTATTCGTCCGGGTCGAGGCCAAAGCGCTCCATCTGGCGCGGCAAGTCGGGGCGGACGGCTTCGGGCGTGTGACGGACCCAGGCGGCGATGATGGTCTCCACACCAACTCGCTGTTTACCTTCGTCCTCCGCCATCGCCTCGGCCTCCGAGCGCAACTGATGTTCGGTCTGATCGCGCACAGGCCGCGGTGTCTGCGCCAGCACCTGGTTGAGAAAGTCTTCGGCTGCGTCGTTCCAATTCATTCAGAACCAGTTTCGCTTATTCTGTTCATTCATGTGCACTCGCGCCGATTTTCCCGATTCCCAAATGTTCCCTGACGCGCTATGATTACGTGTACTCCCCCGACGAAATTGTGAAAGGCCCCTGTGAAATCCGTTCAAAACCCAATTGTTCTCGAAACCGATTTTCCGGGCGTAGCGCGTCACGCCCGCGGCAAGGTGCGCGATGTGTACCAGGTTGACGATCGGCTGTTGATCGTCGCGACGGATCGCATATCGGCGTTTGATTACATTCTGCCGACCGGAATCCCCGATAAAGGACGCGTCCTCACGCAGCTCTCAATCTTCTGGTTCGATTTCTTACGGGACGTGACCCCGACGCACTTTTTGACGGCGCGGGTGGACGATTATCCCGAGCCGCTGCGCCGGCAGAGCGATCAACTCGAAGGCCGCTCGATGCTGGTGAAGCGCGCGCAAATGGTGGAGATCGAGTGCGTCGCGCGCGGGTACCTGTCCGGATCCGGATGGAAGGAATACCGCCAGCAGGGCACGGTCTGCGGGATCAAGTTGCCCCCGGGTCTTCAGGAAAGCAGCCGGCTACCGGAGCCGATCTTCACCCCGGCCACCAAGGCGCAGACCGGCCATGATGAGAACATTTCATTCGAGCGCATGGTCTCGCTGGTGGGCGAAGATCTGTCACGCCGCCTGCGCGATTTGACGCTGGAGATTTACACACGCGCAGCGCGCTACGCGGAAAGCAAAGGCATCATCATCGCCGACACGAAGTTTGAATTTGGTTTTGTCGGCAATGAACTCGTGCTGGGCGACGAAGTGCTCACGCCCGACTCATCCCGGTTTTGGCCAGCGGACACGTACAGGCCCGGCGGCGCGCAGTTCTCTTTCGACAAACAGTTCGTACGGGATTATCTGGAGTCGATCTCCTGGAACAAGCAGCCGCCCGCTCCCCAGTTGCCGGAAGAGATCGCGGCCAAGACCGGCGAGAAGTATCGCCAGGCCTACGCGATATTGACCGGCCATGAGCTATGAACTGGCTCGATGTGGTGCTGGGGCTGATCCTAGTTGTTTCGATCGCCACTAGCTTCCGCAAAGGCCTGTCGCGCGAAGTGATCAGCCTCATTGCCGTTGGCGCGGCGTTGCTGCTCGGGCTCTGGATGTATGGAACTGTGGGCAGCCATCTGATACCCTACCTGAGTTCGCGAGCGGTCGCGAATTTCGCCGGGTTTGCCCTGGTGTTCTGCGGCGTGATGCTGGCGGGCAGCCTGCTGAGCTTCGTGGTCGGAAAATTCTTGAAGGTGACGGGGCTTTCGTTCTTCGATCATCTTCTCGGCGCGGGCTTTGGGATTGTGAGAGGGGTTCTGGTTTCCGTGGCTCTGGTGATGGGGATCATGGCATTTTCCGAAGGCGACCGGCCTCCGGACTCGGTAGTGCACTCGCGGCTGGCTCCCTATGTAGTGGATGCCGCCCGGGTGGCCGCAGCGATGGCGCCCTACGAATTAAAAGAAGGATTTCGAAAAACGTATTCGCGGGTGAAGACAGCCTGGGCGGAGCGCGTCCGCGAGGGGGTACGGAGCGCGCCTGACGCGGAGAGAGCAGACAATGAAAGATAGAATTGATGCGCTAGTGGACCAGTTGCTCGGTGCGAACATCTTCCTCGAACAAGCCATCGAGGTGCTTGAGCGGAACATGATCCACAAGGCGCTCGAACGCGAGGGCGGCAATCGCTCCGCGGCCAGCAAGCAATTGGGAATTCACCGCAACACACTGCAGCGAAAGCTGGCGGAGTACGGGCTCGGCAATGGGCGCGCGCGCCGGAAGCCGGTGGCTCGCGCCGGCGGCAGGCCCCGCAGGCCTAAGACCGGCGCCGCCTGACGATGCAACTGCTGGTCTTCGACCTCGACGGCACCCTGATCGATTCCAAGCTGGATCTGGCGCACGCGGTGAACGCCACTCGCGCGCACATGGGCAGGGGGCCGCTCGACGTGGCGCTGGTTTCCACATACGTGGGTAACGGCGCCCCGGTGCTGATCCGGAAGGCGCTCGGCGAAGGGGCCACAGAAACGGAAATCGAAGAGGGGCTTGAATTCTTCCTGGAATACTATCGCGAGCACAAGCTGGACTATACGACGCTCTATCCCGGTGTGAAGCAATCACTCGAACGAATCCACCGAGCAGGCAAGCGTCTGGCGGTGCTGACCAACAAGCCGGTGGCGATCAGCCGCGCGATCGTCGACGGACTGGGGGTGGGGGCCTGCTTTTTCCGCGTGTACGGCGGCAACAGTTTCGATTTCAAGAAGCCGCATCCGATCGGCCTCGAAACCTTGATGGGCGAAGCCGGTGTCGCGCGCGAGGAAACTTTGATGGTGGGCGACAGTTCGGTGGACATCCAGACCGCGCGGAATGCCGGCGTCTCCAGTTGCGGAGTTACCTACGGCTTTGCGCCCGAAAGCCTTTGTGATCCCGCGCCCGACCTGCTGGTGGGCCGCTTCGATGAGTTGGCCGACTGGGTGCTGAAGTAGGCTGGATTCGATGGAGCGCCGCAGAATTCCGTGCCTGATTGCAGGCGGCGGGATCGGAGGGCTAGCGGCGGCGCTGGCGATCTCGCGCGCGGGAATTCCCACCCACGTTTTGGAGAAATCCGCCGAGTTCTCCGAGATCGGCGCCGGACTGCAGTTGGCGCCGAACGCGACTCGCATGCTCGACCGGCTGGGCCTTCTGGATGTGATCGCCAAGCAGGCCATTTTTCCAGAGCGGCTGGTGATGATGGATGCACTCTCCGGACAGCCGATCACGTCGCTCGATCTCGGGCCGAAGTTCCGGACGCACTTTGGTCACCCGTATATCCTGGTGCACCGCGGCGATCTTCTCGTGGCCGAACTGGCCGCCTGCCAGGCGAACACGTTGGTGACGCTCGAGAACGGAAAAGAGGTTGTCTCGGTGGAGGACGCCGATGATCACGCTGTGGTCCGCTGCACCGACGGCTCTGTGTACGCATGCGACGCCATCATCGGCGCGGACGGCCTCTGGTCTACCGTGCGCAAAGTGGTGCATGACGACGGCCCGCCGGTTTGCGCGCGGTTCGTCGCCTATCGCGGAACCGTTCCCATCGACGAGGCCCCGGCCGGAGCCGGCTTGCGAGATATGACCATCTGGGTCGGGCCCGACATGCACTTCGTGCAGTACGTGGTGAAGTCCGGACAGCTTTTCAATCAAGTCGCCGTGTTTCGAAGCCATCGCTACCGCGAGGATTCGGATGATTGGGGCACACCGGAAGAGCTTGACGATCATTACGCGAATTTCTGCGCTCCGGTGCGGACCGCGGTCGCCAGAATCCGGCGCGACCGCCGCTGGCCGATGTACGATCGCCTTCCCATTGCCAATTGGACACGCGGCCGTATCACGCTTCTCGGCGACGCCGCGCATCCCATGCTGCAATACATCGCGCAAGGAGCCTGCCAGGCGCTGGAAGATGCAGTGTGCCTGGGCGATTGCTTCGCGGAGTTTCGTGGTGACGTGGTGCGGGCCCTCGCCGCGTACCAGGCGAGCCGGATTCCGCGAACCGCCCGCGTGCAGCAAATCGCGCGGTTTTTCGGTGACGTGAAACACATCTCGGGAGCCGGCATCGCGCTCCGGAATGCGCTTTTGGCCCAGCGCGCGCCCGACGATTTCGAATATTTCGAGTGGCTCTACGGCTTCGGCGATCCGGCGTAATTCGGGCTTGCCCGGGGAATCCCCGTCCGCCGATTTTGGGATTGGCCGCGCTCCCGACTTGCCTTATGATCGAACCAAGGTGGGGTTGTACCAATCTGCTTGCTTCAGGAGTCAGCATTCGTGCGAAGACAATTTCTGCGCATTCTGTTTGTGTGTGGTCTGGCGGCAGCCGCCGCGGCCGGGCAGGTTAGCTCGGGCGAATTGAGCGGAGTCGTTACCGACTCAAAGGGCGCCGCGATACCGAAAGCGACTGTGACCGCCAGTTCCTCCGAACGCGGGATCTCGCGGACTGCCAATACCGATAACGCCGGCAGCTTTCGCATTCCGTCGCTTGCACCCGATACGTACTCGGTTCGCGTCTCGGCCCAGGGCTTCGCCACGCGAGTCCTGTCGAGCGTGCGGGTGCAAGTCGGCGAGACCGTGACACTCAGCCCCGCTCTCGAAGTGGGCGCCGTCACGACGGAACTGACCGTCACGGGGGAGGTTCCGCTGGTCGAGACGGAACGCACCGAGCAGGCCACCACAATTGGAACCGAACGCATTGAAAACCTGCCGATCAATCGGCGCAATTACCTGGATTTCGCGTTGCTGGCGCCGGGAGTCGTAGAAACCAACGATCTGGTGGACAGCACCGATTTTCGCGTGGTTCAGACGCCGCAATCGGGCTTGAGCTTCGGAGGCAGCAACGGCCGCGGCAATAACTTCACGATCGACGGCACGGAGAATTATCTGACCTCGGGCGGCGTGCGGCCGTCCGTCAGCCAGGAAGCCGTGCAGGAATTTCAGATCAACCGCAACAGCTTCTCGGCCGAGATCGGCAACTCATCGGGCGGCGCGATCAATATCATCACGCGGGCCGGCACCAACGAGGTGCATGGCGACCTGTTCGGATTCTTCCGCAACACCGCCATCCAGGCGCGGAATTTTTTCGACCCGCAAAAGGCGGGCTTCACGCGCGCGCAGTACGGCGCGACCCTGGGCGCTCCGATTGTTCACGACAAGACGTTCGTGTTTCTTTCGTTCGAACGGCTCGACCGGCACGAATCGGCATTCGTTCCGATTCTCCAGGACCGCTCTTCTTTCGGCCAGCTCACGTCTTCGCAGCAACAGTTGGTGAATTTCTTCGGCGCTTCGGGCTCGCCGCAGTTGCAGGGACTGGGTCTCGCGATGCAGCAATACCTGGTCACGAACAATTTTCCAGCGACGCTGGCGCTATTTAACGCCAACAGCGGCACCTTTCCGTTTTCGGAAGACACCAGCATGGTGTCGGCCCGGCTGGATCATCGGTTTAGCGCCAGCGACAGCCTCTTCGTGCGCGGCAATTTTACAGACGGCTCGGACCAGAACGCGCAGTTCGGCGCGCTGCTGGGGTTCAACCGCGGCCGAACGATTGGAACTACCGACGGCAGCGTCATGGCGGACAACACCTGGATCATCAATAACCATTTCCTAAGCCAGACCCGGCTGATGTTCGGGTATGACAACCTGAACGTGATTCCGACCGATCCGTACGGGCCCGACATCACGATTTCGGGCTACGGCTCGTTCGGGCGCGAAATCTTCCTGCCGTCCATCTCGTATGAGCGGCATTACCAAGCGCTGCAGAGCTTCGACTATACTTCGGGGCGCCACAACGTTAAGTTCGGCGCGGATATCGATCCGGTGCGTGTTTATGCGCGGTCGGACACGTTTTTCGGCGGACGGTTCCTGTTCAGCCAGCAGATTCCGCTCGGGCTTCTTCTACCGGTGCTGACCGGGAATCCGAATGCGACCAACAATGTGGCGGCCGCTCTCGTCCAAGCCGGCCAACCGCAGCTCGTCGCGAACTTGAGCCAGCCGATCACGTCGCTGCAGGCCTACAACCTCGGTCTGCCGACGCTCTATCAGCAGGGCTTTGGCAATCCCAACTGGACCGCCTGGTTCAAGAATTTTGGTTTCTACCTGCAGGACGATTGGAAGATCACGCCGAACTTCGTGTTGAACCTGGGCGCCCGGTACGATATTCAGGGCGAGCCGCAGCCGCTGCATACCGATTGGAACAACATTGCGCCGCGCATCGGGCTGGCCTGGACGATCGGGCCGAAAGGGAAGACCGTGATTCGCGCCGGATACGGAATCTACTATTCGCAAATCAACGCGCAGATTGCGAATATTCCGGCCACGTTGAACGGCACGCAAATCGCACAGGCCGCCATCACGCCGCTCGGAATTCCAGGGTTGAACAACCCGCTCACCGGCCAGCCGCTCACATCGTTCGACGTTTACCAGTTCCTCGAGGCCACGGGCGTCATCGGCCACCGCACCATTACCCAGCAGGACATTGCGGCATTAGGTCTGCATCCCGGACCGAACGCCCCCGGGCGCGTGATCTTCGGGGTGACGAGCGATTATGTGAATCAATACGCCCAGCAGGCCAGCTTTGAGATTGAGCGCGCGGTTGGCGGGTTTGCACTGTCAGCGGGGTACGAGTTCAATCGCGGCGCGCGTCTGCCGCGCGTTCTCGACCGCAATCTCTACTACACCGGCCACCTGCCGAACGGGCAGCCGACCTTCGGTTTCTTCGACCCGACCGTCCTGCAGGACAACGTCGAGGAATCGACCGCCAACTCCTTCTATCACGCGCTGATTTTGCAGGCCAACCGCCGTTTCAGCCGGCATGTGTCACTGAATGCGAACTACACATTTAGCAAAGCGATCGACGAAGTCACCGATTTCAATAGCGATTTCGAGCCGCAGGACCAGCTCAATGCGAATGCTGAGCGCGCGCTCTCGGCCTTCGATCAACGGCACCGGCTGGTGGTTTCGTCGCTGCTCGAATCGCCCGCCAGGAACAAGGCGCTCAAGGATTTCACGCTCTCGCCGATTGTCATTGCGAGCTCCGGGCGGCCGTTCAACATCCTGACCGGCTTCGACAACCTGGGCGACAACCATCCCACTACACACCGCCCCTGGGGCGCCGGACGCGATATTGGCCAAGGGCCCGGTTACTTCACGTTTGATTTGCGGCTGGCTCGCCGGTTTCCGTTCGGCTCCGAGGGCCGGCGCAATGTCGAGTTCACGGCCGAGGCTTTCAACTTGCTGAACAAGACGAACTTCAAAAGCGTGAACAATGTGGTCGGCGCTCTGCCGTTGAGTGCGCTGCCGGATCCGATTGTGGGCCACGCGGGCAATCCCACCGATCCGCTGGCGTTTACGTCGGCGTTCGATCCACGGCAGTTCCAGTTCGGGCTGAAGATTAACTTCTAGAAACGTAGCGCCGGCGATCTTTGTCGCCGGCGCTGCCTTACCGTAAGCTAACGCCAACCGGGGCCGAATCGCTCGTTTCCGCAAACCGGCACGGCTACAATCTGATCTATATGGATCTTGCCTACCCGATCGGCCCGTGCGAATATCCCGAACTGGTCTCTCCGCAGTCGCGGCAGGGCCACATCGACGAGATCGCAGCCGCGCCGGCGCGCTTTCGGGACGCTGTGCGCGGTCTGAACGATGCCCAGCTCGATACGCCGTACCGGCCTGGCGGTTGGACCGTTCGCCAGGTGGTTCATCATTTCGCCGATAGCCACATGAACGGGTACGTGCGGTTCCGGCTGGCGCTGACCGAGGACGAACCCACCATTAAGCCCTACGACCAGACGAAGTGGGCCGAGCTCAAGGATGCGGTCTCGGAGCCGGTAGAGATCTCGCTGCAGTTGATCGACAACCTCCACCGGCGCTGGGCCGTGCTGCTGAACGCCATGTCCGATGCCGATTTCGCCCGGCGACTGCGTCATCCCGAATTGGGCACGGTGCGGCTGGACACCTACCTCGCCTCCTACGGCTGGCATTGCCGGCACCACGCGGCGCACATCCATAACCTTCGGCAACGCCTGGGCTGGAATTAGTTGTTACCAAAGGGGCATAGCGCCCGTCCAACGGGTTTGGAGGGTCTTCGCCGGGCGGCCGCTGTATAATGAACAGAGGCCATTCCCGGAGTTTCTTTCAGCTATGAACAGCCGTTTTAAATTCGTTGTGGTGAGCGCATCCACGTGTCTCACGGTTCTGCTTCTGATCGGGAGCATGTTGGGCCAGAGTTCGTCTCCGGACGAAACCTACAAACACATCGGCGTCTTCACCGACGTGGTTTCGCGCATCAAGAGCGAGTACGTCGAAGAGCCGGACATGAAGAGCGTGACGCTGGGCGCCTTGAACGGCATGCTGGAAGCCATCGATCCGTTCGCCAGCTATCTGAACGCCGATCAGTACAAGGACTACCTCAAGAATCGCGACGTGCAGCGGGCGGACGTGGGCCTGATTCTTTCGAAGAAATTCGGATACGTGGCGGTGGTGGGAGTGGTGCCGGGTTCGCCGGCGGCCAAGGCCGGTTTCTCGACCAATGACATGATCGAGACGATCAAGGGAATCGCGACGCGCGACATGCCGTTGGCCTATGCCACACTCCTGATGCAAGGCGATCCGGGCACGACCATCGAGCTGAGCGTGGTTCGCGTGCAACGGCCGGAGCCGGCGACGGTCACGCTCACGCGCGCGAACACACCGCCGCAACCGGTCGATCTGCAGACGTTGCCCGGGCAGATCGCCTACTTGAAGCCCGGCGTGCTGACGTCGACGACGCTGCGCGAAACTGCCGCCGACCTGGAGAAGGCGCAGAAACAGGGCGCGCAGAAGCTGATTCTGGACCTTCGCGGCACGGCCTTCGGTACGCCGCAGGACGGCATCGCGTTCGCCAACCTGTTCCTGGACAAAGGCCGGGTCACCTATTTGCAAGGCCAGCGCGTGCCGCGTCAGAACTTCGATGCGGAAGGCAAGAGCGCAACGACTCTGCCGATAGTGGCTCTGGTCAACCGCGGCACCGCCGATGGCGCCGAGATCGTCGCCAGCGCGCTGCAGGACAACAAGCGCGCTCAACTGGTGGGAGAGCGGACGTACGGCGACGCGTCCATGCGCCGCGTGATCAACATGGATGACGGGGCCGCCATCATTCTTTCGGTGGCGAAGTATTACACGCCGGACGGGAAATCGATTCAGGATAACGGTGTGATGCCGGCCAACCAGGTTGCCGAGCCTGAGCCCGCGCCGGAAGTCGACGAGAACGGCGAGCCACTGCCGGTTCAAGACCAGCAGAAGCCGCAGACCCAGAAGAAGCTCGACGACGACCCAATGGTCAAGAAGGCGCTGGAACTCCTGAAGTAACGGTGGCGCAGGCTTCAGCCGGCGTTACAGCGTTTTCAGATACGCAATCAGGTCGTCCTTTTCCTGATCGCTGAGAATGTCTTTGTAGGCCGGCATCCCGTTGCCGCCCTCATCGATCTTGCCGCGGACGTTGGCTTCGGTCGGCGCTTTCCCGTTCACCAGCTTGTCCTTTTTGAATAGCCCCTTCAGCCCGGGACCGATCTTTTTCTCATCGCTATCGGCGTTGTGGCAAACCGAGCACTGATCGAAAACTTCCTTGCCCTTCGTGGCATTGCCTGCGGCAAATGCCGAGCCGGAACCGGCAGCCAGAGCCGCCACACAGACCACTACGCGAATTCGCTGCATATCCGATCATTTTGGCATGGAAGCCGGGGGAACGGGAGCGGCTTAGGCGAGGGCTTTCCGATGGCGGGGAATGTCTTCGATGCTGACCACGCCCTGGTCGAAGACCGTCATGTCTTGCAGCAGACGGTTGACGTCGGCGCCGTCGTCGAGCGTGATTTCATGCTCGATCCAATCCGAGAGCGGGATATTGCGGAAGTACATGCGCTCCTGAATCACCAGGCTTTTGCGGTTCTGCAGCAGCAGGCGGTTTTCACGCGTGTAGTGGCGTTGCTCGACCCGCAGGTCGCCCAGGAAATTATCGAGCGCCGTCCGCTTGGCGGTTTCCTCGGCCGCATGAATGGCGGTGCCCAGTTGCGCTTCCAGGGCGGCCCGCTCGGCTTCGATCGAGCCGCGCTCCTGCGCCAACGCTTCCCGCTCGCGGGCGAGCGCGACTTCCATCCTGGATTGCATGACGAACCATGCCAGCACGCCTGACGCGACAGCCGAAAAGCCGGGCAACAGGATCCACAGCAGGCTCTCCATGCGGCTATGGTACCGATAGTCCGGTAGTGAAAACCAGATATCAAAGGTTGGCCGCCGCGGGCTAACCGCCGGTAACTTATTGCTGGTTGCCGTCGATTTTCTGGCCGGAAAACGTGTAGCCCAGCTCGCCAAACCGGAAGGAGGCAAGCGGCCCGAGGATCGACCCCAGCCGCGCCTGAAGGCCGGCCGCGAATCCCTGATGTTTCCCCAGATACGCCGCGCGGCCCAGCAGGAAATCGGCGCGCAGCATCGGGGAATCGGTGTCGCGGCCGTAATGGCGGACGCGCGCCGCGGGGACCAGCAGGATCTTGCGCCCGCCGCGCCGGATCAGCATCGCCAGATCGGCGTCGCTGCCGAACTGGCCGTAGCGCTCGTCGATCTGGCGCGTGGATTTGATCACAAACGCGCGCACCATCAACGCCGCGCCGCGCGGATATTCCACCGCAGCCGGCGCGTCGCCCGCAATCTCTGCCGGCCTCCAGCGCCCATCGGGCGGTAAATTGCCAAGCTGCGGCGCCGGCCGTCCCTCATCGTCCACCAACAGCGGGCACACCGCGGCCGCCTCGGTGGTGGCATCCAGCACGTCAGCCAGGCGCACCACGGTATCGGGCTCTACTTCCGTGTCCTCGTGGAGGAACAGCACGTAATCCGCATCGGCGGCGCGCCAGCCGATGTTCATGGCCTTGGTCAGACCGAAGTTTTTGGGCAGCTTGGAAAACTGGACCTTGGGGAAATCCGCTTCGAGTTGCGGGCTGCCGTCGCGCGACCCATTGTCGACGACGATGAGCTGCAGCCGTTCGCGACCGTCCGATTTTTCGAGCGACTCGAGGCAGGCGCGCAGGCGCTCGACGCGGTTGTGCGAAATGACGACCACCGAGACGCGAGGCGGCGCGGGCGGTTCTTCCGGATTGAGACGCGGTGTCAAGCCACTAGAATACCCCTAATTCGGCGACAGGCTACGCAATTCCCAATTTCGCGTCCGCGGGAACTTCGCACTTGGTGTACCGTCTAACCGGAGGGAGGGATCCATGCGCCATTTGTTCCTCTTTCTGGCGGCCGGCGTGCTTTGCGCCCAGGATCCGACCGACTCGCGCGACGCGTTGAACCAGGGCGTGCAGCCTTTCAAAGCGCGCAGCATGCCGACGCCGTCCGGCTGTTTCAACGGGCCGTGGATTTGGATCCCGCCAACCCCGCCGCGCGGCTCTATTTGGCGACGGCGTATTTCCAGCAGTACATTCCTGGCAATGACACACCCGAAAACAACCAGGTAGCTTCGCGCGCGCAGGACGAGTTTCTGCAGGTGCTGGCCTCGGATCCGGGCAACACGGTGGCAATCGGTTCTCTCGCGAAATTGTGTCTGAGCCAGAAACGGTGGAATGAGGCCCGCGCGTGGTATAGCCGACTGATTGCCGCTGACCCCAACAACGCAGACGCGTACTATAGCCTCGGCTTTATTGCATGGTCGGAATGGTATCCCGCATACCAGCAGGCCCGGCACTCGCGAAGCAGGCGCGGATACAGGGGACTGTTCGGCTCAACGTGGTGATCTCCAGGGAAGGAACGGTCGTCAACGTGGTGGTGGTGAGTGGCCATCCGTTGCTGGTCGGAGCCGCGATCGACGCGGTGAAGCAATGGGTTTACCAGCCCACGCTGCTCAACGGGGCGCCGGTCGAGGTGCAGACCGCGGCGTCGGTTCCCTTCAACCTCGATCCCTCGGTGATCGTCAAGTAGAGAATCAGCAGAGATACGGCCTTGGGTTCAGCACCGGCTCCAGCACTTCCTGCGCCTCTGCGGCGCGATCCTCCGGTACCTGGAGACGGACCCACTTGCGGAGAAAACCGTCCACGCTTTGATACAGAGTCGCGATCTGGCCTTGGATGAAGAGTGGAATTCCTGCGTCGACGAGCAGACCCTTCGCCATGGCGAGCTGGATCTGATCGTTCGTTTCGAGCACGACAACCAGCGGGCTTGGCGACTCTGATGGTTGTCGTTTGCTTCGCACAGACCCCTCTGGAATCAAGTATACCGTCGCAGGCTGACCCGGCTCTGTGATGTTCACGCCGGCAGCAAGATTCAGAAGGCGCGGCTGGCTGGAGGTACTATCCCGTTCAGACGCAGATACACGACCATTTGCCCGTAGATGTCCATGCCATGTGACAACAAGGACCATACGACGCGCCCCCGCGTCGACGCGCCAAAATACACAGTGTCCTTGTTCAGCAGCCGGTTAATACTGGCTGGCGTCTGCTCGTTCAGTACGGCTGTCCCGAAGTCGTAGGCGTCGGAAAGCATTGCAATGATCTCCGCCTTCGTTGCGTTCACGGTTGACTCGGGGATTGGGCGAGTCGGGTCCATTTTTACCGTGAATGGGCGCGGGCGTTTGGGGCCGAGTATGCTCATCAACTCCACGTTGCCGATTGCAATATGGAGGATCTGCTCGCCGAAGGTGCGCTGTTGGGGTGTCGGCTTGTAATCGTACTGGTTCGCCGGCATCGCTTCGGCCGCCTTCAGCAGCGTTTCCTTCTGGGCTTTCCAGTCTTTGATCAAGTCGGCGAGCTGCCCGCTTGCCGCGGTGGTTTTGGCCGCGCGGACTTGCGCCAGCGCCGGAACTATCGGCGCCACGGAAAGGGCACAGAAGAGCGCAACGCAAGGGGAGTGCATACAGCCTGATCTTACTGTCGCACTCGAGTCTCTGCATAGGAAAAATGGAATCCCTCCAGGGCATGCAGGCCATCGCCAGTTACCGCACGGCGAGGCGCGGCCGGCATCCCCGGACGCACCGATGAACGGCCGCGGTGCCGCGTCAGTGAATGCGGTCGTATCGAGCATCCCCCTCCGCCGCGCTGAGGATCAAGTGCGCCACCCGGCCGCTCGAATCCAGGTGGAACTCGATCGTTCCGGCGGTCGAATCGAATCTGGTTTCGCTCTGCGGGATCAGCGGAAAATCCTTCATGTAGATTTGCCCATCCAGCACTCTTACGATTTGATGCGGTCCGAAAAAGTCCCGTGAAGAGATGACCCCGTCGCGAAACTCATACTCGCCCGCGTACTTGGCAAGCACGGCTGGACCGGGGTGGCTCGCCGCTTTTGCCGTACCCACCAAATGTTCCGTATCCCGCTCGTCTTCTTTGCACACATACTCCAGCATGTCTGTATCCGCTGCGTAGTGGACGCCCACGGAGATGGTCAGCGGCCGCGTCAACGTTTCGGGGTCGTCATAGGTGACCTCAACCTGCATGTGTCCGAAGTCGGCGCGCCGGAACTTCTCGGTCACGCGCAGACGCTCCGAATGGGGATGGCCCACCATATCGAGCCAGGTTTTATCGTTGAACCCCGCTGTTGTTACCACCAGCGTTTCGCCCTCCCAATGACCCACGGAGTAGCCCACCCATGTGGGATTCGGATCTTTGGGCAGTGCGCGCCCATCGATGTAGATCTGCCGGAAGTCGCCGAGTTCAAACAGCAGTGCGATCACGCTGCGCGACTGAACGATTCGGTAATACCGCGTCGACCCCGCGGCGAAAATCGCTTGAGGCCCCGCCGGCAAGCAGTGCGTCACCGGATTGTCGTGCCTCAAGTTCACAGCCCGCTTGAGGAATAACTCCTGTGCCGCCGGGCGGAAGATCCATTCATCCTTCACATCCTGGATCACGTCAAAACGATACGGAGTTAGGTCGGGCATCCAAAGCCCGGACAGATCCGGTTTGCCGTCCGGCATCCGGGGGACGGGCGCCGTCAGGTTCGGTTTCCCATCAGGGGTGCGCGGAATGCCCGGAGTGGGCAGATTCAGCCACTGGGCGAGGGCCGGCACCGTAAAAACCACGGCGAGGATGATGGTGCGCATCGGCTAAAATGATAAACCCACCTGCTGACGGAAACCAGCGGGACTTCTGCTCCCGGATTCGGCGCCTGGTGAGCTTACCTGCCTGTCCGCAACGCCAGCACCGCATTGAGGCCGCCGAAGGCGAACGAATTGGACAACGCGTACTCGATCTCGGCCCGCCGGGACTGATTCGGAATCACATCCAGATCGCACTCGGGATCGGGTGCGGTAAAGTTGGCAGTCGGCGGCAGCACGCCATCGCGCAGCGCTAAGACCGCGGCCAGGCACTCCAGTGCCGCCGCAGCGCCGAGCGCATGGCCGTGCATCGACTTGGTCGAACTCACCGGGACCCGGTTTGCGTGAGCATTAAACACCGAGCGGATGGCCGCAGTCTCGGTCGCATCGTTGGCCGGCGTCGCTGTCCCATGCGCGTTGATATAGCCGATTTGTTCCGGATCGAGCGACGCATCGCGCAACGCCGCCCGCATTGCCCGCGCGGCTCCTTCCGCCGATGGCTGCGTGATGTGCCCAGCGTCGGCCGACATGCCGAAGCCCACGATCTCGGCGTGAACGGCAGCGCCTCTCGCGCGCGCCGCTTCCAGCGGCTCGAGCACGAACATGGCGGCGCCTTCGCCCAGGATCATGCCGCGCCGGTCTTTGGAAAACGGCCGGCAGGTCTCCGGAGATACCACCCGCATCGCCTCCCACGCCTTCAGAATCCCGAAACTGAACGGCGCTTCGCTGCCGCCCGTAATCGCCAGATCCGCCGCGCCGCTGCGTATCATCCAGTACGCCTGCCCGATGGCGTGGCCTGCCGACGAGCACGCGGTCGAAATCGTGAAGCTCGGACCGGTAATCCCGAATTCCATCGAGATGTGGCTCGCTCCGGCATTCGCCATGGTTTTGGGAATCGTCAACGGGTGTACGCGGTTGTGCCCAAGCTTGTAGACTTCGTGAAAGCCGATGTCTTCGGTCGATTGTCCGCCCACGCACGACCCGGTGATGATGGCGGCGCTTTCACGCAGCTCGGGCGTCCACTCGATGCCGGCGCAGGCGACGGCTTCCCGCGCGGCGATCACGGCGAATTGCGCGAAGCGGTCTATGAAGTCGGCGCGCCGGTCCTCGAAATATGGTTTGTGCGTGTACCCGCGCACCTCAGCGCCATTCTGAAAACGCAGTTGAGAGCAATCGGTGGATTCGATCTGCCCGATGCCGGACCGGCCCTGGCACAGGGAAGCCGCGACTTCGGGAACGCTCCGGCCGAGCGCGCAAATGGCGCCCATACCGGTAATGGCGACTCGCCGCATTATTGGCCGGCCGGCGCGCCCGCGGTTTTAGCCGCCACCAGTTTCTCCACGCCCTCGGCCATCTGCCGGACGTTGCGCACGCTGCGCGCCTCCTCGTCGGGAATCGAGATGTCGAATTCGTTTTCGAGGGCAAACAGAATTTCGACCGCGTCCATCGAATCGATCCCCAACTGCTCGAATTCGCTGTCGATGGTCACCTGCTCGGCCGGAATTCGCTTGGAAGTGGCGATGCATTTCAGGACGCGTTGCGTCAGTTCGTCGGACATATGAGTCGGCCTATGGTTTCGAACGTATAGCCCTGGTCGAGAAGCATCGGTACCAGGCGCCGGACGGCTTCCACGGTCTCGCCGATATCCGGCTGCACCTGAAGCTCCCGGGCATCGTGAAGACACAGAATCGCCCCGTTACCGATGGCGCCGGCCACGCGCTTCACGATCGCGTCGGCCCTAAGCTTCCAATCATAGCCGATTACGGTCCACATCACGCCTGTCAGGCCCAGTTGCTTCTGAACGGGTGCGAGGCCGAACCAGCGCACTCCATAGGGCGCCCGAAACCAATCCGGCCGCTGCCCCGTGTGGTTTTCGATCACTGCCTGAGCTTGCCGCAATTCCTGCTCGATAAACCGGCGGCTGCGAAGCGAGAGCAGCGGATGTGTCTGGCTATGATTTCCGATGACATGGCCGGCGTCTGCAACGGTGCACGCCACCGACGGGAGCCGTTCGACATTGGCGCCGATCTGAAAAAAGGTGGCCGGCACCTGGTAGCGAGCCAGGATCTCCAGAATCCGCGGTGTGCTCTCGCTCGGCCCATCGTCGAACGTCAGGGCCAGGGCGCGGCGATCACGCGGGCCTCGCCACACCGACGGTCCGAACACCTGAGATGACCGGCCGCGCACGGCCCAGGCCATGAGGCCCGCGGCCGCGCAAACGCCGGCCGCAGCTACGCCAAGCTGGCTTTGGTGCCCTGCATCCATGAAAAATCCTATTGTATACTCGGGTTAATACCTCGCCTCCTGTACGGTGAGTCTACACGCGCATGCGCCATTCCCGGTCTGACTACTGTCTTCCTGCGTTTCGTTTGCTTTTCGCAACACTGCTGATCGCGACCGGGGCGCCTGGCTTGCTTCGCGCACAACCCCCGGAGTTGGCGCTCGATCGAGCGGGCCGCTGGAACGTCAAGCCGGTGCGATGGGCGCAGGAAGTCCCCGCCGACGCGCGGCCGAGGCTCACGCAGGCGATCAATGACGTGGTCTCAGTGCTCCATAAGACGCCGACCCTGGCGCAGCCCAAGGGATTCGACGTGACCGTCGATCCTCGCGCCGAGTGGCACGACCTGGATACTCAGTTCGAAGGACGCCGTCCGCGGCTTGCGGCTGCCGACATTACGATCGAACTGTCGGCATACGAGAAGGGCGCCAACCCCCAGGCAGCTCCGCACACTGTGGGCGTCATTGAAGTGAGGGTTAACGATCTGTCCATGTTTGCCGGCTGGGAAGCGGGGCACGGCGTTTCCGACGCCGATGCGGACGCCCGTTTTCTGAATGACCCGCCCGAGCCCTTTGAAATGCGAGGCGAATTCCCGGTTTATCACGACTGGAACGAGCGCGAATCGTGGGTAATCCTGACGCGAGCCAAGGTCCCGCTGTTCGCGCCGGTGCCTCGCGAGCGCTATCTCCAACTCGGGATTGCGGAAACGCAAAAGGTGAACGGCCGGCAGATGGCAACCATGAAACCGCCGCCTTCCAACGATCCCCAAGTGCTGGCCGCGTGGAAGGAGGCACAGAAGCGGATGGCGGAGGTTACGCAGGTGTTTAACGAAGCCAAGGCCCATGTTCAAGCGCAGTTGGATGGATTGAACAAGCAGCTCGCCGACATGCCGCCGGCCGAACGCCAGGCCCCCACTTACCTTACAAATTTCAAGCCGACCGAGGACGGGACCATTGAATTCCTGCAGAAGGGCGATTCCGACGCGAAGGCAGTGGTGTACCGCAATCCGGCGCTGATGAATGACCGGGTGCCGCGCGGAACACCACAAATCCTGGCCGTGCGCATCGAGGCCCAGGACGAATGGCCGGAACTCGCGCCTAAGATCGAGCAGGAACTCGATTGGAGCGCCTTTGCGAAGATCGTGGGGGCGGCGCAATGAACGTGCGGCTTGTTCTTCTTCTGACGGGAATTGTGTGCTGGTTTGGTTGTGGCACCCAAAATGCCGGCCCCGGGGAATCGAATCAGAAGGTGTCGCGCGCGCACCCGCAATGCGAAATGGCCATTTCGGGCGCGGTCACGGCCACCCTGCCGTGTACGGTGGTGGCGGGCTGGGATAGCTCGAAAAACGTGGTCGCGTTCGGAATCACGGGCGCTCCGCAAGGCACAGTCACGACCGCGCAGATTGCTCTGGGAGCCCCGGGTGCGTTCCATACCGGCACGTTCTCCTCCGCGTCTTCAAACAACTATGGCGCGACTGTAATGACGGGCAGCAGCGGCGTTCCGGCAATCTGGGTTTCGAGCAGCAATCCCGTCCGCGGCGGCGGCGTCACGATCAACATAACCAGTGCCGGCGCCGTCATCTCTACGCCCGCCGGCCAAGCTTATACTGCGGTGCGCGGAACGGCGGATGCGACCTTGGCAGGCACGCCGGAGACCGGGGCGAACGGCACCGTCACCATGCACGCCACGTTCTGATATGAAGAGGGTCCTCAATACCATGTCCCGTCTGTGTCTCGGATTGTTCGCCTGCGCCGCGCTCGTTCCCGCGCAGCAGTTGCAAGTCAAAACCGCTACCGCTCACAAGATTGAATTGGCCTGGACCGGCTCCGCGCCGGCATGGATTGTGGAGCGGCTCGGCCGGGACAACAAGTTCGAGAAACTGGCGGACGCCGCAACCACCAGCTTCACCGACGACAAGATCGATCCCTTCGCCACGTATCAGTTGCGCGTGCGCGCCGGGGAAAACGGGACGCCGTCGAACGTGGTCACGGTCGGCCCTCCGCCCGCCGGTGTGTTGAAAGGGGCGGCGGCTCCCAAGGGCGCCGAGGGGGAACGCTATGGGGTCAGCTCCGCGCTGGCCTTTGATGAAAATGGGGACCCCGCGCTGGCCTGGCTGTGGTTCGATCCCAACGGGGACGGCGACTCCTCTGACACCGCGCTCTATTTCGTCCATTGGGACCGCGTCAAATATCAGTGGCGCATGCCGGTTAAAGTCGCCACCGTCGGCAATTTGAACTCAGGGAATGTGGAGCCGGTCTCGCTGGCGTTTGATGGCGAAACCGGAAACGCCGCGCTGGTGTATCCGGTCGAGGGGCACGACGGCCTCACGATCGCCGTTTCCAAGGACGCCGGCGCCACGTGGCAGCCGTCCGCGTTCGTCGCGGGCTTGCGCGGCACCGTGAGCGCAACGTCGTTGGTCATCGCCAAGAGCCGGCTCTATTTGGCTGGCAACAGCGAAAGCGCGGGTGTCCGCTACATCGCCGCGGATTTTCCCTCCGATCCGAGCAACTGGAAGAGCCAGGCTGCGCCGCTGCTGACCGGAACCAAGTATCTTTCGAATACCAACGTGTCCCTGGCGCTGGACGGCGCCGGCAATCCGGCGTTGGCCTATGTTCTGCAGCCCGAGGACGGCAACAATTACCACTACGCAATGTGGCGTCCGGGCGAGGCCAACGCGGTGCAAGCGGCCGATTCCAACAACCAGGTTCCTGACGCGCCCAACCAGAGCCTCGTCTTTAGCAGTAATCGCTTTGGGCTGCTGTTCAGCGCGCCGCGCGACCCGAAGAACAGTGACGTCGACATCTGGTTTACTTCATCGACGAACGGCACGGCCTGGAGTGCGCCGGTCTCTTTGCCTGTCGACGGGCCGCGCAGCGCCAATTCGCCGCTCAGTCTGGCTGTGGATTCCCATGGCCGCTTCGCGGCGGTCTTCGGGTCAAATAGCGGGACGGACTCATTGAAGTGCAATTTTCCGCCGGTGTCGCGCTCTACGGACGGTGCGCGCTGGACCACCTGCGGTCTCGGCCTCGCTCTCAAGGATGAATTCGCTGCGCAGCCCAACACCGTTCACGCTGCTTTTGCGGGCAACGACAAGCTGTACGTGGTCTGGCACCAGGCCGGCGACAGCAAATCGGGAAAAGGCCTGCTGCTCTGGCATGAACGCTGATCGCCGGAAGCGATACACTCCATACCTATGGCCTTGCGCATCATTGTCTCCCGGCATTCTGTGTTTTATAGTCCTCTGATCTCGACCATCGCGGCCGGCTTTCTGGAGCGGCACGGCCTTTCCGCCGAGTACGGCATCCTTCAAAAAGGCCAGCGCACCCCGGATCTAATTCGCAGCGGCGCCGCCGATATCATGCAATCCGCCGTCTCCGCCAACTGGAAGCCGATGGAAGCGGGCGAATCGCCGCTGCCCATACACTTCGCTCAGGTGAACCAGCGAGACGGCTTTTTCCTGGTGGCGCGCCAGCCGGACCCGGCGTTCACCTGGAAAAAACTCGAGGGCAGGGTAGTGATCGCGGATCATGGCTGGCAGCCAATGGCCATGTTGAAGTTTGCTGCGAAAACCAATGGCGTCGATTGGAAGAACGTCCGGGCGGTAGACGCCGGGACTCCGGACAATATGCAACGCGCCTATCGTAGCGGCGATGCGGACTACATCCATCTCCAAGCGCCGGTTTCGCACCAGCTCGAAGCCGAGGGCTTAGGCCACGTCGTCGCATCCGTGGGGGCCTCCATGCCGACCGTCGCCTTCAGCAGCCTGTGCTGTTCCCGCGATTTCCTGAAAACCGACGCCTTCCGCGCATTTCTCCAGGCCTACCGGGAGTCGCGGGAATGGGTCCGCACCGCGCCTGCCCAGGAGGTCGCGGAGAAGGAAGCGAGTTTCTTCCCTGGGATCGATACGGCCGTGCTGGCGGCAGCGATTCGAGCCTATCAGAAGGTGGGCAACTGGGAAGGCGGTATCGAGATTCCGCGACCGCTCTACGAGCAGGCGCTCAACGTGTTCGAAGGTGAGATTCAGCGCCGTCACCCGTACGACGACGTGGTGGCAACCTTGCAACCCGCGGCCGCGGGTTAGATAATAAACGACATGCGTGCCACCCGCCGTACGTTGCTACGCCAGGGTGCCGGCGCGTTGCTGGCTCCGTTGGCTCGCCCGCTATTCGCCCAGCAGCCGCCTCCCGCCCAGCAGGATGCGATCTACGTCTGCCCAATGGACCCCGATGTCCGCGGAACCAAGCCGGGCGTCTGCTCGCGTTGCGGCATGAAGCTGGTGTCGGGGCTTCCCGACCCCGTCGAGTATCACCTCGATTTATCCGTATCGCCGCGCGCGCTTAAAGTCGGCCAGCCCGCCCGCATCACTTTCGGCATCCACGACCCCTGGAAGGACCGGCCTGTGACCCACTTCCAGGTTGTTCACGAGAAGCTTTTCCATATGTTCATCGTGAGCCAGGACCTGAAAGTGTTTGTCCACGATCACCCGGTCGGGCCGGACGAAGCCGGCAACTTCACCTACGATTTCAAGTTCCCGCAGCCCGGCATGTTCCGTCTGCTCGGGGACTTTTATCCCGACGGCGCGACCCCACAGTTGATCGCGAAGACGGTGATTGTCCCGGGAAAGCCGCCCGCTCCGCCGTTGGTGCCTCGCGATTACTCGACAAAAGACACCGAAAATCTTCGGGTTCAGATGACGACCGACCCGGAACAGCCGATCGCCGGCCAGAAAACCCAGATGTACTTTAATCTAAGTCCGGCCGAAGGCCTCGAAAAGTATCTCGGCGCCTGGGCGCACATGCTTGCTGCCAGCGACGATCTGATCGATCTGATTCACACCCACCCGCTGCTTGCCGATGGGCCAAAAATCCAGTTCAGCCTGTTCTTTCCGCGACCCCAAACGTATCGTGTCTGGGTGCAGTTTCAGCGGCAGGGAGTGGTGAACACCGCGCACTTTGACGTCCCCGTCAAAGAACTTGGGTAGATCCCGTTACATCAGTTAATTGCAACCGGATTTCGACCGTCCGATAGGTCACTCCGCGCGAGTGTATACTCGTGAATGAAGGGGCCAATGACCAGGGATGGCGCGCAGCGGACAATTCTGGTGGTGGAAGACAACGGAGCGCTGCGCCGGCTAATGCTGCGGATCCTGGAAGGCTGCGGGTACTCTGTCCTGGAAGCGGCCAACGGGCACCAGGGCATGGACTTGTTTCAGCAGCAGGGCACGGTCGACTTAGCCATCATCGATATGGTGATGCCCGGCATGAGCGGGCTTGATGTGGCGGCCGAAATCGAGCGCCAGCAGCCCGGCACTAAGATTCTCTACGTCTCCGGCCACGGCTCCAGTGTTGCGATTGACAGCATCAGCAGGCGCACTCCGGACCGGGTGCTCCTGAAGCCGTTCGATGCCGCGGACCTGATCGACCGCGTCGCTCAATTGCTTCAGCTGGACGGGCCGCAGCCCTCGACGATTCCAGAGAGCCGCTAGCCGCTCCACCATCCCGGCAAGTTCGTGACTGAATCCAGCACCACATCCGGTTTCACAGAGCCTTCCAGATCCGCGGCCCGGAATTTGCCGGTCTTCACCAAAGCCCCCGCCAGCCCGGCGGCTTGAGCACCGCCGATGTCGGCGTGAATGTCGTCGCCAATCATCATGACCGCCTCCGGCGGGAGAGCGAGTTGACCGGCCGCGGCATGAAAGAACTCCGCCGAAGGTTTGCCGAGCACGACCGCCTTCCGTCCGGTGGCGTGCTCCAGGGCGGCGACAAAAGGTGCGACATCGAGCGAGAGGCCTTCGGGAGTTTGCCAATAACGAGTCATGCCGAGGGCGATCAGCCGGGATTCCGGGTTGTGCTGCAAGAGGCGAAAGGCGCGGTTCAGAGTGTGGTAATCCCAGGCTTCCCCGAGGTCGCCGATGATGACGTAATGAGCGCCCGTTTCGGCGTCCTCCGGCACAGAGGTCAAGCCGTTGAAGTCCGGGCGGGCGGCGGAGCGCACGAACAGAGCCACGTCGCCCGGAGGTTGCGAACGTAACCAGGCGGCGGTAGTCACGGCAGGCGTGAGGATATCAGCGGCGATTGCCGCAATGCCGAATCCAGCCAGTTTCTGAACGAGAGCCTCGCGGCTGCGCGAGGTGGTGTTGGTGACGAATAGGTGTGGAATTTGCTGCTTCCGGACCCAGGCGAGTGCGTCGGCGGCGCCCGGAATGGGGTGCTCTGCGTTGTACAGCACGCCGTCCATGTCGAAGAGAAGCCCCTGCGGGTTGTGCCGGCTCATTGTTCCCCATTCTAGTGCGGCTAAACCTCTGGTTCCCAGGTGCCGATAGGTTTTCGTGGCCTCGCTCGGCGTGGAACTGGTGTTTTGGATTGTGTTGCCGGCCCTGGTCGCGGTGGGGGCGGCGTACCTGGTCTGGCTGCTGATGCAAGCGCGTATCCAGGTACTGGCCGCGCATTACCAGACCGCGGTCACGAAAGTGGAAAGCGACTGCACCAGCCGCCGTCCTACCGCCGAAGATCTGCTGGCCGAACTGCGCGTCGAGCGGCGGCGGTTTCTGCGCCGGGTTCCCGGCCCGAAGGGGAGTGAGACCACGCTGATCACTCAGGAGCGCTTGTATTTGCGCAACCTGCCTCTGACCAGTTGGATGCAGGACGAAGTGCCACTCGGGACGGGCGAAGAACTGCCCGCCGAAACCAGCATCGTCCCGCTAGTGGAGCCGCCCGCGACGCAGTCGCTCACGGTGCCGTTGCCGGTGTCGAACTAGCGGATTCACCGGCGACCAGATCGCCGGCGCCACCGCATTTGCCCGGGATGGCCGGCTGCTTTATACTAAGTACTTGAACAAGAATGCCGAAGCGTACGTTTCAACCGAATAATCGCCGGCGCGCCAAGACGCACGGTTTCCGCACCCGCATGAAAACCCAAGATGGGCGTGCGGTTCTGTCCCGGCGCCGGGCCCGTGGGCGCAAGAAGCTCACGGTCAGCTCCGAAAGGCACTAATCCATCGCTGGTTTTCCGAAACGTGTCCGCCTGCTGCGATCGCAAGATTTCCGAACGGTGTACGATCAGGGGAGCCGATTTTCGTGCCCTTGTTTCGCAGCGTTCTGCGCTCGCGACCCGGAACTGGACGGCCCTCGAATCGGATTTACGGTGCCCCGTGCCCTCGGCACGGCGGTGGTCCGCAATCGCATCAAACGGCGGCTTCGCGAGGCCGTGCGCGGCGCTCTCGATCGGCTGAATCCCCAGTGGTCCATTGTCATCAATCCGCGAAAGAGAGCGCTGGATGCCCCCATGCCGGAGTTGCGGCAGGAACTGGAGCGCCTCTTTCTGCGCTGCAATGGCTCTTCATAGGTGCACTTCGCGTCTATCAATTCGCGATTTCCCCGCTGCTGCCTTCCGCGTGCCGGTTCTATCCGACCTGTTCGGAATATATGCGGGAAGCTGTCGCGCGGTACGGGGTGGCGCGAGGGACATGGAAAGGTCTGTGCCGGCTGTTGCGCTGCCACCCCTGGCATGAAGGCGGCTTCGATCCGGTGCGGTAATCCCGGAAATGGCAAACGGAATTGAGAATGGCCCAGACTGCAAATAGCGACAACCAAGGTCCTGCGCCGAAAGAAATGTCAATGGAAGTCCGGCTGTTGCTGGCCTTCCTGCTGATGGGCGCGGTCATGTTTCTCAGCCCCTATCTCTTCAAGAGCCCACCGCCGGCGAAGAAGGGCACTGCGCCCGCGAACACGGCGGCGGTGCAGCCGAAGACCGAAGCGCCCGCTGCGCCCGAGACGACATCGTCCCCCGCGGCTCCCGAGGCCACGCCGGCGCTTGCGGCAGACGCCACGCCGCAGCAACCGCAGCCCGCCGTCATCATCGATACCGACGAATATCGCGTTGTCTTGAACAACCAGGGCGCGACCGTGCGCAGCTGGCAACTGAAGAACTACAAGGGCAACGATGGCAAGCCGCTGGAACTGGTGAACACGTCGGCCAAGCTGCCGTATCCGTTTTCGCTGTCCTTTCCCGCCGAGAAGCCGGCGTCGGATGTGAACTGGAAGTATTACGGCCAAACGCCGGACGCCGAGGGACTCGGAGCCGACTTCGAGTACTCGGACGGCCACACGGTCGTGCACAAAAGGTTCCAGTTCCAGAAGAAAGGCTATCTGGCAAAGGTGGCGATCGATGTTACGTTGGATGGCCGTCCGATACAGAACATGATCGAATGGCTCGGCGGCTTTGGCGATTTCACGGTCAACAATCCGGCGGGTAGCCAGCGGGCCTTGTATTTCAGCACCACCGATAACAAACTCACCGAACTGACTGCGAGCAAGGCCAAGAACGGGCCGGTCTCCTCGAGCGGGAACTATTCGTTTGCAGGGATTGCAGACACTTATTTTGCCGCCGTGTTTCTCCCGGATCACGACGGCCTTGTGCAACAGACGACCGTCAGCGATACCGTCCGCACGCCGGAGGAAGAGAAACCGCAGCCCTTCCCCGGAGTGGCCGTTTCGACCGGCGCGGCGAACCACTTTTCACTGTTCGTCGGGCCGAAGGATGTCGACCTGCTGAAGCGCGTCAATCCCAAACTGGAGGCGTTGGTCGATTTCGGGTGGCTGTCGATCATTGCCAAGCCGCTGTTCGTCATTACGAATTATGTGAACGACGCGTTCGT
>Ga0335079_10001488_pt1 | contig 26695 bp, 22 predicted proteins | sample Lox_Sample_33_FD_206719 | JGI IMG/M metagenome (GOLD analysis project Ga0335079, IMG submission 206719) | Soil microbial communities from Loxahatchee National Wildlife Refuge, Florida, United States - Lox_Sample_3.3 | ecosystem: Environmental > Terrestrial > Soil > Wetlands | place: USA...
CGCGACCGCCTCGCGGAGCGTCGCGCCAGGACGGCCGAGGCGCACTACGTGACGAACCCGAAATTCGTCTACTACCTGTCGGCGGAGTACATGCTGGGCCGCCAGCTCCGCCAGAACGCAATGTACACACACACCACCGACCTCGCCCGCCTGGCCTTTGCCAGCATCGGGGTGTCGGTAGCGGACCTCGAGGTCCTTGACGTAGAGCCCGGGCTGGGCAATGGGGGCCTCGGGCGGCTGGCGGCCTGCCTGCTCGACTCGCTGGCCACCCTCGATATCCCGGCCGTGGGCTATGGCATCCGGTACGAGTACGGGATCTTCAAGCAGATCTTCGAGAACGGCTATCAGATCGAGCACCCCGACGACTGGGCCTTCTACGGCAACCCGTGGGAGTTCTCCGCTCCCGACGACCGCCAGGTCGTCGGGTTCTACGGCCACACCGAGGCGGTGGACGACGATCAAGGAGGGCTGCGGGCCCGATGGGTGCCGGAGCAGACGGTGCGCGGTGAACCCAGCCACATGCTGGTCCCCGGCTACGGCACCGAGACCGTCAACATCATCAGGCTGTGGCACGCCCGGGCCGGCCGGGAGTCGTTCGACCTGGCCCTATTCAACGCCGGTCATTACGCGGAGGCCGTCGAGGCGCGGATGCGCTCGGAGAACCTCACCAAGGTGCTGTATCCCAGTGACAGCACAGCGGCCGGCCGGGAGCTGCGGCTCAAGCAGCAGTACTTCCTGGTTTCCTGCTCGTTGCGCGACATCATCCGCCGGTTCCGGTTCCGCAACAGCGACTGGGAGGTCTTTCCCGACAAAGTCGTCATCCAGCTCAACGACACCCATCCCGTCCTCGCCGTGCCCGAGCTCATGCGCCTGCTCGTCGACGAAAACGGGGTCGGCTGGGAGCAGGCATGGTCCATCACGCGCCGTACGTTCGCCTACACCTGTCACACCCTGCTGCCCGAGGCTCTGGAGACGTGGCCAATCCCGATGTTCGGGCGGCTCTTGCCCCGTCACCTGGAGATCATCTACGCCCTCAATCAGTTCTTCCTCGACGACGTGCGCGCTCGCCATCCGGGTGACGAAGAACGCCTCGCCCGCATGTCGCTGATCCAGGAGGTACCCGAGCGCCGGGTGCGGATGGCCAATCTCGCGGTCGCTGGCAGCTTCGCTGTCAACGGCGTGGCAGAACTGCACTCCCGGCTGCTCGTCCAGGCGACGTTGCGGGACTTCTCGGACCTGTGGCCCGATAAGTTCTTGAATGAGACAAATGGTGTCAGTCCGCGGCGGTTCCTCCGGCTCGCCAACCCGCGCCTGTCCGACCTGATTACGGCCCGGCTGGGAGACGAAGGCTGGCTGACCGACCTGGAGCGGTTGCGGGAACTCGAGGCCTTTGTCGACGATGCCGAGTTTCGCGAGCAGTGGCGCCAGTTGAAACGACTGAACAAGCTCGACGTGGCCGCACATGCCCGCGCCACCACCGACCTTACCGTCGATCCCGATTCACTTTTCGACGTGATGGTCAAGCGACTCCACGAGTACAAGCGCCAAGTCCTCAAACTGCTCCACGTCATCACCCTGTATAACCGGATAAAGGCGGATCCGGCGGCTGCCGTGACGCCGTGCACGGTGATCTTCGCGGCGAAGGCGGCACCGAGCTACCAGCAGGCGAAGCGCATCATCAAGCTGATCAACTCGGTCGCATCCGTGGTCAACGCCGATCCGGATGTGCGTGACCGGATCAAAGTCGTCTTCCTCCCCGACTACAACGTTTCGATCAGCGAGCTTGTGATGCCCGCGGGCAACATTTCTGAGCAGATCTCGCTCGCCGGCAAAGAGGCATCCGGTACTGGCAATATGAAACTGGCCCTCAATGGTGCCGTTACGGTCGGCACGCTCGACGGTGCGAACATCGAGATTCGTGACCGGGTGGGAGCCGACAACTTTTTCCTCTTTGGCGTCACGGCCGACGATGTCATCGTTCTCAAACAAGAGGGCTATTCTCCTGGCAGCTATTACCACGGCGACGCCGAGCTTAAGGCGGCCATTGACGCTGTCGCCTCAGGGACCTTCTCCGGCGGGGACGGGAAAGAATTCGAGCCGCTGATCGCTTCACTCCTCAAAGTGGACGAGTACATGGTTCTCGCCGACTACAGGTCCTATATCGATTGCCTCGATCGGGCCTGGCAGGCCTGGGCCGATCAAGAACGCTGGAGCCGAATGTCGATCTTGAATACGGCGCGGTCGGGTTTCTTCTCCTCCGACCGCGCTGTTCGCGGCTACTGCCGCGACATCTGGCACGTCGATCCCGTGCCCGTACCTCCACATTCGGCGGCCGACTCTCAAGATCCACGCCAGGTTCCCTGAGGATCGGCGAGGCGCCGCGCGTCATCCGGGCCCCGGCGTTTACCCCATTCATGCTTAACGGCTGCGCTGCGTGCTCACTCACAGCGCAGCAACCCGGTCTTCGCCTGGGCCAAGACCGCCCACGCTACTGACAGCACGATCAGCGGACCGCGCCGCGGATCGTGCCGTCAGCGCGCCACGAGCCACCCATACGACGCCGACTCGGTCGCCTGGCGACGCACCGCCCGCGCAGCGGACCGTGCCTCGCTGCCGGGCTGGGCCCGGCGATTTTTCGCTGGACTTCTCCTTGGGACTCTTGACATCCATCCAGAATCGGGCGTAAACAAAGTAAAACACAGATCAAACGGATAGGAGCACAGGTTGTACGCGGAAGAACGGCTCCAGCTGATCGTCAATCGCGCCCGGGCACACGGGCGGGTGGACGTAACGAACTTGGCGGCCGAGCTCGAGGTGACGCCGGAGACGGTACGCAGGGACTTGAGCTCACTCGAGCGGCAAGGCCTGCTGCGCCGCGTGCACGGGGGCGCAATCCCGGTGGAGCGCCTCGGCTTCGAGCCAGCGGTCGGCCAGCGCGCCGAGCGATACCAGGAGGAAAAGGAGCGGATTGCCAAGGCTGTCCTGACTGACCTCCCCCAGGAAGGGGCGATCCTGCTCGACTCGGGCACGACCACCGCGCGGATCGCCGAGGAAATGCCGCTCGACCGCGAGCTGACAGTGGTCACCAACTCCCTCCCGATCGCCCTCACCCTGTCGGTCCGTCCTAACCTGCGGGTCCTCGCGACCGGCGGGCGGGTGCGCTCCCGCACCCTGGCCGGCGTCGGTGACTGGGCGACCAGCGCGCTCAGCAGCATCCGCGTCGACATCGCCTTCATAGGCGCTAACGGCGTCTCCGTCGCCCACGGCCTGACCACGCCCGACCAAGCCGAGGCAACCGCCAAACGCGCGATGATCCGGGCGGCGCGGCGGGCCGTTGTCGTCGCCGACCACAGCAAGCTCGGTGCCGACTACTTCGCCCGATTCGGCGAGCTCACCGACGTCGACACCCTTGTCACCGACAGCGATGCGGACGACGATCTCGTTGCCGACTTCGAAGCTCACGGCCTGACGGTGGTGCGCGCGTGATCGTTACCCTTACCGCAAACCCGAGCGTCGACCGCACCATCGAGGTCGCGAGGCTCCGCCGCGGCACGGTGATCCGCGCGCGCGCCAGCCGCGTCGACGCGGGCGGCAAGGGCGTCAACGTCGCTCTCGCCCTCGCCGCCCATGGCTTCAAGGCCACCGCCGTGCTGCCAAGCGGCGGCGCGGAGGGCGCGCAGCTGGAGGCGTTGCTCACCGGCTCGGACCCCGACCTGCTCACCGTCCGCATAGCCGGCTCCATCCGGGCGAATGTCACCGTGGTCGAAACCGACGGCACCACCACCAAGCTCAACGAGCCCGGCCCGCGCCTGACTCCTCCGGAGCTCGACGAACTGGCCGGCACCCTCGTGGACGTGGCAGCCCGCGCTGACTGGGTCGTGCTTTGCGGCAGCCTTTCGCCTGGCGCTCCGGCCGACTGGTACGCGGGCCTCGTCCGGCGAATCAGGGGTAACGGCCCGCGCGTCGCCGTCGACAGCTCGGGCCCGCCGCTGGCGAAGGCCATCACCGCACGGCCCCACCTGATCAAGCCCAACAGGGAAGAACTCGCCGAACTCGCCGGACGCAGCATCGACACGATCGCCGATGTCGTCGATGCCGCGAGAACGCTGACCGCCCGCGGCGTGCAGACCGTGCTCACCAGCCTCGGCGCGGGCGGCGCCGTGCTTGTCGGCCCCGAGGGTTGCTGGCACGCCACCGCACCTGTCATCCAGCCGCGCAGCACCGTCGGGGCGGGCGATGCGCTGCTCGCCGGCTACCTCGCCACCGCCGCCGGCGGCCCAGATGCGTTGTCTAAAGCCGTCGCATGGGGCAGCGCGGCCACCGCACTTCCCGGCTCGCGTATGCCGGGGCCGCACGACATCGTGCACACCGGGATCCGGCTCACCGACTTGTCCGCCAGGGACCTCGCCCCCCACCCCGTTAAGGAGCAGCCATGACCAACTCGATCATCACGCCAGAGCTCGTCGATCTTGACCTCGACGCGGCCGACCGGCGCAGCGCCACCCGCGAGCTCGCATTGCGGCTCGTCAAGCAAGGAAGGGTCACCGAACTTGATGGCTTCCTCGCCGATGTGCGCAAGCGCGAGGAACAGATGCCCACAGGGATTGAGGGCGGCATCGGCATTCCGCACGCCCGGTCGGCGTTCGTCACCCAGCCGACGCTCGCCTTCGCGCGCAGCGAGGCCGGCGTGGATTTCGGTGCGCCCGACGGTCCCGCGCACCTCATCTTCCTCATCGCCGCGCCCGACGGCGGCGACTCCGAGCACATGACCATTCTCGCGGCGCTCGCCCGCCGCCTTGTCCACGCCTCGTTCCGCGAGGCACTCGCTGCCGCTCCTGACGCAAAGGCCGTCGTGGACGTCGTCACGAAGGAGGTGCTGGGCCAGTGAAACTCGTCGCCGTAACTTCGTGCCCCACCGGCATCGCGCACACCTACATGGCCGCCGAGTCACTCGAGCAGGCCGCCAAGGCCGCCGGTCACACCATAACGGTGGAAACACAGGGCGCAGGCGGCGCTGACCCTGTCCCCGCCGACGTCATCGCCGCCGCCGATGCCGTCATCTTCGCCGCCGACGTAGAAGTGCGAGGCCGCGAGCGGTTCATCGGCAAGGCGCTCGTCACCGCTCCGGTCAAGCGGGCTATCAACGCCGGCCCGGAGCTGATCGAGGAGGCCGTGCACGCGGCCGAAGCCGGCTCGCCAGAGGCCGCCGCCACGCCGGCCGCCGCGCCGCACTCCGCCACCGCACGCCCCGCCGGCGCGCACCGCGACGTGCTCGCGGGGCTGACGACCAAGGTCGACAAGGACGCTCACTTCGGCACCAGGCTTCGCCAGTGGCTGATGACAGGGGTCAGCTACATGATCCCGTTCGTCGCCGCGGGCGGCATCCTCATCGCCATCTCCTTTATCTGGGGCGGGCCGCAGGTGGCCAGCAAGGTCTTCGGCGGCACGTTCCACGGCCACACCTACCACCCTGTCATCACCGGCATCGAGAGCTTCGATGTGAGCGCGGTCCTGCACGCCGCCGGTTACGCCGGGCTGCTGTTCCTGATCGGCAAGGTCGCGTTCTTCATGCTGGTCCCGGTGCTCTCGGGGTTCATCGCCTACGCGATGGCCGACCGGATGGGCCTAGTGCCAGGCTTCGTCGCCGGCCTGATCGCGACCGCGACAGGCGCGGGATTCCTCGGCGGGCTCATTGGCGGCCTGCTCGCGGGCACCGCGGTATTGGCGGTGAAGCGGGTACGGGTTCCGCGCGCGTTCGCCGGCATCATGCCCGTCGTGGTCATCCCGTTGCTGTCCACGGCTTTCGTCGGGGTCATCATGGCCGTCGTCGTCGCTCGGCCTGTCGCCGCCGCGACGACCGCGATGACCAACTGGCTGCACGGCTTGTCCGGCGCGAACGCGGCCGTGCTCGGCCTGCTCCTCGGCGCGATGATGGCGTTCGACTTGGGTGGGCCGGTCAACAAGGTCGCCTACACGTTCGGGCTGGCCGGGCTCGCTAGCGGCAATACCAAGGTGATGGCCGCTGTGATGGTGGCAGGCATGACGCCGCCGATCGCCCTCGCGCTGGCCTGCGTAGTGCGCAAGCGGTTGTTCACTCCTGCCGAGCGCACCGCCGGCGAGGCGGCCTGGTTGCTCGGCCTTTCGTTCATCACCGAGGGCGCTATCCCATTCGCTGCGGCCGACCCGCTGCGGGTCATCCCGTCAATGATGGCGGGCAGCGCCGCGGCGGGCGCGCTGTCGATGGCGTTCGGTGTGACCTCACTTGCCCCGCACGGTGGAATCTGGGTCATCGGCCTGATCGGCAGGCCCCTGCTGTACCTCGTTGCCATCGCGGCCGGGGTCGTTGTCAGCGCCGTCTGCGTGATCGTGCTCAAGTCGTTGCGAAGAACCGAACCGGCCGAGCCAACTGGCACCCGGGCCGACGCGACCAATGCGACCTCCGAGCCGGTAGCGGTGGGTGCGTGATGGCTGAGCGTCGCGTTGTCGTCGGATCCTCCGTCGGGTTGCACGCCCGCCCCGCGTCGCTGTTCGTTCAGGCCGCAACCAAGGCTCCTGTTCGGGTCGCCATAGCAAAGAACGGCGGCGACCCGGTCGACGCACGGTCGATCTTGTCGGTCATCGGCCTCGACGCCCGCGGCGGCGAAACCGTGGTGCTGTCCGCCGAGGGCGAAGGCGCACAGGCAGTGCTCGACGAGCTCGCGGCCATCGTCGCAGTCAACCACGACCAAGAGGGATGAATGCCATGAGCACTGACCTGCGCGGCCTCGGCGTGAGCGCCGGATCGGCGACCGGCCCGGCCGCCCGCCTCGGCACCCCGCCGACGCTGCCCCCCGCCGAGTACACCGTTTCTGACACCGAGGCGGAAGCACACCGCGCCGTCGCCGCGCTCGAGGCAGTGGGCGAGTTCTTCCAGGGCCGTGCGGCCGACGTCGGCGGCCAGGCCGCCGACGTGCTCGTGGCCGAGGCGATGATGGCCGGTGATCCCGCACTCGTCGCCCAGGTGCGGGACATGGTGCGGGACGGCCGGCCCGCACCATGGGCGGTCAGCGAGGCGCTCGCCTCGTACCGGGCGATGCTCCAGTCGGCCGGCGGCTACCTTGCCGAACGCGCCGCCGATCTCGACGACATAACGAACCGTGCGGTCGCGCTCCTCCTCGGCGAGCCGATGCCAGGTGTCCCGTCGCCGGGTCACCCGTTCGTGCTCCTGGCCGACGACCTTGCGCCCGCGGACACTGCCACGCTCGATCCGGCGATCGTCATCGCGATCGTCACGGAAGGCGGTGGCCCGACGAGCCACACAGCGATCCTGGCGAAGACGCTCGGGATCCCGGCCATCGTCTCGTGCGCGGGAGCTTTGTCAGTCGTCGACGGCACGGTTGTCGCTGTCGACGGCTCCACCGGCCAAGTCCTGGTCGACCCGACCTCGGCAGAAATCGAACGGTCGGCCAGGCGAAGCGCTGAGCGGGCCGCCCGCCTCGCCGTCACACGTGGGCCGGGCCGGACCAAGGACGGCCACCCAGTGAAACTGCTCGCCAACGTCGGCGGGCCGGCCGACGTGCCGGGCATCCTCGCCGCTAACGCCGATGGCATCGGGCTGCTCCGCACCGAGTTCCTGTTCCTCGGCCGCCGGGACGCGCCCACCGGCGACGAGCAGCGGGCCACATACACCGAGATCCTGGCCCGCCTGCAGGGACACAAGGTGGTCGTGCGCACGCTTGATGCGGGCGCGGACAAACCGCTGGCGTTCGCGACGCAGCACGCGGAGCCGAATCCGGCTCTCGGTGTCCGCGGTTTGCGGCTCGACGGGCTGCTTCCCGACTTGTTCGACACGCAACTCGAGGCGCTGGCACGTGCGGCCAAGGACACCGGTGCCGATGTCTGGGTGATGGCACCGATGGTGTCGATCCCGTCGGAAGCAGCGGCGTTCGCGGATCGGGTGCGCGGCCACGGGCTACCCACCGCCGGGGTGATGATCGAAGTCCCGGCGGCCGCGCTTTGCGCGGAGCAGATCATCGCGCAGGTCGATTTCGTCTCGATCGGCACCAACGACCTGAGCCAGTACACATTCGCCGCTGACCGGCAGGCCGGTGCGCTTGCTCCGCTGCTCGACCCATGGCAGCCGGCGCTGTTGCAGCTCATCGCGATGACGGCTGCGGCGGGCAGGGCAGCGGGAAAGCCCGTAAGCGTCTGCGGCGAGGCGGCAAGCGACCCACTGCTCGCGGTTGTGCTCACCGGTCTCGCCGTGACCAGCCTGTCGATGGCGTCGCCGAGCATCGCCGATGTTCGCCTCGCCCTGGCAGATCGCACGCTGGCCGAGTGCCAGGCCGCCGCCCGGGCGGCCCTCGCCGCGTCGACACCGGCCGCGGCACGCGCCGCCGCCTCGCTCTGACAACACCCGGCCAGGGTCTGCGCGCCTGAGGCGATGACTGAGCGAAGGCAAGCTGTGGCATCGATGATCGATGGCCCGTTGGGTGCCAGATATAACTGGCGCCCAACGGGCCACACGTGTGCCAAAACCCGCATTTGAACTCGACCCGATCCGCCATCGTGTGGCCCGGCCCACGCCATGACCGCGGCCGCACCGCTGTAGCGGCCCGCTCACCGCTAGATCAGAATCCGCCGATCCGGGCCAGGACAATTTCCGGCATCACGCCGCAAAAGCGAGCTCGACCCTGTCCTGCACCGGGCGGTAGCCGAGCCGCAGGTAGAGGGCGTTGCTTGTGGGGTTGGCCAGGTCGGTGAACAGGACCACCTCCGCCGCGCCAGCTTGCAACGCCCGGCGGCTGACCGCAGCCGTTACGCCCGCCCCGTAGCCGTGGCGGCGGTGCTGCGGCGGAGTGTAGACGGGCCCAACCCGGGTCATGCCCGCTACCTGCCGGGTGAGCCCTGCCAGGGAGACAGGCTGCCCCTCGTCCTCCCAGAGGGTCAGGCCGCCGTAACTGAGGCGGTCGTCGACCGCGTTGTGGTGATCGCTATCCCGGGCGCCCGCCTCGCTGGCGAATGCCGCGAACCACGCCACGACCAGGTCGCGATCAGCGGTCTGGGCAGCGCGTGCGCGGCCGCACGGGGCCGGGGCGGGCGGTACGAGTTCACCCAGGCTGAACAGGCGCTGGCGCATCGACGTCTCGGGGGTCGTCCCCGTGCGCTGCCGCCATGCAGCCGCGAAAGCCTGTGCTGTGGCCGGCTCTGCGCTGAGACCGGCGACCGGCGTGCCGGCGCTGGCAAGCATCTCTGCGAGCGGCTCGACGGACTCCGGCGGCGTCGAGCTGAGCGCGACAGGGTAGGGCGGAGTCACTAGGAACGCGCCGCTGATGCCGTCGGCCTCCGGCCACCAGCCGTACAGCGGGCCGGCGTCGCCGAACGCTGCGTCGCCGCGGGCCCGCAGAACTTCGAGCACGGTCAGCGCCACAGTGTTCTCCACCGGCCGTGATCTGAGAAATGCACCTGCGGCGGCGAGGTACTCGGTTAGATCGTCCGTCGTAACCCAGGCCATGTTCCATCTTGCGGTGCGCACCCGTCCCCTCGCATCCGGTTTATCTCGTCGCCACCCGGTCAGACGCGGGCGCCCGGCGGTGACCCGGCGGACGCGGCGGCCGGGGTGGAGATGCCTGTCCGGTTTGAGCCACGGGCGCCGCGATCCGCGGGCCTAGAGCGCGCCGTCGGCGCCGCACTCGGCTGAGCGGCCGGCGCAAGCGGCTCGCCCGGCTCTGCTTGGTCTGCCGATCGGCCTCGGCCGCAGCTACCCACCCGTCGATCTGCTGCGCCGCCATGGCGCGGATAAACTCGGGGTGCATGGTGTCCTCCGTGACTCTTGGCCGGCTAGTTCAGCCCTGACACCGTCCACATTCGTGCTAAGGCCCCAGCGGGCGCATCGGGCGAATGCCTAATATCAGCGGGGCCTCATACCGGGCACGGGACTAAGGCGCCCAAGCTCGCCCAAGCCCGTATGAGGTCGTCTGAGCCCGTCTAAGCCCGACGTCAGAAGGGCGCGTCGAACTGTGCCGCACGCGCCAGCCCAGTGAGATCCGGGAGCGGCCGCCCAGGCCCAGCGGCGCAGCCCGGCTCCCGTCGGCGCTGCGAACCCCGCTCGGATCATGGAATTGAACAGCCTTCAACGCCGCGGGCCCTGGGCCCGGTAGCGGCGCTTCAGTTGGTGAAGTAACTGCTTCCGCCGCTCTGCGGGTCGGTCACCTGCGCCGTTACCGGTACTTTCCCGAATCGGGCGAAGGTGAGGACGAGCGTGATGTCCTTGCCGCCCTGCATGTGCCCCGCGCCGGTGATGACCAGATGCGCGTCATTCGGCAGCAGCCGCACTGTGGTCGCCGCAGGAATGCTTATCGCCGTCACGGTCTTCATCGTCACGCCCTGGCCTGTGGGCGCGCGGAAGGCCACCCTGCCGCCGACGCTTGTGCGCGCCGCCACCAGGCGGTCGGGTGCGCCGTCGTTGCGGATGTCGAGGAACGCGACGGTCGTGTGGGGTGACGCGGCGGCGGGAAGCGGAACGTATGCGCTGGTGACCGCCAGTGTGGGGGCGGCGGTAACGCCGGCCCTGGCGGTGCAGCCCGACACGGCGGCGGCCAGCGCGCACGCGGCAACAGTGGCCACGGCCCGCCGCCGCAGGACCCGCGGCCGGCTCGTCATCCGCTTTCCCATCGTCGTCCCCGATTTCATTCCTATCTGATGCTCTCACGCGTGGGGTCCGCGCGGCACAGTGGCTGGCAGCCACGGTGCACCCGCGCCGGGCACCCGGGCCGGCAGCGGACCGGTGGAGCCGCACCGCACCCGGCGCTGGCAGCGCACCGGGCAGCAGCGCTCCCTGCCCCATCAGGGGGCCTGCCGTTTGGCCAGCGGCGCCTGGCGGACGCCCCTGGCCAAACGGCAGGCGCCAAAGATCCATGAGAGTACGCCCTAAAGGACCTTGACGGGACCATAGGCCCGTTGACCACATCGCGCGGACCTGCGCAAAGTGAGGGAAATGGCAATCATCAGCCGACTGGCTGACGCACTGGAACTAACAGCCGACAGGCCAAGCTCCCGCCCGTGAGCGTGACCACGGCACAGGGAGGGCCCCGATGACGAATCTGGCCATAAATCTCGAGCAGACCGCGGCACGTTACCCAGACCGGATCGCAGTGCGGCTGGACGAGCAGGTGCTGACCTACCGTGAACTGGACGACAAGACCGCCAGGGCAGCGTCCTGGTTGCTTGGCCGCGGGATCGCGCAAGGCGATCGGGTCGGCCTCATGCTCCCGAACGTGCCCGAGTTCGTGATCCTTTACTACGGGCTCCTGCGCGCCGGCGCCATCGTCGTCCCGATGAACCCGCTGCTCAAGGCCCGCGAGGTCGAGTACTACCTAAACGACTCGCAGGCGTCGCTAGCGCTCGCATGGCATGGGATCGCCGAAGAGGCCGGCGAGGGCGCCAAGCGCGCCGGAACCGATTTTGTCAGCGTCGAGACAGACGCATTGGCCGCGACACTTCGCGGCCGCGAGCCCGTGACCGCGTTCGCCGACAAGGAGCCCTCCGACGTCGCGGTCATCATCTACACCTCGGGCACGACAGGTCAGCCCAAGGGCGCCGAACTCACCCACCGCAACCTGGAGACCAACGTCGAGGTCACCAGCGACACTCTGCTGTACCTGCAGCCCGATGACGTGATGTTCGGCGCGCTGCCCCTCTTCCACTCCTACGGGCAGACCATCGCAATGAGCTGCGCGATCGCCGCCGGTGCGTGCCTGACTCTGATCACGCGTTTCGAGCCGGTCCATGCGCTGGAGATCATCAAACGCGACCAGGTGACCATCCTGCCAGGCGTACCCACGATGTACGCGGCGATCCTGCACTACGCGGGGGGCAGCGCGGGTGACGTGGCCAGCCTGCGGCTATGCGTCTCCGGCGGCGCAGCAATGCCGGTCGAACTGCTGCGCGCCTTCGAGAAGGCGTTCGACTGCATGATCCTCGAGGGGTACGGCCTGTCGGAGACCTCGCCGGTGGCCTCCTTCAACCACCCGGACCGCGCTCGCAAGCCGGGCACCATCGGCCAGGCGATCTCCGGCGTCGAGATGCGGGTCCAGGACAATGACGGCAAGCCGGTGCCGCAGGGCGAGGTGGGTGAGATCGCGATCCGGGGCGACAACGTTATGAAGGGTTACTGGCAGCGTCCGAACGAAACCGCCGACGCGCTAGTCGGCGGCTGGTTCCGCACCGGTGACCTCGGCTGCGAGGACGCGGAGGGCTATTTCTCGATCGTCGACCGCAAGAAGGACATGATCCTGCGCGGCGGGTTCAACGTTTACCCGCGCGAGGTCGAGGAGGTCCTCTACGAGCACCCGGCCGTCGCGGAGGCAGCGGTGATCGGCATCACCGACGACATGCTCGGCGAGGAGGTCGCCGCGGTGGTGGTGCTCAAGCCCGGTGCGTCCGCGACCCCAGACGAGCTGCGCGAACACGTGAAGAACCAGCTTGCCGCGTACAAGTACCCGCGCTCCGTCTGGATAGTGCCCGAACTGCCGCACGGTGACACCGGCAAGATCCTCAAGCGTGCAATTGTCGTGCCGCCGCGATCCTAGGCGTGCTGCTGCTCAAGGCTCAGCTGCTTACGGCTCAGCGAGGGTGAATGGCGCAGGTCGCGGACGCAGGAACTGATCCATAACGGCCGCGCGGGGCTGCGTCCATGCCGAAGCCGTGGCGCATTGCTGGGGTTCGACCAGCGATGGCCTGTCGTCGGATGCTGCGGGGCTTGCTGTGGGGGCAGGGAGCTGTGGGGGCAGGGACAGGCCCCTACAGCCAGCCGACGCGCGCGTTGGTGAGCGGCTCGCCGGCTGGCGGCCTGCCGAACTCGCCGGCCCGCACCTTCCCGAGCAGCCGCTCCGTCGCACCGACGATCTCCGGAGCGGCGTCCCGGAGGGTCGCGGCGTCCGCGGCTGCCGTCTCGTCGGCGGGAAGGCCGGCCTGCTTGAGAATTCCTTCGAGGTCGGCGAGCTGAGCGCCGAGCCACCCGAGCGGATTCGCCGTCAGTTCCTCGACGAACACCCGGCTGCCGGGCTCCCAGCCGCGGAAGGCCGGGTGATGGTGGGTCCTGTCGAAGCTGCCTGGTGGGCCGGCCACCGATTCGAGCAGGTCAACCCGCCAGATCGGCCGGCCGACCTCGATCGGCTGCGCCGAGTAGATCGAGCCCTTAAGCTCACCACGGTCGAGCATCCGGACTTCGAGCCGGACGCCGCGCTCGGCGCCCTCCTGGCCCTTGCTTGGATTCGGATCGACAAAGTACAGGTCGCTCACCACGACGCCGATCCGCTCGAAGCCAAACGCATAGAGCATGCCTGAGCCCTCCTACGATCACTTTGCCGCCGGTTCGGGATGGCTGCTTCGATCCTGCCGCTGGCGTCGGTGCCCACGCTTCCTTCCTGCGGGTGTGCTGTCAACGAGCCGGCCGAAGGCCCAGCGGGTCCGCTACCCCTCAAGCCAGACAGTTGTCCCCATTGGTCTAGACATGCCGTAGTTGGCTGGAGCCCCTCCGCGCGGCGTGGTGTAATCTACGTTGGCGACTCATTTGATCGGGAATGAAGGGAGTCCACTGAATGCGGACCTCTCCCGCCCCTAGAGCGGCCAAGAAAAGAGCCGTGAAGGCCCTGGGTATTGTCGCGGCAGCCCTCGCCGCCGCGAGTGTCATCGCAGCATGCGGCTCCTCGTCGTCCGCTAGCGGAAGCGGTAGCAGCCCGATAACGCTTCACCTCGGTTACCTGACGAATATCACTCATGCCACCGCGCTCGTCGGGGTACACAACGGCATCTTCGCCAAGGACCTCGGCCCCGGGGTCACGCTGAAGACCGAGACCTATAACGCGGGGCCCGACGAGGTGACGGCCCTGTTCTCGGGCGCACTCGACGCGGCTTACATCGGCCCAGGCCCGGCGATCAATGCCTGGCAGAAGTCACAGGGCCAGGCGATCCGGATCATCTCGGGTGCGGCCTCAGGCGGCGCTTCGCTTGTGGTCAAGAAGGGCATCACGTCGGTGGCGGACCTCAAGGGCAAGACCCTCGCCACGCCGCAGCTCGGCAACACCCAGGACGTAGCGCTGCGGTACTACCTGCTGCAGCACGGGCTGAAGACGGACACACAGGGCGGCGGCGACGTGCACATCAAGCCGCAGACGAACTCGATCACCGTGCAGGAGTTCAAGTCGGGCCAGATCGACGGCGGCTGGCTGCCCGAGCCGTACGCGACCGAACTGGTGCAGGCCGGAGGGGCCAAGCTGGTCGACGAGCGCAGCCTGTGGCCGAACGGGCAGTTCGCCACCACCCTGCTCGTCGTGCGGACGGCCTTCCTGCAGCAGCATGCTGCCGTCGTCGCGAAGCTGCTGCAGGGCCAGGTCGACGCGAACGCTTACATCAGCAAGGACCCCGCTGGTGCGCAGACGGCTGCCAACGCGGAGCTGGCCGCGCTCACCGGCAAGGGCCTCAGCGCCAAGGTGATCAGTGCCGCGTTCAAGGAGATCACCTTTACCAACGACCCGATCGCCTCGTCGCTGCTGGCCGGCGCGCAGCACGCGGAGAAGGTCGGGCTGCTCCAGCCGGTCAACCTCAGCGGGATATTCGTCCTCGCGCCGCTCAATAAGGTGCTGGCCGCGGCTGGCGAGCCTGCGGTGCCGTCGTCATGAGCATCGCCGGACCGCGCGCCGCGGTGACAGGGCAACGCGACAAATCGGCCGCGCGGATCGCGCCGGACGACAGCGCGGTCCGGCTTCGTGACATGTCGAAGGTGTACGGGCGGGGCAGCGGGGCCCTGCTCGCGCTGGACCGGGTCTCCCTGAGCGCTGCCCGTGGCCAGTTCGTCTGCCTGCTCGGCGCCTCCGGCTGTGGCAAGAGCACCTTGCTGTCCATCGTCACCGGTCTCGATGAGGCGTCAGCGGGCACGGTCGAGGTGGCCGGGCGCAGCACCTTGATGTTCCAGGAGCCCGCGCTGTTTCCATGGCTCACCGCGGGCCGCAACGTCGAGCTCGGCCTGCGCGGTGGCTCGATGCCGGCCAAGCAGCGGCGCGAGCGCGCCGACGAGCTACTGGCGGCCGTTCACCTGGCTGGGCTCGGCGGGAAGCGGCCGCACGAGCTGTCCGGCGGAATGCGGCAGCGGGTGGCCCTCGCCCGTGCGCTCGCCCAGGACGTGGACGTGCTCGCTATGGATGAGCCCTTCGGCGCGCTCGACGCGATGACCCGTGACCTCTTGCACGACGAGCTCGAGCGGATCTGGCTGGAGCGGGGCCTGACCGTGCTTTTCGTCACCCATAACGTGCGTGAGGCGGTGCGGCTGGGCGACAAAGTGGTGCTGCTGAGCAGCCGCCCGGGCACGGTGATCGAGGAATACCCGGTCGACGCACCGCGCCCGCGCCTGATCGATTCGCCCGAGGTATCCGGGCTGGCCGCAAAGATTACCGAACGGCTGCGTGAGGAGGTAACGCGTCATGGCGGTTGACACGCTCGCCGGGCTTGACGTCCTCCAGGGAGCCAGAGCCGCGGGTCCAGGCGCGGGCCGCGCCGCCCGCGTGTGGTCTGCGACGTGGCCGAAGCTGCTCGCGCTCGGCCTGGTGATCGCGGTCTGGCAGATCGTCGTATGGTCAGGCTGGCGGCCGACGTACGTGCTGCCAGGCCCGCGCGCGGCGTTCGGTGAGCTGTGGGATGAGGCGCACCACGCTGTGCTGTGGAAGGCCATCGCCATTACGATGCGCCGCGCCGTGACTGGCTTCGCCTTTGCCGTGGTGATCGGATCGGCGATTGGCTTGGCCGTGTCGCGGTTCCGCGTGCTGCGGGCTGCCATCGGCTCGCTGATCACCGGTGTCCAGACAATGCCGTCAATCGCGTGGTTCCCGCTCGCGATCCTGGTTTTCCAGCCCAACGAAACCGCGATCTTCTTCGTCGTGGTGCTCGGGGCCGCGCCATCCATCGCGAACGGCCTGATCTCTGGGGTTGACTACACGCCTCCGCTGCTGCTGCGGGCGGGTAAAGTTCTCGGCCTCCGCGGCCTGGCCCTGTACCGGCACGTGATCGTGCCGGCCTCGCTGCCCGCCTTCGTCGGTGGGCTCAAGCAAGGCTGGGCGTTCGCCTGGCGCAGCCTGATGGCAGGTGAGCTGCTCGTCCTCATCGCGCACGAGCCATCCATCGGCGTGCTGCTCGAAAATGACCAGAACAGCAGCTCCGCACAGGCCGTGATCGCGATCATGATCGTCATCATCGTGATCGGGATGGTCGTGGATTCATTGTTCGGTGTGGCCGACCGCGGAATCCGCCGCCGCAGGGGCATTACGGTCGGCAGCGCCGCCGGATAGACCACCGCGCGCCACTTCGCTATCCGCGCGCCACTTCGCTATCCGCGCGCCACTTCGCTATCCGCGCGCCACGGCGCCACCCGCGCCACGGCGCCACCCGCGCCACTTCGCTATCCACGCGCCACTTCGCTATCCGCGCGCCACGTCGCCACCCGCGCCACGTCGCCATCCGCACGCCACGTCGCCATCCGCGCGCCCTTGTGCCCCGTGCGCCACCTGCGCGTAGTGCGCCACCTGCGCGTCCTCACTGAGCGTGTGCCCGGATGGGCGCACCCGCGAATTTGCCAATTGGTGATGTGGCCATACCTGACGGCTCCGGCGCGGCAGCATACCATCAGATTGCGGGACAAGCGGCCTTTCCGCTGTACCCAAGGAGCTTTTTTTGGGTATAGGCGGGTAGGTGGTGGCATCGCCATACGGAGGCTGGTCATGGCAACCAGGGGCGACGCTTACGGGCACGACAGGGGTCAGCGCGGCGGAACTGTGGGGGCCAGGCGCGGCGGCGCGGGGCCCGTAGCAGACACCAGGGCGGCGGTGCGGGCTGCCAGGATCGCCGACCGGTATCACCTCGAGGACCGGATAAGCGAGAGCGGGCAATCGACGTTGTGGCGGGCCTTCGATGACGTGCTCGGGCGCCCGGTGACGGTTCGCACCTTCGGGCCGGGATTCGCGCGGGCAGCCGATGTGGTCGCGGCCGCGCGCGCTGCTTGCCGGGTGCCTGACCACCGGCTGGCGCGTGTCTTCGACGCTCATGTCGCCGCCGATGGCGCGTACATCGTCACCGAGTGGCCGGATGGGGAGGACCTCGAAGACCTGCTCCTGCTCGGCCTGCTTGACGTCGGGTGGGTCACCAGCATCGTCGCTGAGGTTGCCAGCGCGCTCGCCGCCGCGCACGCAGCGGGGATCGCGCATCTGCGCCTTACCCCCCGGTCGGTGGTGTGGAGCCGCGACACAGGAGTGAAGATCCTTGGTCTCGGTATCGACGCGGCGCTGGCAGGCACGGCTGTGTCAGGCACGGCTGTGTCAGGCACGGCTGTGTCAGGCACGGCTGTGTCAGGCACGGCTGTGTCAGGCACCGCTCGGGCGGATGTGGCTGGGGACGGCAGTGCTGAGTTTGACGCCGCCGTGGCCGGTCCGGCACCGCCGAATGCCGTGTCGGCAAAGACCACGCAGGAAATGGCGGCGGCAGCAGCGGCGCTTGCCGACACGCGCGCGCTCGGCCAGTTGCTGTACGCCGCGCTCACCGCATGCTGGCCTGGATCGCAGCAGACCGCGCTGCCTTCAGCGCCGCGCCGTGACGGGCGTCCGTACCGCCCTCGCCAGGTCCGGGCCGGGGTACCGGCCCGGATTGACGAGATCACCTGCCGTGCGCTTTTCGCGCCGCTGCCGCGCGATCCGGTACCGATCACCAGCCCTGGCCAGCTCGCAGAATTGCTCACCGGCGCGCTGCGCTACGAGTCGCGCCCGCCTGCCAGTGCCGTGCCGCCCGGCGCGAAGTTCGTCGACAGCATGGATGGCACCGGTGCCGCGGAACGCGCAGGCGGCCTCGAAGCTGCCGCGGTCGGCCATCCGACGCGGCCGCGGCGGCGCCGCCGGGTGCGGACGCTGGCTGCTGGCGGGGTGGTGGGCGCGCTCTTCTTCCTCGACTCCGCGATCATCGGCATCAGCCTCCTGGGAGCTGCGCACGCCCCGGACATCGTCCGCTCCGTCGCCCACACCCAACAGCCCGCGTCGCGGCCACACCGGCCGCCAGGCCGCCTGCTCGAACCGGCCAGCGCCGAGGCGTTCGACCCGTACGGGAGCGGCGAGAACGAGAACGACGAACTCGCACCCTGGGCGATCGACGGGAACGACAGCACCGCCTGGCACACCGACTGGTACACCACGCCGCTCTTCGGGAACCTCAAGCCAGGCACGGGCCTGGTAGTGGATATGGGACACTCGGTAACGATCACTAACGTCAGGGTTCTGCTCGGCTCGGTCCCCGGCGCCGACGTTCAGCTCAGGATCGGTGACAGCACGCAAGCGCTCGGCGACATGGGGGTGGCGGCGAGAGCCAGGGATGCCGGCGGCCAGATTACCCTCCGTCCGGCTGCCGCGTACCGGGGCCGGTACGTGCTCGTCTGGTTCACCAAGCTGCCACCCGACGGCGACGGGACGTTCCAGGCCGACGTCTACGAAGTGGCCGTGCACGGCTCCTGACCGGTCTTTGACCCTGCTTTGCCGGTGCTGTCCCGGCCGGGCGACCCGCGGGAATCCCCTCGCTGCGGCGCCCCGGGCACGGTTGGGCGTGGAACGGACTTTATGCGGGCCGGATCGCGCACACTGGATGGTAGTAGCGGCGGAGACGTGCTCCCGCCGAACGAAAGGGTGGCGGATATGTCGAACCGGATGAAGTTCGTCATTGGCGGGATAGTGCTCGGCTTCCTTGCCATGCTGTTCCTCCCGGACTGGGTGGGAGTGTTGATCATCGCTGCGGCGATCGCCATCCCGGTCGCGGGTTATCTGATGCTCGATCCATCGCAGCGGCGCCGTTTGCGCCGACAGGGCCAGAAGCGACTCGACCGCTGACGGCGGCGCACGACCGGACGGACGCGGCGGCGGTGTGCCTGTCCCGGCCCCGGCGCGAGCGTCATGACAACCTACCTGCGGTCGCGCGACCGCAGGTAGGTTGTCGCTGCAGTCCTCCTGACCGCAGCCTGCCGCCTGTTCAGCCGCCCGCCGCGCCGCTGGTCAGCTTGGCGGTTCCCGCTCGCAGCGCGTCAAGCGCATGGGCACTCGCGGCGCCGAGATCGTGGCGCCGCGCGAGCCACCCGGTGTCGTTGCAACCGAGCCAGACCTGGCCGCTCTCGTCTTCCCAGGCGAGTGCCTTCAGCGGCAGGTCGATCCCGGCTGCCTGCCGCTCCTGCATGAGGGGCGTGCCACCCCGTGGATGACCGAAGATCAGCAACTCGGTCGGCCGAAGCTGCATGCCTGCCTGCTGCGCGCCCTTAGCATGATCAATCCTCGCGAACACGAGAAGTCCCGCTGCGGTGACCGCGTCCGTTAGCCTGTCGATCGTCTGCGAAACGGAGAACCGGCTCTCCATCGTGATCAGCCCGTCGCTCGTCATGTGACCTCCACGCCCTAGTTCCCGGCATTGTCCCGCGCGCACGCCGCCGCGGCGCGTCGCGCGGGTGGCGATGCGTCCTGCCTCCGGAGCACATCCAAAAAATCCTCGACAGGTTGCGCACGGAATGCAGTACTGCGGTTACTCGCGGTCGTTGGAGCTGTATCGTGTCGCCCGTTGCGGGCTAAGGGCTGGGATTGGACCAGGGGCAAAGATGTAATCATGCCCGGTTCTGGAGTTCTGCCCAAACGTGCGTAGTTCCGTCCTTGTCGGCCGGGTTGGCCAGAGCCATTCCGGCATTCCGCGTGACCTCATGGAGGCCGATTCCGATGTCACTGGTGCTTCGCCGCCCTGCTGCGGCCTTCCTGCTCGCGGGCCTGGCCCTGGCTGGTTGTGGCAGCGGGCCGAGGACCGCTGCCACAGCCAGCCGCTCCTACCCCGAGGCTGCCAAGAGCGCCAACCAGATCGTCGCTGACGCGCGACAAGCCACCTTGGGCGTCACGACCTTCCACGTGGCAGGCGCGATAAGGCAGGCGAAACAGGGCTTCAGCGTCGACCTTCATTTCGACGGCACGTCAGGAGCCTACGGATCGGTCACCTATGCCGGGATCCCGTTTCAGGTCGTGCGGATCGGCTCGGCCATGTATTTCAAGGCTCCGGCCACGTTCTATACAAAGACAGGTTCACCCAGCCGGGTGGCTTCGATGGCCGCCGGCCGATGGATCAAGGCGTCTGGGGCCGGTTCAGGTATCGGGCGGTTCGCCAGCCTCACCTCTGGCGCACAATTCTTCGGCGGCATGCTCGGTTCTGCCGCATCGGCGGGCATGGTCAAGGTCCCAGGCGTCCAGCTAATTGGTGGCATTCCGGCCGTCGCACTTGCCGACCCGCATGACGGCAGCAGGCTGTATGTCGCGCTGCAAGGGCCCGCGCTGCCCGTCAGGATCGACGGCCCGGGCGACAGCGGCTCGATGAACATAGCGGACTATGGCAAGCCTGTCATGCTTGTCGCGCCCCCGGCCGTCAAGCTCAGCGGCGTCAAGGTGTGACAAGTCGCCTGGTCTTGATGCTCGCGCGGCCACGGCGGTGCGCCGCGGCTGGCATGTCAGGTCACCTTGCTGCGGCATCCCAGGCGTGCACGTTGTCCGCGCCGTCTGCACCGTCTGCGCCGTCTGCGCGGGCGAGAAACCGGATTCTTGCGGCGCGTGCGTCCCAGGAATACACGACAGCCGTATGAGCGATGAAGTCGTGCAATGCCCGGTTCTGCCGCTGGAAGACGATGCCTGCGAGGCCGAGGCCGAGAAGCAGGAAGCTCAGCGGCAAGGCGAGGGTGCGCACGACTGCGCGCCGCCAGCCTGCGTGGGTGCCGTCCTGAGCGACGACGCGTATGCCGAGCAGGGCCATGCCGAGGCTCTTGCCGCTTAGCGACCATGGGTAGGCGAAGTAGACGAACAGCCAAAGCACGTACGCCACGGCGACGACGATGTTTGCCTTGCTGTACGTCACCGTGTGGCCGGTGATGACGGTTACCGCGTAGGAAATGGCGGCGAGCGCTAGCGTGAACGCACCCGCGCTCCCGGCCATGTCGATCACGAACGCGGCGAGCCGTGAGGCGCCGCCCGCGTAATGACCGTGCAGGCTGGTCCACGTCCCCCGCCTGGTTCTGGCTCGGGTGCCGCCGCCGTCTCGGTGCGGATGGGGCTCGGGTCCAACGGGGATAGGCGCCGGCGTGGCGCCCTCCGGGTGGACGTCACCCTGCACAGCGGATTGCCGCAGCGGCGCGGTGGCGTTCTGCAGCCGGCCGTCAGGCGACTGATTGGGTGACGGCGGCATGCTGTCCCGCAGCGGCAGGCTGGCTGGTTGCGGCGGGAGCGCCGCCTGCGAAGGAACCGGCCCGGTCGGCATGACCGCGCCGGGCAGCGCGGTGCCGGGCGCCGTGGCGCCGGGCGGCACGGCGCCGGGCAGCACTACACCATCCTGCGGTGGCCCGGCCGTATCCGGCGGGCCGGCCGGGTGCGGCAGGCGTGCGTCGGCCGGCGAAGTCGCCGCGTACGGCGCGGCCCGCCCGCTCGGCACAACGGCCGCGCCGGGCACCACCGCCCCGGCAGGCGGACCTCCCTCCCGCATCGCATGACTGGGCGTCTGCGGCCGCGCGCCCTTGCGACGTTCCATCCGCCATACCAAGCGGTCGGCGAACTGGTCGATCATGACCGTTTGAGCGCGCAGCGCGTCAAGTGCCTCGCTCGCGAATCCACCGGTCGACTTGGCGATGATGCTTCCAAGATCCGTTTGGCCGACAAGGGTGTCGACATCGATCCGATTGACGAGGTCGTTCACGTCCACGCGGTCGAGCAGGCCGTCCACGTCAACTCGTTGCACGATTGCGTCCACGTCGACACGCTCGATCAGGCCGTCCACGTCGACCTGGTCGAGCAGTCGGTCAACGTCCACGCGGTCGAGTATTTCCGTCACGTCCACGCGGTCAAGCAGGCGGTTGACGTCAATCTGGTCGATGGCGGCCGTCAGGTCGATCCGGCGGATGATTTCGTTCATGTCCAGCGCCTGGACGACGATCTCGACCACACGCTCGGCGACAACCTGGGCGAGCGTCTCCATGGGATCGGTGACCCGCCGCCCGGCGGAACGCAATCGATCAAACGGATCCACGACATTAATTATGGCCGCCAGACCCTGTCCGAATCGCCTTCAGCGGGCGATGCACCACAACCGCGCCCCTTCCGTGCCCATTGGGCCGGCGTCGCCCATCCGTCCCGGCGTCGCGGCCAAGGCGCGGTTCCCACACTCGATGGGCCACGGATCGCCGCGCAAGCCGCGCCGCGGTTCGGGCATAGCCTCCGTGGCTCGCCGCCGTTCGCGCGTACTTCCCTTCCATGAGTGTGGTTGCTTGCCCTGTCACATGAGCGGCCGGGAAAGCGCCATGATCATGAGACGAGACCGCCAAGCGGTGATCAGTTCGCCAGGGCCGCCTGGCGGTGTGCGGCCTGGCCAGCACCAGCGTGCCACAATAGCCACAACAGCAACAACCGCCAGCCATAATGTCGTTACTTCCGTGATCGTTGGCTCCTAAGTGGGGCTATGGCGCCCCTGATGGGCCGTCGATCATGGTTGTGAACCTCTGCGTTGCGCCGATCCGGTCAACCGGTCCCGTCGCGGTCACCAAAGACCGCCCGAGGGCGCGCGGCCCCGCGCTCAAGGCACGAACCTTACGAACCTTCGTCGGCTCTCACCCGAAGAGGTCCTGCCGTGTCCACACCCACACGCGCTCCGACGCCATCCAGGCGCGCACCGTCACCGCCGCTCGATGGCTCGCCGGTGTCCGCCGCGGCCGCTGTGGCCCGCGGCGCCGGCACACCGACCGGCGCGCCGCCCGTAGCGGCGCGATCTGGCAGCGAGCGCGCCCGATCGGGCATCCGCCTGCTGCCGGGCCGGGGGTGGAAACGCCTGCTCAGCCCGCTCGCCGTCGTCGGCGCATGGCAGTTGGTGAGCACCTTCGGAATCGTGTCAGCGCAGAAGCTGCCGCCGCCGACAAGGATCTGGAGCACAGCGGTCGGCCTCAGCACGACCAACTCGGCCGCCTATGGAACGTTGCCGGGCGCGATGGTGGTTTCGCTGCAGCGAATGGCGATCGGCTTCACGCTCGGCGCGGCCGCCGCGGTGTCCCTCGCCCTCGTGGCCGGGCTCAGCACGCTCGGCGAGAACTCGGTGGACCCGCTGATGCAGATGCTGCGCACCCTGCCATTGTTCGGCCTGATACCGGTGTTCATTGTCTGGTTCGGGATCGGTCAGTTGCCCAAGGTCCTGCTGATCGCCCTCGGCGCAGCGGTTCCGCTCTACCTCAACACCTTCTCGGGAATCCGTGGGGTCGACGCCAAGCTGGCCGAACTCGGCAAGGTTCTTCAGCTCCGCAAGAGCGCGCTGATCAGGCATATTGTGCTGCCCGGCGCCCTGCCACAGGCGCTCGTCGGCCTGCGGCAGAGCCTTGCCGTGGCCTGGCTCGCGCTGGTGGTGGCCGAGCAGGTCAACGCGAACGCCGGGCTCGGATACATGATCAGCCAGGCCACACAGTTCCTGCAGAACAACGTGATCTTCGTGGCCCTGCTCGTCTACTGCGTGCTTGGCCTGCTGACCGACACTCTCGTCCGGATGCTTGAGAGGAGGGCACTGGCATGGCGCCGCGGTTTCCTAGAGCACTAAGACCCGTTGCAGATCGTCCCGCAGCCAAGCCCGCTGGCCAGCCCACTGAAAAGCCCGCAGGACAGTCGGCCGGGCAGCCCACAGCGCAGCACATGGGAAAGCCCGCAGAACAACCCACGGGACAGTGCGCAAGACAGCTTGCGCACCGCCTCGTTGATCAACCTACGCCCGGCGCCGTGGCACAGGTCCGCGGCCTCACTCGATCCTTCGACGGCCGCCGCGTGCTTGACGGCCTCGACCTCGAGATCGGCTCAGGCGAGTTTGTCGCCATGATCGGGCGGAGCGGTTCAGGCAAGTCCACGCTGCTGCGCGCGCTCGCCGGGCTGGATCCAGAAGTGACGGGCACGCTCGCCGTCCACGGCGCGGTGGCGATGGCGTTCCAAGAGCCGCGGCTGGTGCCATGGAAGCGCGTCTTGGCCAACATCTGCCTCGGCCTGAAGACGACCAGCCCCAGGTCCGTCGCACGGTCCGCGCTTGACGAAGTGGGGCTGACCGGGCAAGGGAATGCCTGGCCGCTGACGCTGTCCGGGGGTGAGGCACAACGGGCTTCGCTGGCCAGGGCACTCGTCCGCGAGCCGAGCCTGTTGCTGCTTGACGAGCCATTCAGCGCGCTCGACGCGCTCACCAGGATCACCATGCATCGCCTCGTCCTTCGGCTCTGGGCTCATCACAAGCCCGCCGTCCTGCTCGTCACGCACGACATGGACGAGGCGCTCGCCCTGGCCGACCGGGTCGTTGTGCTCACGGACGGGCGGATCACCCACCAGTCGCGCGTCGTCCTCGACCGGCCGCGTGACCGGGATCACCCAGACCTGACAGCCCTTCGTACCCGCCTGCTGACCGAACTAGGCGTATCGGCCGCCTAGCGGTGTACCGGCGCAGTCAAATTACGGAAGGAACGAAATGACCAGCAGACTGCCTGCCCGCAGGGGCACGCGGCGGCCCGGCAACATCTCCGGCCGCCGAACGCGGCGGCTCGGGACAAGCGCCGACCGAGCGCGGCGGCTCGGGCCAGCGGGCCGACCGCGGCGGCTAGGCACAGTATCCGGCGGAACGCGGCTCCGCTGGCTGCGGCTCGCCGCAGCGGTGGTGATCGCCGGACTTGCAACCGCCGCGTGCTCGTCCGCGACAGCCGGAGGCGGTTCGGCCGGTAGCGGCGGGCCGTCAGGCAGGACCGGGTCGAGCAGCGTTTCGCAGGTCACCTTGCGCGTCGGGGATCAGTCAGGAACAGGCGCTCAGGCGTTGCTTACCGCCGCTGGCCTGATCCGCAAGCTGCCGTTCAAGGTCGGCTGGTCTGACTTCACCTCCGGCCCGCCGATGCTCCAGGCCATGGGCGCGGGCGCCATCGACATCGGCGGCGTCGGCGACGCACCGCCCGTGTTCGCCGCTGCGGGCGGCAACAAGATCGCGATCGTCGGGGCGCTGCGGGCGAACCCGCTCGCCGCGGCGCTCGTCGTCCAGAAGGGCTCGAAGATCCAGTCGATCGCACAGCTGCGCGGCAAGCGGATCGCGGTGGCGCAGGGCAGTTCGGCCAACTACCACTTGCTGACCGTTCTCGACGAGGCAGGGCTGAACGTCCACGACGTGACGGTCGAATACCTACAGCCCGCCGCGGCTCTCGCGGCGCTCACCTCGGGTCACGTGGACGCCTGGGATATCTGGTCGCCGTACATCGAGCAGGTGACGGCCCTGCACGGGGCCAGGATCCTGGTCAACGGCAACGGCTACGGCAGCAACTACTCATTCGAGGTGGCGTCACGCGCCGCGCTCGGCGACGCGTCCAAGGTCGCCGCCATCCGCGACTACCTGAGCCTGCTCACCCAGGCGCATGCTTGGGCGCGGACGCACCTTCAGGCCTGGGCAGATGTCTGGGCACAGGCGACGGGCCTGCCGGCCAGCGTCATGCTGACCGCCACGAAGGACGCCGCGTCCAGCGCGGTGCCGATCACCAGCGGCGTCGTCGGCTCCGAGCAGCGGATAACAGACGCGTTCTACGCCGCCGGGCTGATTCCCACCAAAGTGAACTTCGCCAACTTCAGTGACGGCAGGTTCAACAACGTCCTTGGAGCATCATGAGTCTCAAGTTCCACTGGTTCCTGCCGACATCTGGCGACGGGCGCGCGATCGCGGGGCGCGGCCACAGCATCCCCCTGGTCGGGGCGCACGACACCGCAGACACGCCCGGCAATGGGGCCGCGGGCCGCACTAACGCCGCGGGCCGCGCTAACGGAGCCGCGACGGCGTCGCGGCCCCCGGACATCGAATACCTCGCCCAGATCGCGCGTTCCGCCGAGCAACTCGGCTTCGAGGCCGTGCTCACGCCGACCGGCACCTGGTGTGAAGACGCCTGGCTGGTGACCGCCGCCCTGACCCGCGAGACCGCGCGGCTGAAGTTCCTCGTCGCCTTCCGACCTGGTCTCACCTCGCCGACGCTCGCGGCTCAGATGGCCGCCACCTACCAGCGGATTTCGGGCGGACGGCTGTTGCTCAACGTGGTCACGGGAGGCCAGTCCGAAGAGCAGCGCCGGTTCGGCGACCACCTCTGCCATGACGAGCGCTACGCGCGCACCGGCGAGTTCATCTCGGTCGTGCGAGGTGCCTGGGAAGGCGAGCCCTACGACTTCACCGGCACGTACTACCAGGTCGAGGGCGCGACGGTGATGCGGCCGCCGGAGCCGAGGCCGGGCATCTACTTCGGCGGTTCTTCACCGGCCGCCGGGATCGTCGCGGCCAGGCACGTGGATGCGTACCTCACCTGGGGAGAGCCACCGGAGGAGGTGGCGCGGAAGATCGCCTGGATACGCGGGCTGGCCGAGCGGGAGGGCCGCACGCTGCGGTTCGGGATCAGGCTGCACGTGATCACCAGGGACAGCGAACACGAAGCGTGGGCCGAGGCCGGCAAACTGCTCGACTATATCGAGCCGGGCGAGATCGCCCATGCGCAGGAGATCCTGGCCAGGAGCGAGTCCGTCGGCCAGGAGCGGATGCGCGCGCTGCACGCGGGTTACCGGCGGACAGGCGCGGTCGGCGATCTCGAGATCTACCCGAACCTGTG
>Ga0335079_10001489_pt1 | contig 26694 bp, 27 predicted proteins | sample Lox_Sample_33_FD_206719 | JGI IMG/M metagenome (GOLD analysis project Ga0335079, IMG submission 206719) | Soil microbial communities from Loxahatchee National Wildlife Refuge, Florida, United States - Lox_Sample_3.3 | ecosystem: Environmental > Terrestrial > Soil > Wetlands | place: USA...
ATCCGACTGTTTTTCAAATAAGCAATCAGGTTGCCGATCATGACCGACAACCTCTTAAACGATTTGAATAATTCATTGAACTTTTCTTCTTCAATGTACCCCTGGTCTTTGGCAATATAAAGCTGCCACCGGACTTCGCCGCAGGAGCCTTTTGCGATGTACAGAAACTGAATCAATTCCTGATTCCCGCCCCGTTCGAATCCCTCGGCGATATTCGACATGACCGAGACCGCCGCACGACGGACCTGATTCCGCAATCCGTAATCCCTGGAGAAACCGGGCGCATGGGTAATTTTATAGATTGTATTCGTCATAGACCGCGCCTCTTTCCAGATCTCCAACTCCTCAAAATATTTCACCGACATGTCGGGCTCCAAGAGTTTAAAAAGTTTAAATGGTTTAAAACGTTCAAGACGTTTAAAACGGTTTCCACACAATCAGCGCTTTGAACGCATTGAACGACTTGCACGTTTTGAACTTTTCCCCCAACCCCTCAGTCCCTGATCGGACGCCGCCGAGCGGTTGACGGCGGTTTGCGAGTTGGTCTATAATTTGACCAACTACGGAGGGCGGCATGCACAAAACATACTCTCTGGCCGAGGCCAAGAAACATCTTTCGTCCCTCGTCCGCGAAGCGGATGAAAAATACCGCCGCGTCGTGATCACCCGCAGCGGCGTGGAAAAGGCGGTGCTCCTGAGCGCCGAGGAATACGACGGTCTGATTGAGACGCTCGACGTTCTCTCGAACCGGGCCGAGCGCCGCGCGATCGCCCGCGCGAAGACCCAGGTTCGCCGTGGCCGGACCGTTTCGCTGGAAGAACTCAAGAAAAAGATCGGCCCGGCATGAGATATGCCGTCCGTCTTGCGCGGGAAGCCGAAAAAGATCTTCTCGCTCTTTCCCGCGCCGACCGGCGGCTTTACGATCGGATTCTCAACAACCTGGAATCGCTTGCGGACGACCCTCGAATGGGAAAACCGTTGGTGGGCAACCACAAAGGAGAATTTTCCCTTCGCGTGGGCGACTGGCGGATCGTCTACGAAACACATGCCTCCTCCAAAACGGTCTTTGTTCTCACGGTGAAACATCGCCGACATGTCTACTGAACCGCTCTCCGTCCCAAATGCGGCACCCGTAGTATCCCAGGACCCACCGCAATCAATATCGACAAAACGGTGGACGAACTTTTCAAACAGGTGAAGGCGGCAGAACCTTCCTCGGACGAACTCCCTGCTTTCACCGGCATCTCTTTTCATAAAGTTGCCCGATAATACGGCGGTCGGAGGGTCGCCGTCCCATTGACATTTATGGAATGTAAGAATTTGCCATTGACGGCTCTGTTGATCGGAACGGGGCATACCACGCCTTCATGAATCCGGGATGCCGGATTCCGGTTCTGAGGCAGGACAGGATAGGGAATATACGGAATCCGGGATTTTTTGCAAGCGGATTTATATCAGGGAGAGGGACGCTATGCCGGCCTTCGGCAGGTTTACCGGCGCTCGATCTCTTTCTCAGCCATCCGTCCGCTCTGTTCCTCGGCGTGGTAGGAGCTTCGGACCAAGGGCCCGGATTCGACGTGTCGGAACCCGAGGCGAAGGCCGTCTTCCTTCAAAGAAGAAAACTCTTCCGGAAGATAATACCGGATCACGGGAAGATGGTTGGGCGTCGGTTGCAGATACTGACCCAGCGTCAGGATATCGCAGCCGGACGAAACGAGATCGGCCATCACGGCGCGAACTTCCTCGCCCGTCTCGCCCAAGCCCACCATCAGCCCGCTTTTGGTGACGAGGCCTGCCTGCTTGGCCCGTGAAACGAGCTCAAGGCTCCAGGAATATTTTCCCTGAGGACGCACCGATCGATACAGACGGGGAACGGTTTCGGTGTTGTGATTGAGGATGTCCGGCCGGGCTTCAAAAATCCGGTCCTGCGCCTCGTGCGACCCTTTGAAATCCGGGATCAGAACCTCGATCGCGCAATCCTGCAGCCTCCGGATCGCTCGAATCGTCTCGGCAAAGATCGCCGCGCCGCCGTCGGCCAATTCATCCCGGTTCACCGAGGTGATCACGGCATGACGCAGGCTCAAGGCCCGGACCGCTTGAGCCACCCGCCGGGGTTCATCCAGGTCCGGCTCGATCGGCCGCCCGGTGGCGACCGCGCAAAAGCCGCAGCTTCGCGTACAGACATCACCGAGGATCATGAAGGTGGCCGTTCCGCGGTTCCAACAATCCCACACATTCGGACAGCGGGCCTCTTCGCACACGGTGTGAAGTTTTAAATCGTGAACCAGGTTTTTCATCCCCTGATAACGCGGACCCGGATAGGCCCGAACCCGAAACCACGGCGGCAACCGCGATCGGTCTCGGGGAAATCCGCCAGGGGAAAGCGGGCTCATCGATCAGGGTTCTCGATAATGGACTCGATCATGTCTTTGTTGATCGAGATATACGGGACCTTCTCGCTTGAACCGTCGATCTGGACATCCGTCAGATTAATGAAGGTCCGGTCTTCCTCGTTCAAAACGTCCGAAACCCTTTTGCGCATGGGCGGGATGAGGAGAATGCCCACGTAGCTTGCGTATACGGTTCGAACCTTTACACACACTTTTTTACCTGCGGCCATCTCGGGTCCTTCCCTTCGGGTAGGGTGAATTGACAACCATGCCTCGGGATCGGTCACGGAACGTCGACGAAGACGCACTTGACCGTTCGGCGCGAGGCAACTGACGCTTAGTGCTTCCGTCGTTGGTGGCGCATCTTTTTTCTGAGCTTTCGGTATTTGTGTTTTCGCATTTTTTTGCGCCGTTTCTTAACCACTCTCGACATGGACACCCTCCTCTGGAGCGATTATTCTATCGATATCTTCCGCAAAAGGCAACTCCCCATCGTCCGCGGCTTCAATTTCCGCCGCGATCGGTGCCGCGCCGCTTGGACCCGGGCTTTGCACGAACCAGTAGGACCGGACAGGCGCCGTATTCGATCACTTTGAGCGGAACGCTTCCCAGGAAAAACCGCCTGACGGCCGAGCTGCCGCTGGCCCCCATGACCACGATGTCATGATTCTTGGCCTTGTCAATGATCACTTCCGAGGGACGGCCGACGCGCGTCTCAACGTCGGCCTGAACCCCCAACTGGGCCAGGATCATTTCGGCCCGTCGGACCTGTTCCTGGGCGGCTTTGAGCCCGGACGGCTCGGAAGCGACGGACAGAACCGTCACCCGCGCATTCAAGGCCTGGGCAATCTGGGCGCCGAACAACTCGGCCTTTTCGGCCAACCTCGAGCCATCCGTGCACATCAGAAAGTCGTGGCTCTCGCGAATGTTCTTGGCGATCAAAACCGAACAGGGTGCAAATTCGGCGATCCGAAGCGCCGTGCTGCCCACAAAGTAACTGGCGATCCCTTCATGGCCTCGGGATCCCGTCAGGACCAAGTCATAGCGTCCGCGACGGGCCTCCGTCAGGATTTGTTCGGCCGATTCGCCTTCGCGAAGCTTCAACCGCACACGTTCGGTACGACGGCCGACCCAATGCAGTTCAACGCCCCCCTCCGCGGACTCCCGGAAGGTCTGACGAACGCCGGCATCCCTTTCGGACGAGAAAGGCACCAAACCGCTCTCCACCAAGATTTCTTTTGCGCGCTTGAGGTTTTCCACAGACGGAACGTCCGGATTCCATTCCCCCATCTTCTTTCGAGCCGTGTTCAGGCGAATCGAGTCTCCACGGGAAACCGAGGGGCGCACAAACAGAACCGTCACATCCGCGTCCAGTCCGTGGGCGAATCGTCCACCGAACCGGATCGCCTCCTCCGCGTACGGCTGACCATCGGTGCACATTAAAATCTTCATCCGTTATCCCCTGAAAACACCCGCAGGCCTCATCGCGGGTCGGTATGTTTCCTAACATACGGATCGAGGCATGTCAAGAACAATCCCCAACGACCTTGACCTGGCCCGAAGGTCCACCGTATAATGCCCCGCATGCCGATAAAATACCGTGTCGTGTTCGTGATTCTGATCGGAAGTTGGCTGTCGCTTTCGGGATGCGAACATGCGCCGGTCAAACCCACCGACGATGCAAAGCGCCTTCTGCAAATCGACGCCTTCGTCGAGAACCTGCGCGTGACGTATGAGAGCAAGAATGTCCGAGCGTTCTCATCCCTGTACCCCGCCGCGCACGAAGACGACCTTCGCGCGATCGCTTCGTTCCTGACTTCCGCGAGCGCCCTCCGCCTGGAATTTATGATCGACCGGATCGTGCTTCAAGACAACGACATTCAGGTTTCATTTCACTGGGAACTTCATTGGACCCCCGAAAAAACCGGTCCGGTTAAGCTCCGGGGTAACGCGCTTTTCCATCTCACCGGCAAATCGGATCTCCGCCTGCAAACCATCGATGGAGACGATCCTTTCACCGCCCCCGCAACGGTCCCCGCCTCACCGCCATGAGCCCTTCGTCCCAAATCGATCTGACGGATTTTCTCGTCATCGGCAGCGGCATCGCCGGCGTTCGGGCGGCCATCGAGTTGGGACGCCACGGTCGGGTCGTCATTGTCAACAAAGGAAACCCGGAGGAGAGCGCCTCGGAATTCGCCCAGGGCGGGATCGCGGTCGCGCTTGATTCCCCGGACAGCGTGGAGGCGCACATGGCCGACACCCTCGCGGCCGGCAAGGGCCTCTGCCGATCGGAGGTGGTCGAGGTTTTAGTCAAAGAAGGTCCCCCCCGGGTCCGGGAACTGATCCGGTGGGGCGCCCGATTCGATCGGCAAGGAGACCGTTATGTCATGGCCCGGGAAGCCGCCCACCGTTACGCCCGCATTCTACGGCGGGGAGACGCGACCGGAACCGAGATTATGAGGACGTTGCTGACAAAGACCCGACCGCTTCGAACGATCCGCTGGCTTCCGCGGCATTTCACCTCCGATCTGCTGGTCCACAAAGGGCGGTGCCTCGGGGCCGTTTTATTATCCGAATCCGGAAGCGTTCGCGTGATCGGGGCTAAAACCGTCTTGCTGGCCACCGGCGGCGCCGGCCAGGTTTACTCTCGCACCACCAATCCTCCCGTCGCCACGGGGGACGGAATGGCCATGGCTTACCGCGCCGGCTGCGTCCTCGAGGACATGGAATTCGTCCAATTCCATCCGACGGCACTCGCCGTCGCCAACGCCCCCGCCTTTCTCCTGACCGAAGCTTTGCGGGGCGAGGGAGCGGTTCTTCGCAACGCCCGGGGGAAAACCTTCATGAAAAGATACGATCCCGCCGGGGAGTTGGCCACGCGCGACGTCGTCAGCCGGGCCATTTGGCAAGAGATGCGGTCCGGTCATACCTCTCATGTCTATTTGGATATCACGCACTTGAAGGCCGATTATATTCGCGCAAGGTTTCCGACCGTCACTCAGACCTGTTTGCGGTACGGCTTCGACATCACGAATACGCCCATCCCGGTCGCGCCAAGCGCCCACTTCATGATCGGAGGAGCCAAGACGTCTCTGACCGGCGCGACCTCCCTGGACGGTTTATTTGCCGCGGGTGAAGTGGCCTGCAGCGGCATTCACGGCGCCAATCGGCTGGCGAGCAACTCCTTGCTGGAAGGGTTGGTCTTCGGCGCCCGGGCGGGCAAGGCGATGATCGCCTTCGCTCGGAAGGACGCGGTGAAGTCCTCCGAGATTCGGTCCGTCTTTGAAAAAAACCGATCCGAATGGATCACCCGTCAATCGGTCTTCCCGGCCTCGTTGGAGCCGGCCGCTCACCGGCTTAAGGAAACGATGTGGGACCGGGTCGGCATTGTTCGAGATCGGGCATCGCTGATGAACGCCTTGAAGGTTTTGGAGCAGTGGAAATTCCTCATGACCGCGCCCGTCGTTTCCCGGCAGGAAGGCGAATTCAAGAACACGGCGACCGTGGCTTCCATGATCGTGCGGGCGGCGTTGTTGAGGAAGAGCAGCATCGGAGTGCATTACCGTTCGGATGATCCCAAACCGGGGAAACGGCCCGACCTCCGTCATATTGAATTCCGGCGTTCGGATCATCCTCAGGGGGCTTGGGTGTAAGCCACCCGGTAGCGCCGGGTGTCTTGATACTGCTCCGGAACATTGGTGTAGATCACGCGGCCGTCAGGCGATAAAACTTTATAAATGGACTTTCGAGCGGACTCTTTTCCGCGGTACGTTTTATAAGCCGCGAGCACTTTTTGAATATAGCGATGCGTCTTTTCGATGGGCGGAACCTGGTTGTAGTGGGTAACGGTCTTTTCCCCGGCATGGTAGGCCGCCAGCGCCAATGTCAGATCTCCATTGAACCGCCCCAGTAGATAGCTTAAATGCTTAACGCCACCGGAAATATTTTCGGCGGGATTGAACGGGTTTTGGACATCCAAGGTGGACGCCGTGGCCGGCATCAACTGCATCAGGCCCATGGCGCCGGCATCCGAAACCGCATGCGGGTCAAAATCCGATTCCACCTTGATGACGGCCTTGACCAAGGCCGGATCCACGCGGTATCGGCGGGCGGCGCTCAGGATCGTCTCGTGTATGTCCTCCAGACGGACCGGAGCGACCGGGACCGGCACCCGAATCTGTCGGTACCGCGGATCGACCGGGACGTTGGAGAAATGAACCACCCCGGCGGAATCGATGAATTGATAAACATCACCCGCCGCGCAATCGGTCCGGCCGATCAGGCAACCCAGCACCAGGACAGCGGCGAATGAAGCGACTCCGCCGAGTCCAGTGGGCACGCCGAGAAGGGTCGGCCGTTTGAATTCGTAGACCGACGCCTCCTTCTGAAAAGCTATCTCCTGATTATTCATACTAATTTAAGGATATCATTCACCGTGAAAGGTGTCAACACATTTGGAGCATCACACCGCGGGATCTGACAGTCTTGTCTTGACTGTAAAATACGATGATTTTATAATACCTATCGAAATCTCTAAATCTCCAATCTTTGAACGGCCCGTATTAATCGATCGGATAACGATTGAGTCAAGGAGCGCGCGATGCCGCCCATTCAATGGGATCCTTTCCGTGACCTGTTGTCCCTTCAGGAACGGATGAACAAACTGTTTGAAGACAGCCTGGTTCGTTCGACCAGTCAACTCGGCGACGTTTCCCAAGGCACCTGGACACCCGTGGTCGACATCATGGAAAAAGAAGACGCGATTATTCTGAAGGCGGAGCTTCCCGGCGTGCGGCTGGAAGACGTCGATTTGCAGATTAAAGACGACGCCCTGATCCTGAAGGGGGAGCGCCGGTTTGAAAAGGAAACGAAGAAGGAAAACTATCACCGCATTGAACGCTCGTACGGCACCTTTTCAAGATCCTTCACGCTTCCCGGCATTGTGGATCAATCCGGGATCAGCGCCAAACTCAAGGACGGCATTCTGGAGGTCAAGCTGCCGAAGGCCCGGTCGATGGAGTCCAAACCCATCCCGATCGAGATTAAAAAATAAGACCGGAGACGGTTTCGTCGTCAATCCATGCCGCGCGCCGGGACCCGGAGCGGTTTTATTCAGCGGACAGAGAAACCCGATGATTCAATTTGACCGGCTCACAATCAAAGCGCAAGAGGCCGTGATCGACGCTCAAAAAACGGCCGAACAGAACCAACATCAACAGGTCGATGTCGAACATCTCCTGCTGTCTCTTTTAAACCAGTCGGAAGGGATCGCCGTCCCGTTGTTAAAGAAATTGGGCGTCGACCCGGAGGTGTTGCGCAAGGAACTCCTTCAAAATCTAAAAGACCGCCCGCGGATTTCCGGAACCGGAATCGGCCAATTGTACGCCACGCCCCGGCTCAACCAGACCTTCGATCAAGCCCAGATCGAGGCGGGCCAACTCCGGGATGAATACATCAGCGTCGAACACATTTTCTTGGGAATTCTGGCCGGCAACGGATTTGCCTCAGAACTGCTGAAGCGGCACGGTGTGACCAGGGAACGGGTGCTGACCTCCTTGGTGACCATTCGGGGATCCCAGCGGATCACGGACCAAAACCCGGAGGATAAATACCAAGCGCTGACACGCTATGGCCGAAACCTCACCGATCTGGCCCGGCGGGGCAAGCTGGACCCCGTCATCGGACGCGATGACGAGATCCGTCGTGTGATTCAGGTCCTTTCACGACGGACGAAAAACAATCCCGTCTTAATCGGAGAACCGGGGGTCGGCAAAACCGCCATCGCGGAGGGACTGGCTCAACGCATCATCAACGGTGATGTGCCGGAAGGACTGAAAAATAAACAGGTCGTCGCCCTGGATTTGGGAGCCCTTATTGCGGGAGCGAAATTCCGCGGGGAGTTTGAAGACCGCCTCAAGGCCGTCCTGCGGGAGATTACGGAGGCCCAGGGCAGCATCATCCTTTTCATCGACGAACTGCATACGCTGATCGGCGCCGGCTCCGCCGAGGGGGCGATGGACGCGTCCAACATGCTGAAACCGGCCCTGGCGCGCGGGGAACTGCGTTGCGTCGGCGCGACCACGTTGGATGAATACCGTAAACACATCGAGAAAGACGCGGCGTTGGAACGCCGATTCCAGCCGGTCCTGGTATCGGAACCCTCCGTTGAAGACACGATCTCCATCCTTCGAGGCCTCAAGGAGCGGTACGAGGTGCATCACGGCGTCCGGATCAAGGATGCCGCTTTGGTGGCCGCCGCCATGCTCTCTCATCGTTACATCTCGGACCGATTTCTTCCCGACAAGGCCATCGACTTGATCGATGAAGCGGCCTCTCGGCTTCGGATGGAGATCGACAGCATGCCCACGGAGCTGGATGAAATTGAACGCCGTGTTCGACAGCTTGAAATCGAAAAAGAGGCGATCAAAAAAGAAAAGGACCCCGCATCCAAAGATCGACTGGCTAAAATCGACCGCGAAATTTCTCATCTCAAAGAAGACGGGGATCGGCTTCGACTTCAATGGGAGGCCGAAAAAGAATCCATCCGCAAGATCCGCAGTGCCAAAGAAGAAATCGAGCGGGCCCGGATCGAAGCGGACAAAGCCGAACGCGAAGGGAATCTCGGCCGCGCCGCTGAACTCCGATACGGACGGCTGATCGACCTCTCCAAGCAACTCGAGGCCGAGAACCGCCGGCTCCAGGATCTGCAGTCCCGTCAAAAGATGTTGAAAGAAGAGGTGGATGAAGAAGACGTGGCCGAGATCGTCTCAAAATGGACGGGCATCCCGCTCAACCGAATGCTGGAAACCGAGATTCAGAAGTTGATCAAGATGGAACAGCGCCTCAAAGAACGGGTCGTCGGTCAAGACGAGGCCATCACGGTCGTCTCCAACGCCGTGCGACGGAGTCGGGCCGGCATCCAGGAGCCCAACCGCCCGATGGGCTCGTTTATTTTCCTCGGGCCCACCGGGGTCGGCAAAACCGAATTGGCCCGGGCCCTGGCCCAATTTCTTTTTGACGATGAACAGGCCATGGTGCGCATCGATATGTCCGAGTATATGGAAAAACATGCCGTGTCGAGACTGATTGGGGCTCCCCCGGGCTATGTGGGGTATGAAGAAGGCGGACAACTCACCGAAGCCGTCCGGCGCAAACCGTACTCCATCGTTCTCTTCGACGAAATTGAAAAGGCTCATCCCGAAGTGTTCAACGTCCTCCTGCAACTCTTGGACGACGGCCGCTTGACGGACGGGCAGGGCCGCACCGTGGATTTTAAGAACACCGTGGTCATTATGACTTCCAATATCGGCAGCCAGCAAATCCAGGAACCGGGAACGAAAGAAGAGGAGATGCGCAAAAGCGTCCTGGCGGCGCTTCGCGCGCAATTTCGTCCGGAGTTTTTGAATCGAATCGATGATATTGTCATCTTTCATCCCCTGGAACTGCCGGAACTGATGTCCATAATCGAAATCCAGATGAAGAACCTTGCTCATCGATTGGCCGAGAAGAAACTCACGCTCGTGTTGACGGAACGAGCCAAAAAATATCTGGCGGAGGAAGGCTACGATCCGATCTACGGAGCCCGCCCCCTGAAACGAATCATCCAACGGGACATCTTAAATCCGCTTGCGCTCCAATTGCTCCGGGGAGATTTCGCAGAAGGGGACACGATCGAAGCGGATGTTTCTCCCAACCGGAATCTGGTCTTGAAACGGACCCGGCCGAACGGCCCGGTCCTTTCTTAATTTGTTATTGACAGGTTTTGCCGGATTGTGATACACAGGCTATGCGTCCTCGTTATTCTTGACGTTTCTTCTTCGCGTTTACTGAACAACAGTACGAAATACGACTATCCCACGTCCGGGTGTCACCGTGTCCGCAAAGAACGTCCTCCTGGTCAACGATGATCCTTCCCTGCTTGATTGCTTCCAAAAGTCGACCCCTGCAACGGTGCTGTCGATCCGGGATACCACCCGCCTCCGGCAAAAATTAAAGCACGATGTCTTTCCCCTCGTCATCCTGGAAACGAAGAAAGACTGGACGAGGGATCTCAAGCGCCTGGTGAGCAACGGCCACCATGACGATCGCTATATGATCATCGGGTCATCGGGGATGCTTAAACGGACGGCGGATCGGATCAACGAAATCACGATGCAACTGCTGGAGAAGCCCTCTTCCAGTTCAACCTCCCAAGCCAAACCGGTCCAGCCGAAAAAGGCCCCGGATCTGGCTCTGGAGGAATTTATGGAGCATCGGCTCAAAGATTTCGTCAAACGAATGAAAGCCTCGGGCGGCCGCAACCTGCACTCCATGTTGCTTCGAGAAATCGAACGGCCGTTGATCGCGATCACGCTGAAGGAAACAAACGGGAATCAAATCCAAGCGTCCCATCTGCTCGGGATTAACCGGAACACGCTTCGAAAAAAGATCAAAGAGCTAAAGATTCGGATCCATAATAATCGCTCAAAATAAACCGGCGAAAATCCGCTTGACAACGGCCGAATGAGTTGATATTTTACCAACGCTCTTACTACGGATTGCCCGATCTCGCGGTCTTTAACCCCCGCCACTCATCGCGTAATCGCTGGTACTGAGAGTCAACGTTTAACATCGCATCAACCGATGATTCGTTCCCAACCAGGGAATGTGTAGAGGGCTTATTTCCATGACCAAACACGAATTGATTGAAAAAATTTCCGGTATGGCCGGAATCAGCAAAGTGGCCGCCGGAGACGCGCTGAATGCGGCCATTGACGGTATTACTTCCGCCCTTAAAAAGGGGCAGAAGGTCAGCTTGATCGGCTTTGGAACGTTTTCGGTAACCAAGAGAAAGCCCCGGGTGGGCCGAAATCCGAAGACCGGAGATGTTATTAAGATCCCGGCCTGCCGGGTTCCGAAGTTTTCAGCCGGCAAGGAACTGAAGACCGCTGTGAAATAGGCCGCTCACCTTTTTATCCGAAAAAATCCCGCTCCGGATCGGTTGGGTTCCGGCATCCAAGAGGAAGATGGAATCTCCGTATCGAACCGGACCCATGCCACGCCTATTTTCTTGACAAATCAAGCGGATTATATTAGGATTTTATCCACCATAGGCGCGTAGCTCAGGGGTAGAGCGCTACCTTGACACGGTAGAGGTCGGCGGTTCAAGACCGCCCGTGCCTACCATAATCTTATACATTGGGTCATAGAGCGACGGATGAAAAGGCATCGTGACGAACAGGTTGTGTGACGTTGTTCTGCGATGAGTCATGCTCCCACGTAGACTCTAACGTGCACACCACCGGGTTCGGAGTGATGCCTTTGCCGTTTAGGGCAAGCGACTCAACATAATGGCGCATCTAAATTCGATGAAAGAAACCGCCTCATCAGCCCAGGAAGTAACGGTTCGATTTCCAGACCGGACCGAACGACGGTTCGCAAAGGGCACCCTGTTGTCCGAGGTGCTCGACCAGGCCCAATCGTCCTGGAAGGAGGTACCCGTCGCCGTCAAAGTCAACGGAAGCGTGATGGGTCTGGGTCAACGGTTGTCGGAGGCGGAAGCGTCGACGCTTCCCCTGATCATTGAACCGGTCTTTTTCTCTTCCCCGGAAGGACAAGAGGTGTTCCGTCACAGCAGCGCCCATATCATGGCCCAGGCTGTTAAGGAACTTTTTCCGAAAGCCAAACTGGCGATCGGTCCCCCGATCGAGGACGGGTTTTATTATGATTTCGACCTGGGACGGCCCTTCACCCCGGAAGACCTGGAAAAGATCGAGAGGAAAATGAAGGAAATTAGCTCGGCGCGTTATTCTTTCGAGCGAAAGACGCTTTCAAAAACAGACGCCATCCGTTTCTTTGAAGCCCAAGGTGAACCGTATAAAATCGAACTCATCCGTGAGCTGCCGGAAAACGAAACCATCACGGTTTATGAACAAGGGCCCTTCACCGATTTGTGCCGCGGCCCTCATGTCCTCTCCACCCAGCACGTCCCGGCCTTCAAACTGCTCACCAGCGCAGGGGCGTATTGGCGGGGGGACGAACGCAACCCGATGCTGCAACGGATTTACGGCACATCCTTTCCGAGCCAGGAGGCCCTGGACCAACATCTGAAACGGCTGGAAGAGATCAAACGGCGCGATCACCGGCGGCTGGGCCGGGATCTGGATTTGTACAACGTCATGGATGAAATCGGGCCTGGATTGGTTATCTGGCATCCCAAAGGCGCCCAGATCCGGAAACAGATCGAGGATTTCTGGCGAGAACAACACCAGCGGCATGGTTATGACTTCGTATACTCTCCCCATATCGCCAGGCTGGATCTTTGGAGACAAAGCGGTCACCTCGATTTTTATCGGGAGAACATGTACGCGCCGATGTCCATCGAAGGAATCGAGTATGAACTCAAGCCGATGAACTGCCCTTTCCATATCATGATCTACAAGTCTCACCTTCGGAGCTATCGGGATCTGCCGATCCGCTTCGCGGAATTGGGCACCGTTTATCGTTATGAACGGTCCGGAGTCCTTCACGGTCTGTTGAGGGTCCGGGGCTTTACACAGGACGACGCCCATCTGTTCTGCCGACCGGACCAGATCGAACAGGAGATCCTCAAGGTTCTGGACCTGACGGTCTTGACACTAAAAACCTTCGGCTTCAGCGAATACGAAATCTATGTCTCCACGCGACCTGAAAAGGCGGTGGGCTCTCCCGAAAACTGGGAACGGGCCACCTCCGCCCTGGAATCGGCTCTCAAGACCAAGGGCATGGCCTATCGCATCGACCCCGGCGAGGGGGTTTTCTACGGCCCCAAGATCGACCTCAAGATCAAGGACGCGCTCGGCCGGTCCTGGCAATGCACCACCGTTCAGGTCGACTTCAATCTGCCGCAGCGGTTTAATCTTTCCTACATCGGGGAAGACGGCAAAGAACATCAACCCATTATGATTCATCGCGCGCTGATGGGATCGATCGAACGGTTCTTCGGAGTCCTGATCGAGCACTACGCCGGCGCCTTTCCGCTCTGGCTCGCCCCGGTCCAGGTCAAGGTGATGCCGATCACGGACCAGCAGCACGGGTACGCGAACGAGGTCTCCCGACGGTTGACCGAAACCGGTTTCCGGGTGGAAACGGATCCTCGGAACGAAAAAATCGGATTAAAAATCCGCGAAGCGGAGATGGCAAAAGTCCCTTACATGGTCATTCTCGGAGCCCGCGAGGCCCAAAGCGGAAAGCTTTCGGTGCGCAAACGCAGCGGAGACAATCTCGGCGAGGTGGACGTCAACGCCTTCATCGATCGGCTGAAGGGTGAAGTCGATCAAAGGGCATCGTGATAACTCAGGACCCGATTTCGTGATCGAAGTCGGACCACCGTAAAGAAAGGAGGAGTCCCCTATCGCGGTCAAACAGCGTGTCAACAACGAAATCCGTGTCCGAGAAGTCCGTGTCATCGGAGTCGACGGAGAACAGCTCGGGGTCCTGCCGACGCGAGAGGCCATTACGAAGGCCGCGGAGCTGGGCTATGATTTGGTGGAAGTGGCGCCGACGTCTCAGCCGCCCGTCTGTCGTATTATGGATTACGGAAAATTCAAATACGAACAGAACAAAAAACTCCATGCGATGAAGCAACATCAGAAGACAACGCATGTGAAAGAGATCAAATTGAGACCGCATACGGACAAACACGACCTGGATTTTAAAATTCGTCATGTTCGTGAATTCTTACAGGCCAGCGATAAAGTCAAGGTCACCATGATGTTCCGCGGGAGAGAAATGGCTTACCTGGATGCCGGAAAAATGACCCTGGGCAAGGTGATCGAGGCCGTGAACGACATCGGAATCATCGAACAGCAACCTCGACTGGAAGGGCGAAACATGATCTTGATCCTGTCGCCCAAACCCCAAACCGCGTGATGTTCGTTGAAAGGACGTGCTAAACAAATGCCGAAGCTAAAATCACACAAAGGAGTGGCCAAACGGTTCAAGCGGACCGGAACCGGCAAGATTAAACATAGGCAGACCGGAAAGCGCCATTTATTAACCCACAAAACTCGGTCCCGTAAGAGACACCTCAAGTCCACGGGACTGGTTTCGAAGGCGGATCAACAGTCGATCAAACGCCTGTTGCCATACGCCTGAACTAAACTATGCACAGGAAGGAGTGAAGGTATGCCACGCGCAAAAGGAGGTCCCAAAACAAGAACACGCCGCAAGGGCCGGTTGAAACTGGCCAAGGGATTTTGGGGCGGCAAGCATCGGCTTTTCCGAACCGCAACGGAGCTGGTGGACAAAGGCCGGCAATACGCTTACCGCGACCGACGGCAACGGAAACGGGATTTTCGGCGGCTTTGGATCGTGCGGATTAACGCCGCCGTGTCCGGTCACGGTCTTTCGTACTCGAAGTTTATGGCCGGATTGAAGAAAGCGGGAATCGGCCTGGATCGGAAAGTCCTGGCCGATCTGGCCGTGACCGATCCCCAGGGGTTCGCAAAAATCGCGGAAACGGCCAAAGCCAAGTTGGCCGCGGCGGCGGCCTAGTCCCTCAAGCCGTTCTTGACCATCATTCCATCTCCCATAAAAGCACTTCCGCGCCGGTGGTCGGATCAGCCGTCATCCGCCGCGCGCCGGCTGCGGTGAGCCGGACGGCGTCCCCGGCCGCGAGAGAGCCAGCCTCTTCCAATTCCACGGCGCCCTTGGCCACATAAAGATGGACAAAGCGCGACTCCGGGATCCGCGCCGATTCTCCCGGACGAAGACGCCCGCCCCATAACACGGCGCCGCGCTGACGGATCGAGATCGCGGCCTGATGCCCGCGACCCGAAGCGATGGGAACCAGCCCACCCTGCTTGAGCTGGGAATTGATGTCGAGCTGCTCGTAGCCGGGGTCCGCGCTTTCCGTATCCGGAAGGACCCACATCTGGACCAGACGGACGTCGCGGTCCCCTCTCGGATTCATCTCCGAATGCCAGATGCCGGTTCCGGCGCTCATCCGCTGCGCCAGCCCCGGATAGATAATGCCCTTGTTTCCAACCGAGTCCTTGTGCTCCAGTTCTCCATCGAGCACCCACGTTACGATCTCCATATCCTGATGGGGATGGGTCGAAAACCCGGTCCCGGCCTTGATGACGTCGTCGTTGCTGACCCGCAACAGCCCATGATGCGTATTGGCCGGATCGTAATGATGGCTGAAACTGAAACTGTGATAGGAATCCAGCCAGCCGGCCCGGGTATGAAATCGTTCGCGGTCACGGCGAACATCGACGATCGGTTGGTTCAACGAGTTTCCATGAAGTATCGTTGTCATGATCGGTCTCCTCGACTGCGTTCAGGTCTTGAATCGCTCGGCAATGATGGGAAGGAATGTGGGGAAGCTATCGCTTTATTGTTTGGAAGCATCTATTTCTGCAACGATTCGGCGAGAGCGTCCAGGGCCAATTCGAAAACCGTCCCGGGCATGGCGATCTGCCAGTTCTCAAGGACCTGTGGGTGAAGTTCGCCGATGAGGCCAAGGTCGCGGCCTTCGATCACGATCTTCCCGACTCGACCCTCGATGAAGGAAGGATGGGAAACCGGTTCCAATCGATAGCTCGCGCCCAGATAGTACATCAACAGATCCAGAAAGGAATGCAGTTCCGAGAAGTTGGCCGCCGGATGGGCGATGAGGGCGGCCAACTTCAAAAGGGTTTGCGTTCCCTCCGGCGCTTTTGCGTCCACGACGGCCGTCTCACCCGCCTCAAAAATCCGATGAGGGTAAAAACTTTTCGAGCTGGCGGCTTCCACCCTCAGCAGAGACGGGATGATCCCATTCCGCAGCGCCGAGTAGGTCTGGGACATCACGTTCTCAACCGAGACCAGACCGACCTTCCTGCCGGAAAGGTTCATCCGATCGACCGATTCCTCCTGATTCGTCAGGATGTTTGAGATCACTTCCTGGAATCCCATCCCGATCATGGATTCCCGTGCCCGATCCGAAAACTGCTCGATCGCCGAGAGCCCTCCCACGGTGAATTCGGACGGCATCTCGGGCTCAAAACTTTCATACCCGCGGCTGATGGCAAAATCCTCCACCACGTCCACCGGATGAAGCAGATCGTCCCGATAGGCCGGAACGGAGACCGTGAGGCGCCGCCCGCGGACTTTAACATCGTACCCGTACGCCTTCAGGACCGACATTGCGTTCGGGATCGTGACCGTTTGACCCAGGGCCGAACTAAATTGATCCAACTCCACGCTCATCGGCCTGGACAAAACGGACGGCATGGCAATCCTTCGACCCAGGTCGGTGGCGTACGGATAACGGACCTCGACCGGGTCGATCTCGGCGCCCCGATCGGCAAGGTTCGCCGCCAGAATATTCACGGCGAGCATCACCATACGATGATCGGTCCCGGTCGCCTCGACGAACAGATCGCGATCCCCCGCCCGCACCTCACCGACGGCGCGGCTGTTGATGATCGGCGGGAATGAAAGAACCTTGTTCTCCCGATCGACCAGCAGAGGATAGGCCGTGGTTCCGGACAAAATGCCCGCGTACGCCAGACCCTTGGGATGCTTTTTTAAAATCTCGGCCGGCGTCATCGGGAGATCGAACCCGAGGGGAACGAATCGGACGCCGTCCGGTTCGACCGTTTTGTAGAACACGGGAAAACCGATCTCGGCCAGGCGATAGAGCCCGATCGAAACCAGTTGCCGCTTTCGACCGAAGCTCTCGCTCAGCTTCTCCTGCGTCTGGATCAGTTGCACCAAGGTCTCTTCATCGATGGACAACCCGCGCGCGACGCAGGCGCCGATGTGCGGGCGGATGGCTTTCAAGGATGGCGCCACCTCGATGACGGCCGCCGCTTTCCGTTTCCCCTTGTAGAAGGGGTATGGAACGGCCTTCCTCAGGCGATGCGTTCTGATCTGCCGGGCGATTCCCTCGACGCACCACAGGTCCGGCCGGTTCGTGTCGTTCAATTCGAGCTTCAACTCGCCGGTGGACTCGTCGTGCTCTTTGATCTCGCCCTTCACCAACGGCAGCCGGTCGGTCAACTCCGACCGTGTGATGGGCCGGCCCAGGAGAGTCTCAAGATCCTTCATTTTGACCTGGATCGTCGGCATGGGTTACGGCTTCGCCCGCTTGGTTCGGATCAGATCGAGGTCGCTCGAGAAAAGATCCCGAATGTCGCCGATGCCGAGCGCGACCATCGCCATCCGGTCCAATCCCAACCCCCAGGCGATCACGGGAACCTTGACACCCAACGGGAAGGTCACCTCCGGACGGAACAGCCCCGCCCCGCCCAGCTCCATCCAGCCGAGACTCGGATGACGGACATGCATTTCGACCGACGGCTCGGTGTACGGAAAATAGGCCGGCAGGTATTTGACCTCCGCGGCACGGGCCATCTCGGTCGCGAACAATTTTAAGAGGCCCAGAAGCGTCCGGAAGGTGATCTGATCGCCCAGCGCGATCCCTTCGACCTGAAAAAAATCGGGGGCATGGGTCGCGTCGACCAGGTCGTAACGAAAGCATCGTGCGATCGAGAAATATTTTCCGGGAATCCGCGGAGCCGCCGCCAAGGTTCGGGCCGAGACCGCCGTGCCCTGGCTCCGCAGAACAAGCCGCCTCGCCCGCCCGATATCAAACGAGTAGCGCCATCCGCGCGAGCCGGTTTTCCAGCCCGACTCGTGCGTTTTGGCGACCTGCGCCGCATACGGTTCGGGCAGAGTCGCAACCGTTTTGGGATGGTCCACGAAATAGACGTCATGAATATCCCGCGCCGGGTGAAACTGCGGCATGAAGAGCGCGTCGCTGTTCCAAAATTCGGATTCGACCAGCGGCCCGCGCATTTCCTGGAAGCCCATCGATACCAGCTTGGCCTTGACGCCGTCGAGAAACTCCCGGTAGGGATGCTTCCGTCCCGCGGCTGTTCGGGAGGGACGGAGGCCGATACTGTATTTACGGAAAGATTTTCCCTTCCACGCCCCGTCTTTGAGCAGCTCCGGCGTCAGTTGGGCGATTTCCTCCGCTAGCGCGGTTTCCTGCGTCAGTTGAAGCGCCAAATCTCGGCCTATATCGGTAAGCGAGATCCGTTTTGATTTCTTCTCGTGTCGCTTGATCACGCCTCGCGTCTTCCAAGTTTTTTCAAGAACATCATCGAGAAGATGCTTCTCTTCAACCGAAAGTCCCGATTCATCCACCGCGTCTGCGGCTAAAGATAGCCGCCTCAAAAGGCCCGGCAGCACCGATTCAACCATAACCGGCAGGGATGCGTTCTTCGACTCTAAAACCCCGCCGGGTCCCATCCGAACAACTTCATGGTCCCTGTTTCTCAGGTTTCCGATAGCGGTGCTGACTTCAGAGGAGTCCATGCTTTCAAGTTGGGGAAGATCTTTGACGGTGATTTTCTCACCTGCTTTCAATCGATCGAGTATCCGCTTCTCCGGTACTCCGTGCTCCGCATATTTTCTGCCGAGTTCCGTAACGGATACGAAGGGCGTCGCTCTTTCCTCCTCAATTTTCACAAGATCTTTTATCATCAGCCATCCCAGCGCCATGGAAAGGCGCGATTCATCCAGACCGGTCTCCTGCATCAACTCATGATCCCACAACGTCGGACGCATTTTAAGCGTCCGGAGCACATTACGCTCGAGCGGATGCAAACCGGATAAAAGCTGTGCGATCTCTGACGACATGAAACCCCGTGACGGAAAACGGTCGGCCTTTACAATACCGACGGGAGGAGATTTTGTCAAGGCAAGAGTGGGGGGATGAACGGCTCAAATGCCGGTCGATCCCGCTAAAACTGACACGTGATATTGGTGCCCAGCGTAAAATCCGCCGAGGCTCCTCCGGGGTCCGCGAAGTTTTCGATTCCGTACAGTTGCCAGAGGAGTCGGGGCTTGAATCGATAATTGAATCCCAGAACGGCCTCCGCGACTCCTTGATCCAACAGACGATCTCCCGCGTGGCGGAAAGGGGTCGTGTAATAATCAAATTGCCCCACGATGGACAATGAAGGCGCGAACAAAAACTCCGCCGCCAAAGCAGCGGAATAAATCGGATGCAAGGTTAAATCGGTCGTCCCGAAACGGCCGCCGGGGTCGACGACACTTTGATTCAAATAAAAGACCCACCGACGGCCCATGCTCTTCTGGAGCACAAGTCCAGCGCCGACATCCGTCTTCCCCGATCCGAACGCCCGATCGAAATCCCCGGTAGGGAATTTAACGGCTCCGCGCAGTGCCATGGCCGGTTGTACGGGGCCCTCTTGAAGAACCGTATATTTGCCGTTCAAAGACACATCCCCCAGTCCGGATTGACGGTCGCCGCCGGATAGAATTATTTCCCCGTCCCGCTTGATCATAAAACCTCCAAAGGAGCCGTCGTTAAACAGATGGCGATTCAGATTTAAACTGCGGAAGGCTTTTTCTATGCGTATAATAAATGGATCCAGAAAACCGCCGTTTCTGTAATAAAACGGAACCTCGATACCCGCCTCGAAACGATCGGTGAAACCATGCTTGATTTGCAGCGCCGAACGGACGGTTTCAAATTTCATAAGAACATCGACGTTGGGATTCGCTTTGACCAGGATCGTGTTACTTTCCGCGGCCCCCAAGCTCAATTCGGACGAACCGCGAGGAACCGTGGCCGCCTTTTCAACGGGAAGAGAAAGAAAGAGGAGCTGGATGGGACTGTAGTTCCGGGTGGGAAAAGGCCCGCTTCCCTCCGCGGGCGGCTCCGCCTGGGAAATTGGATCCGGTACCAGGATCCATAGAACGCAGAAAATGAGGAGGAATAACTTCATGTGATAATTATAATCGATCCTGTACTCAACCGTGACGGCGGGGATGAGCTGGGAACTAAAGAATTTTCTCGACGTTTTCGGGGGGCCGACCGAGGGCGGCGCGGCCTTTGGACAGGACGATCGGTCGCTGGATCAAGATCGGATGCTTGACCATCGCGGCGATCAGGTCGGTGCGGGAAAGTTTCGGTTGATCGAGCTTGAACTTTTTATACTCCGTCTCTTTCGTTCGGATCAATTCCCGCGGCTCCATCTTCAGGAGCGTCAAGATCCGGTCCAGCTCTTTCTCGGTCGGCGGCGTTTTGAGATATTCGACGACGTCCGGTTCAATCCCTTTCTTTCGGATGAGTTCCAGCGTCTTCCGGGACGTCCCGCAGCGCGGATTATGATAAATCGTCACCTCGGCCATGACCTTTACCGGACCGAAATCAGGGTATGAAGGCTTCGACCGTCCCCGCATCGTCGCCCCCGACGGCGTACAGGACCCCGTTCACCACCCCGGCGGCCAGCAATGTCCGTCCGGTCGGCATCGGGGCCTTGGCGGTCCATTTATTGGTTGCCGGATCAAAGGCCTCGAGAGTTTTTGCCACTGAGCTGCCGACGGAAATATCCGGCAATTGGCCGCCCACGGCATAAAGAATCCCGTTAATGACGCCAACGGCCAAACCGCCCCGCGCGGTGGGCATCGGCGTTTCCGTGGACCAGCCGGACGCCGGATCGTAGGCCTCGACCGTCGGAAGATTCGTCGAACCGTCGGGGCTTCCTCCGACGGCATCAAGGATGCCGTTCACCACGCCGACGCCGAGCAACATCCGTTCAGTCGGCATCAAGCCGGTCGTCGTGGCCCACATGTCCTTTTCGGGATCGTAAACATCGACCGTACCCGGTTTGCCGGGCGCGATGACGCCTCCCACAGCGTAAATAAGGCCATTCACCATGCCAACCCCCAGGCCGTACCGCGCGGTGGGCATCGGAGTTTTCGTGGTCCAAGAATCCTTCACACGGTCATAGGCCTCAACAGTGGTAGAGCCGTTGTCGCCTCCGATGGCATAGAGAATGCCGCTGACGACGCCAACGGCCAGACCCGACCGCGGGGTGGGCATGGGAGCCTTCGGAGTCCACTTGTCCGTCACCGGATCGTAGGCCTCCACGGTTGGCAGATCAAGCACTCCCGTGTTGGTTTCGACGTCGCCTCCGACGGCATAGAGGATGCCGTTCACGACCCCGACCGCCAGACCCGTCCGCGGAGTGGGCATTGAGGTCTTCGTGGTCCAGACGCTCTTGCCGCCGCTTCCGCTACTGCTGTTGTCCGCTTTCCCGCCGAATCCGCAAGCGACCGAAAGGCTTGAAATAAGAAAGACAATAAAAACATATCCGACCTTGGGCAAGACGGCAGGTCTTCTCCACTCCACCGAAGAACCTCTTGTATAAAACACCGATGCAGCCTAAGACCCGATCGCCGCCCGCATCTTTTGAATCGTATCTTTGTAATCCTTGCTGTGAAAGATGGCCGAACCGGAGACAAAGATGTCCGCGCCGGCCTGGGCGATGGTCGCAACGTTTTCGACCTTGATGCCGCCGTCGATTTCGAGTTCGGCCTTCGCCCCGTGTTGATCGATCATCCTTCGGGCCGCGCGCAGCTTTTCCAGCGCGGACGGAATAAAGCTCTGGCCGCCGAAACCGGGGTTGACCGACATGATCAAAAGGAGGTCCACGTCGCCCAGAATCTCCTCGACGCTCGAAAGCGGCGTCGCGGGATTCAAGGTCACGCCCGCCTTCACCCCCTCTTCCTTGATCGACTGAATCGTCCGATGGAGATGGGGGCAGGTCTCGACATGAACCGTGATATAGTTGCTTCCCGCCTTGATAAAGTCCTGAATGAAATCCTCCGGATTCGTCATCATCAGATGGACGTCGAGCGGAAGCCGGGTCGCCCTGCGGATGGCCTTCACGATCGGCGGACCGATCGTGAAGTTCGGAACAAAATGGCCGTCCATCACGTCCACATGGATCATATCGGCGCCGGCCTCGGTGACTTTGGCGATCTCCTCCGCCAAATGGGCAAAGTCCGCCGAGAGAATCGACGGAGCGATCTTCTTGGACCCGGCCGGCGTCGTCATCTTATTCTCCTTTCGCCTGTTTGATCAGTTTCGCGGCAAAGAAGTGATCCATGCCGTAGGGATTCAATAAAGTATTCAGATACCCCTCCGCCGTCACGATGTCCGGGGCGTCGGACCAGACCGCCCGCAGCGATTCGATTCGAAATTCACGGCGCCCGGAAAGAAACGCGCCGATCACGTTCTCATTTTCTTCCGGTTCGGTCGTGCAGGTACTGTACACCAACACCCCTCCGGGTTTCAAGAGCGGCGCCACGTTATTCAGGATCTTCAATTGGAGCGCAGCCATCTTTCCGATCACCGTCTCGTTTTTATACCACTTGGCATCGGGGTTCCGGCGAAGGATTCCCAGTCCGCTGCACGGGGCATCCACAAGAATCCGGTCGTAGAGGATTGTTCCGAGCGCCTCAAGGTTTCTAGCCGCATCGGCCGCGATCGTGCGGATCGAAGTAAGCCCTAGCCGCGAAGCATTTTGACCGACCCGTTCCAACCGTTTCGGATCGGCGTCGGCGGCCGTGATTTTGCCTCGATCGCTCATCAACTCGGCCAGGTGCGTGGTCTTTCCTCCCGGCGCGGCGCAGCTGTCCAGGATGCGCTCTCCGGGTTTTGGATCGACGGCAAACCCGACGAGCTGCGCCGCTTCGTCCTGGATGTAGAAATCGCCCCGTTCATAGGCCGCCCATCGCTTCAAATCGGTTACGCTTCGGAGCATCAAGCCGGACGACGAAACCCGGCAGGGCGTCACATCGATTCCTTCGTCTTTCAACTCGGCCGTCAATGCCTCGCGGGAAATTTGAAGCGAATTGACGCGCACGGTCACCGGAGGAATTTCATTGTTCAAGACGCAAAGCGCGACGGTTTGCTCCGGCCCCAGCCTTTTAAGCCAGCGCTTGACAAGCCATTCGGGATGGGAATATTTGACGGAAATGTGAAGGACCGGATCGTCCGCCGGATCCGGCAATGGAATCGTTTCGGACCGCGTCATGGCCCGTAAAACGGCATTGACGAACCCGGCGACCGCTTTACCGCCCAAGGTTTTGGCCAACCCGACGGTTTCATTCACGGCCGCCGAGGCCGGGACGCGGTCCAGAAACAAAATCTGGTAGCTCCCCAACCGCAAGAGATTTTTCAGTTTAGCGGATTGTCGGCGGCGGGACTGCGCAAACCGGCCGATCACCCAGTCCAAATAGCCGCGCTGTCGCAGTACGCCGTAGACCAATTCGGTGATGAAGGCCCGGTCAAGAGGGTTTAAACCGGTCGCGCTCAGAGCCCGTTCCAGAATAGGGTCCGCCCGCTTGGCCGACTCTACGTGACAGAGAACATCCCAGGCGACTCGCCGCGCATCGGGTTTGATGATAGTCCCTTATGCCGCCCGCCGGATTCCGGCCATGACTTCAAGGCGAGCGATTCGATCCTCGATCGGCGGATGGGTTGAAAAGAGCGACACGACGCCTTTCCCCGTTAAGGGGTTGACGATGAACAGATGGGCCGTCGACGGATTGGCTTGCATCGGGATTCGCTGAACGCCCAGATGCAGTTTTTTCAACGCTTCGGCCAGCCACAGGGGATGGCCGCAGAGCTGCGCTCCGCCCAGGTCGGCGTCATATTCACGCGATCGGGAGACGGCCAGATGGATCAGGGTCGCCGCAATCGGGGCCAGAATCATCACGGCGATCTCGGCTACAAAACCAAGCGGATTCCGCTCTTCGCGATCTCCCCCGCCGAAGATCATGGTCCACTGGAGCATCTGAGCCAGGTAGGAAATCGCCCCGGCAATCGTGGCCGCCACCGTGCTGATCAAGATGTCCCGATGGGTCACATGGGATAATTCATGGGCCATCACACCCGTCAGCTCCTCTTCCGACAGGATCCGAAGGATCCCGGTCGTGGCGGCGACCGCCGCATGCCGGGGATCACGCCCCGTGGCAAAGGCATTGGGCGTATCACTCTCGATGATGTAGACCTTCGGCATCGGCAACTGCGCGCGCGTGGCCAGATTCCGGACCAGCCGATGCAGGACCGGAGCCTCGGCCTCCGAAACTTCCTTGGCGCCGTACATCCTCAACACGATTTTATCCGAAAACCAGTAGGCGCCGGCATTCATGACCAGCGCGATCGCAAACGCGATCGTCGCGCCGGACCGGCCGCCGATCAGCGAGCCCACGACAACAAACAAACCCGCGAGCAACGCCAGGAAAAAAGTTGTCTTCAGCTTGTTCATGTTCTTAGCAAACCTCCTTCAGCATTGGATAAACACACGACCATTGTACCTGAGTTCGAAACCTTGATGCAAGTTTACCCCCCGAGCACGACGCCGGGATCAACCGAATGTCCGGCCAAAAACTCCCGAACGCCCATCCGCCGTCGATTCGCCGGCTGAAGCTCCAGAATTTCAAGAAGACCTTGACCGGTCGCGACCGAAATCCCCGCTCGGCCCGCTTTGAGAATCGTCCCGGGTATTCCGTCCGCCGCCTGATCCCCCAGATCGGCCTTCCAGATGTTCCATCGCTCGTCCTGATAAAAGGTGTAGGCGCCGGGCCAGGGAGCAAGCCCGCGAATCCGGTTGAGAATATGGACGGCCGGCTGGGTCCAGTCGATTTCGCCCGCTTCTTTTTCCAGGATCGGCGCAAGCGTGGCTTGGGCATGATCCTGCGGAACGGAAAGAATTTCCCCGGACTCGATGCCTTTCAGGGTTTGAAGCATCAGGTCGGCCCCTCGTTCGGCCAACCGAGCCGACAGGGTTCCGGCCGTATCCTCCGGCAAAATCGGCACCCGTTCCTGAAGAAGGATGTCCCCCGTATCCATTCCGGGATCCATCCGGATTGTCGTCACACCGGTTTCCTGCTCGCCGTTGATGATGGCCCACTGGATCGGGGCCGCGCCACGGTATTTCGGCAGAAGGGACGCGTGAAGATTGATGCAGCCCCGCGGCGGCAGATCGAGGATTTCCGGAGGAAGGATCCGGCCAAAGGCCACCACGGTGATGATCTCCGGCCCGAAGGCGCGGAGGGCGTCATGGAAAGCGGGATCTTTCATCTTCGCGGGTTGGAGGACCGGCTGGCCGAACCGCTCGGCCATGACCTTGGCGGGAGGAGGCGTGAGGCGTCCTCCGCGTCCTTTCGGCCGATCCGGTTGACAGACAACGGCCAGAACGGCATGGCCGGACTGATGCAGCGCGTTTAGGCTGGGCAGGGCAAATTCCGGGGTTCCCATAAAGATCAATCGCATTTATCTCGATTCGGCCTTCAGGCGCTTCTTCAGGCGCTTGAGGTACATTTGGCGTTTGAGGCTGCTGATTCGGTCGACAAACAGTGCCCCGTCCAGATGATCCATCTCGTGCTGAAGCAGACGGGCCATGAGTCCTTCGCCTTCCACGGTGATTTCCCTTCTGTTTCGATCGATCCCCTTGACGGCGACCTTATTGGCCCGCGTCACCTGGGTCCGATATTCCGAAACGCTCAGACAGCCTTCCTCCCCCGTCTGGGTTCCCGACTTCGAAATAAACTCCGGGTTGATGAGAACGCCGCTGTGCCGCGGTTGATCTTCCCCTTCTTTCAGGTCGTAAACGAACAGCCGCAGCGACCGTCCGATCTGCGGCGCGGCCAGGCCCAACCCCGGCGCGGCATACATCGTCTCGAACATGTCGTCGATCAGCTTTTGCAGGTCATCGTTGAACTCGGTCACGGGCTTCGCCCTTGCCTTCAAGACCGCGTCCGGATATTCATGTATCGGAAGAACCGCCATGATCGTTTTCTATCATGATGCGACGGCGAAATCAAGCCTTGACAGTGTCGGTCCAAGTTGTTATGATGCCGTTGCGGGGTGGAGCAGTCCGGTAGCTCGTCGGGCTCATAACCCGAAGGTCAGAGGTTCAAATCCTCTCCCCGCAACCAGCCTTATCAATGGGTTAGCTCGTTTTGGGCTAACCCATTTTTTTCTGATTGTGCTAAAATTGTGCTAAATTTTTCGTTGACCTGATCCAAAACCAGGACACCCGGCCTTAGACTCTCCGGATAATGGTGAGCGTACCGCGTGATCATACTGATAGTCTTCCACCGTCCCAGTTTCTGAACCGCATACAGATCAACACCGGCCTGGACCAGTCTTGTGGCAAAAGTGTGGCGAAGGTCATGGAACCGAACCTTTTCAACCTCAGCTTTCTCAACGGCAGCGTAGAAGGTTCGAAGAAGGTTCCTCGCGTCAATTGGATTCCCCGCACCGTTGTAGAAAACATGACTGGTCCTGATAGGCCTGACTTTGGTCCTTGCTTTTAGCACTCTTAAAGCCGTCTCATTTACGGGAAGAGTGTCCTTGCATTTATTTTTCTGCTCAAGCAACGTCACGGTCTTTCGGAACAGATCGACCTGAGGCCATTTGAGGTTCAATATCTCCCCTTGGCGAAGCCCTGTATTAATCGCAAAGACG